>Ga0209135_1000756_pt1 | contig 11681 bp, 13 predicted proteins | sample LauGreSBDMM110SD_4_FD_187570 | JGI IMG/M metagenome (GOLD analysis project Ga0209135, IMG submission 187570) | Freshwater lake microbial communities from Lake Michigan, USA - Su13.BD.MM110.SD (SPAdes) (version 3) | ecosystem: Environmental > Aquatic > Freshwater > Lake | place: Lake Michigan... | reverse complement strand
GAAGAGTAGATTCATCTAATGCATTTTTTTGTATGGTAATTTTTTGCTCAATAGAATCCATCATTTTTAAAATTGTTTCATAACTATCTAATAATTTCATAACTTTCTTTGGGAGTTTCTCTTCGCTCATTTTATCTATATTCAAGAATCATTTTTATATTGTTTCTTTTGTTATTATGTTTACTAGAAAAAATAATAACGTTTTTTATTGTATTGTTTACTTCTTGGAAACTTTCTTTACACGAGTTACCTTTGTATATTCTACGTCTTCTTGTGGAACCTCTTCCTTTGGTCTCTTGGCAGAATTATTCAGAAATCGTGTCTCACACATCAATTTACCTCCTTGAATACCCGTTACATTTGTAGCTTGAAATTCATGATCTGTATTCGTAGATGGAGTCAAATCAAACTCTACATACTCACCTTGAACTAGATACTTGTATTGATTATCACCTACCTTTACTGTGGTATGATGAGTGAAAATATCTTTCTCTACACCCTTCTCCTTCATAGTAATAAATCCATAACCCGCTTTATTGTTAAACCACTTCACTTGTCCAATCATACGTGCTTGTGTTTGACGTGACATACTACTTATAATACTATACTGAAATATTTTTTTATATTGTTTTTTATACATATGTCTCTCATTAAATCCCTTCTTTTTTTGAATTTAAATGTACGATTATATAAATAATGGACTGGGTAAGAACACAATTCATTTTAGCCACTTTTATAATTATCATGATATATTTTCTTGTGTCTTTTTTCTTGAGGAAAGCAAAAGAATCTTTTGATTTACCCAAAAATAAAAAAACAAATATGGATGGTCTAAAAAAAGTAAATGATCCCGACCGATATTGGCTTTTAGGTGGACCTTTAAAAAACGATGTAGGAAGTACAGAAGAATGTTCACGTATTTGTAAAAATCAAACGGAATGTGCTGGTAAGAATGCAGAATGTACACCTTCTTATAATTCACAAAAACAATGTTATTGTTCTTTCAAAATAACGGAAGGTTTTGATCAAATATTTGACCCATTACCAAATACAGTTCCAGTATGGAAATACACCAAAGAAGATGATCATCACATTTGGAAACCAACAACAAAACAACAGTTAGGTGTGTGGTCAGATACTGGGATCAAAGATATGAATGATATGACTATCTCTTTTTGGGTAACCGTTAAAAACACCCCCTTTCCAGAACAATTTATGCCTATTATACAAGTAACCAAACCAGGTTATACTTTAGATAGTACTTTACCATGGCAATGGAATGATCGTTATATCGGCATTTGGGTTTATCAAAACAATGATACTTATTGTTCATTAGTTTTTGCCAATATGTCCACCGATGCCGTATCTCCTGGTGCATTTATCCGTTTAGATTATGACGAACCTTTTTTTATTGTGATATCTAATAAAAGCGATAAAAACACCGATGTTTTTGTAAATGGTATCAAACAAGATTTTCCTTTTATTCTTAGAACAGGTGAATTAAAAGTTCCAGAAACAAATGCAAATATTCTCATGAGAAAATCGTTTGATTCTATTCTCATTAAAGAATTACAAATGTATAATGGAGTATTTACCGAACAAACTTCCAAATTAATATATGAGGAAATTAAAATCAGAAACACTTTACCAAATACGATGAGATTTCAAGGACAAGGATGTTGTAGATTTAATGGTTGGAATGCAGCAAATAAAGAATACAAAACCATTGCACAATGTAAAACAGAATGTTTAAATGATCCCAAATGTGTAGCCGCTGATATGGCTAGACCAAATGGACAGAATTATCAGTGTTTTCATTTTTACGAGACGATTCCAGGTGGTTCTGCAATCATAGATACAAAACAGTGTGGTAACTCAGACGACCCATCTAATATGTGCTATAAAAAATAAAGATTCTTTCTCTCATTATAATATATTTAGAATATATTATGAATACCAACATTATAAATATAAGAAACACGATTATTCTTCTTTTTTTAATCTTTTTGTTTTTGTTTTTTCTTTTGTTTTATTGGATTCCGAAGAAAGAGCATTTTACGATAAATACAGGGGCTATAACAAATACTTGTAATATTAATATTAGAAATGTAGCACCTCTACATAGGTTTCATGAATTCGATGGAAAATGGCAGAATCATTTGACAAATTCTGGTATTTTACATAGATATGATTCGCACACACCAGCTATGGATAATTTACAACCTTTACTTTGGAAAGATTTGAATTGGACAAACAAAGAAAATTGTCTCAAAAAAAACAAAGATTTTTCTATTTCGTTTTGGTTGTTTCTTAGTGAAAAAAAATCAGACTACTGGACAGAGATATTTAATGTATATGCTGGATATGATAGAAATTGGTATGATCGTTGTCCTGGCGTTTTTTTATGGCCAACATCAACCGATCCACGGCATGGAGGAAAAGCTTTACATATCCGTTGCAATACGGACGGTAGCACGGATAATTGGTGGGAATTGGAAAATATTAAAGCTTCAAATGCGGGTAATGATGCTAATTGGTCGAATTTTGAAAATCAAGAACTAACAACAAGACTTCCTATCTTAACCCCTGTGTTTATCGTTATTTCTTTTTCGGCGAATGGGTATACATACTATGCCAATGATAATGCTCCAGTACAATCTATTGTTTTACCAAGACCACCAGCAGACCTTGGAGAAAAAGCCTATTTCCGTAGCACCTATTCTTATCGTGGACAAAGTTATGCGAACAATACTTTTTGTATGAAAGATTTATGTATTTATGAACATGGTCTTACAACAGAAGAGGCGCAATGTGTTTATTTATCAAACAAACACAATTCTGATATTTGTGGCGCAAATGAAAAATTAGGCATCTCTACTACAGGATGTATAGAAGGGTTTACAACTCTGACTTCTTGGATGTATTCTTATGAAAATTTACAAGAACCATTTACCAGTACAAGTTATCTAGATATGCTTGGTTTTAAAGATTTAAGAATGCAACCCGAATCATCATTAACATCTTCTACTGTCGATATTCCAGGTCAAACATTTACAGATAACTCTGCTAGAACATTAACTTATAGAAGATTTGACAAAACCAAGAAAAATTACATACAAGTTCCAAATCAAATTCAATATGGGGATAATGGGGTTACCTTTTGTTTGTGGTTTAATGCATCGATTTCTACATATGAGACAGATACAAATATGCGATGGTCAAGATTATTTGATTTTGGGAGTGGGCCAGGAAAAGACAATGTTATTTGTGCTTTTTTAAATGGCTGTTTGCAATTTTATGTTGTCCATGATTGGGCTCCAAATGATTATGCGAATTGGGAAATAAATAATATTGCAGATGGAAATTGGCATCATTTGGCATGGTCACTACACAAAAACGAAAAAAAATGGTGTATCTATATAAATGGTGGTGTACCCATGACATTAAACGATAAATCATATCCAGCACAGTATGACAGCTTTACTGGAACAGTAGAGTTTTTTCAGCATTACAATTATGAAGGTTGGAAAAAAACATTTCAAATCACATCCCGAGAACCAATTATTCGGATAGATGATGTAAAAAAATTTGACATGGTAGGTATTTCATCTATCAAAATACCTGTTGGGATAACCATTATTATGTACGATCAAACTAATTATCGTGGAAATTCAAAAGTACGTAACGGAGAATATACCAATTCTGCTTTGAGTAAAAAACCCGGTGGGTGGAATGATAGAATCAATTCTTTAGTCATTGAGAGAACTTCTTATAAACCATCGATTCGTACAAATCAATATATTGGTAGAAGTAATTGGGATTACATGCATGATGGAAAAAGATACGATGATTACTATGATGGTTTAATAGGCGACATGCGCATTTATAATAAAGCATTAAGTGATGAGGAAGTAAGAACAGTATTTAAAAATTTACCATTAGTTGCAACTAAGTAAAAACTCCTTTAGATAAGAACTAAATAACGTTTCTGTTTTTTTCTCTAAGAGAGATAATAAATACGTTTTTTCTTTTTTCTTTTTTGCCCATTGATTATACGGATGTAAAATATGTTCGGGAGAATAGTTTTTTATAGAATCAAAATCAGATTCCCAATCCGATACCTCACAAGTACATGGAAAATCATCCCGAACGAGTTCCCAAAAAACATACAAGAGAGACAGTAAGTCATCTCTTGCATTATTTTTCCATCCATCATGAACATAATAACTTGTATAATTTGTACTTCCTACAATAGAATCGGTGGGTTCTTTTTTCAACGAAAGGACTGTGGCTAAACCAAAATCAATAAGAAACCATTGATTTCGTTGATTTCTCATAAAATGACTTGGTTTTATATCACGATGAATAATTTCTAATGAATGTAAATGTTTGACCAAACTCAACATATCATTCCACCATTGAATTTTTTCTTGTTCGGTCATTGTTGCTTTGCAATCTAATAAAGATCCACCTTCATAATAAGTCATAATCATACAAGCATTTAATTTCGGATGAACTCCATACCATATCAATTGGGGAACATGTAGTAATGGATTTCTTGTAAAAAGATAATGCAATATGGTTGATTCATGTTTTAATGTATTAGAAGAACCTATTTTGACAGCATAATATGACTGATTTTTTAATGATAACGATTTGTAAACGGTACCAAATTGTCCTGCACCAAGACGACAAATATGAACATATTTATTTAATAGAGTGATTTCATCATTCCACATTATTCTTTTGTTTGTTAAAAAGAAAAGAATACTTCATATCTTTTTCTAGTTCGAACGTCTTTTTCTACTTTGTTTCCTTCTTGCGTATCTTTTTTTGCGTTTCTCAGTTTTTCTTTTCCTTCCACCTGATGGCGAACTTTCGGATGGTTCGTCAATTTTCAATGAATTAGAAAGCTTAGTAAATTCGTTTAACGTATCATTGAATATTTTACCTGTGACATACTATCCACTGCATTTTCCGCTAGACCGATTCCCACCTTCTGGACTTTATCGCCTAAGCTCATTAAAATCCTATATATCTAACGCATATAAAAAAAGATAAATCTCTAAAAACAAAGGAATATCTTTTTCTGATTCTATCTTAAAAGCAGAAAAATGGAAATGATGAAAGATTATTATTTATTATCTCTCATCGTGATTTACTTCTTCTATTTTCTAGTCTATTTAGGTGTTTTAACTTCTCTACCAGAAATTGTAGATAAAATGAATTTCGCCGTTCATTTATTTTTATGTTTCTTTCTAATGTATTCTTATCATCCCTTTCGTAGCCAATATCATTTTCATTCCAATGATGCACGTTTTATTTTTGGGGCAGCTTTTCTACTCTTAACCAATATCATAAGTACTTCTTTTGTAGAAAATACATTATCTTTTCTCTTACCAGAAGGTCAAATCAAACAACAATTAAATGCTTTATTAAACATAAAAAACAGAAGTTAAAAAGAAAAATATATATTAGACAGAGTACAAAAGTACAAATGGAAGAGTGGGTTCAACAAGTTTGTGATAATGCAGATACTTTTTCTTATTTAGAAGGAAAGAATGTAGAAATGATAGAACAAGAAAAGAAAGAGATCTTTTTATCATTAGGTCTAGAAGATGAAAAATATCTCATGTCTTTATCATTATATCGTTACATAGATGAAATAAGAGAATTACATCTAGGAAAACATATTCGTTGGTTACGGAAAGGAACAAACCGTTTAACCAATGGTGCTTTTGTTACACAAGTAAAATTTCTAGATAAAGGAACGTATATTGTTTGTAAAAATGCAGGACATATGATGCAATATTTATTTGATGATTGTTATACCTTTCAAAAAATAACAGCAGAAGAATGGGTGATCTTACTTTCTCAAAAGTCTTCTGGTTCTACGTAAATTCGTCTTTTTCTTTAATGTTTTTTTTTTATATTCTCTATGGGATTTTATATTTCCCCATTGAATAAATTCTTTGACGTGTGCCACGATTTTTTGAGAGACAAGTATATCCATATACATATTTTTCGGTGTATAATGATTTTTATGATGTAAACTTTTCCAATATCTCCAAAAGGAAACATTACTTAACAAAGAGGAAGAGGAAAACCATTTTTGATCTAGAAACCGATGGATGATATTATTCCATGATAGAGAATGGAGATAAGGACGAGGTGAAATATAATAAACAAGAGATTGTTTCATGAAAGGATGTATCCTATCGTCAATAAAACAAATTTCTACTTCTTCTGGTGGTAAAGATAAAAATTGTATAAAATCAGAATATGTTTTTTTATGAGTGGAACGTTTTTGATCCATTTTTTTATCATAGGCACCAATATATTGGTCAAATATTTTTTTTTCACATTTAAAATCAATATAATCCATTAGAAAAGATAACCATTCAGGTCCACATTGATTATTTGTATAAACCATTAAAGAATGAATTTTATTTCCTTCTTTCAACGATTGTAAAAAACATAAAATAGATAAAATACCATGACGAAAAAATTCAGGATACAAATCTAATAGTTCATTAAATTTCTGAAAGGAAGATTCAATGTGTCTTATACCAGCCCATAAAATAAATAATTCACCAAAACAACCAATGGTTTCATCTAAATCAAACACAATGATTTTATATTTAGGAACAACACGATTCCATTTTACCCATGGCGTAAATCGTGTTCCTTTCCATATTTCACATTCTTTTGCTGTTATCATATATTACCTAACAGATAATATTCCTTCATTTACTATTCCTTTCTTGTAAAAAATATTCATTAATGAAAAAAGGATTTAAAGTATCTCTTTTTAGTATTATAATTATATAATGTCTACCGAACAAGAAGTGACTTTAGAAGAAGGACATCGTTTGCCAGATGTAAAAACACTACAAAATGCCGCGAAATTATCAATTGTAGAAGATAAACCTATTATGATGGATTATTGGACCAGTTCTTTAGACAAAACGGTGATGATTGGTATTCGGGATGATGGTAAGAAAATGCTTATTAAGAGTACTGAAGAATATACCAGTTATATTGAAAAGGTATACAGAATAAACGGAAAGGATTATATTATTATGACTGAAAACTCGTTATATATTGTAGATACTGGAATTCCAAGTAAAAAGGTAAGTTTTGATGTGTAAGAATTATTTTTTTAATTTTTTACGTTTCTAGAAAAAAAAGTAATAAAAATTATTACTTTTTTAAAATTGTATAATATACATGAATAAAACGAGAAGAAAAAGAATTCCACGAAGAAAGAGTTATAGAGGTGGTAACAGTCTAGATGAATGCCCCATTTGTTATGAACCTTTACAAAGAAAAGATTCCGATTATAAACAACAAATATTTAACACAAAATGTGGACATATGTTTCATGTGGGATGTTTATATCCTATTTGTATTGCACGACCTAGTAATTGTCCAATGTGCCGAAAAAATCTAGCTATCAAAGAAAAAGAGACAAATAGTGATTGTGAAAAGATATACCTACATATGATTCTTGCAAATAATAAATTAACGGATTTTGGAATTCTTCGTGCAATGAAGGACAATATAAGGAAAGATTTTCAATTAGATAATGCTAGTAAAAAAGAATTGTTATTGGTTGAAAAAGTAGGAGAAATAGATTTTAAGTGGTTTGATCCAAATTCTTATTGGGGATCACAAAAATGGACAATGTTTCAAGATTTGATTCTCACCAAAATGATGTTCTTTCAAAAAAAGTATAGTGAAAAGTCTCCTTCTGCATCTTCCAAAAAATCATCTTCAAACTAGAAATAACTTGATTGATTTCTCAAATTTTTCTTTACCTTCCTTTTCTAAACTCTATTTACAATACTTCTCTCAAAGATTCTACTTGAGAAGATGTCAATGATTCAGGAAACTGTATTTCAAATTCAATAATCAATTTCCCACTGTCTGTCATTCCATATCCAGCAATTTCTTTTTGATATCCTGGTTTAATGACAGACAAATTCGTTTGATTATTCAGTCGTAACATTTTCCCATTTAAGTGAGGAATTTCCAACATAAAACCACATAAAGCTTCTTTCAATGAAATCACCTTCTTACAATACAAATCATTTTGTTTTCTAGTAAATAAAGAATGATTTTCAATTTCAATATGTAAATGTATATCTCCTCGTGTACCATTACTCATATTTCCTTTTTCTGATAAGACAATACGTTCATTTGTATCAATTCCTTTGGGTATTTGAATCAAAACGGTTTCTTTTCCACCCTCTCTTTCTAATTCTAATCCCATAGTAACACCAGTATACGCTTGTTCTAATGAAATTTGAATTTTACGTTCAATGGGTTGTGGTTTGAAATTTACCGGTACACCATTATGAAAGATACGAATATTGGGACCACCCATTCCACCAAAAAGAGTTTCAAATATATTGTTGACATCATGTTGCATTCCTGGCATACCATGCATTCCAGGATGCATTGGAAATCCAGCCCCCATATGAAATGCTTGAAAAGGATCTCCTCCACCAAAAGGATTCCCACCTCCAAATGGATGACCACCTCCAAATGGATTCCCATTTTTTTGCATATCATACATTTTTCTTTTCTGAGGATCTTTTAAAGTATCATAGGCTTCCCCAATTTGTTGAAATTGAGAAGTCGTATCTTGTCCTGAACTTTTGTTTTTATCGGGATGTAATTCTAGTGATAATTTACGATAAGCCGCTTTAATTTCGGCTTCACTCGCATCAGAAGCCACACCTAATATTTGATAATAGTCAGACATTATAATGATACCTCCAAAAAAAATCCATTTAAATGGATTTTTTCTTTAAATGAACAATGGAAACTTCTTTTATTATAAAATACAAACCCTATTTTATTGAAGATTTTAAGTTAGAAACATGGTTAGAAAAAGCATTTCATACGTTTTTAGAAATGGATGATTTAAATATGTTAATATATGGTGCAACAAGTACAGGTAAAACAATGTTACTAGAAGCATTTATAAGAGAATATTATCATTTAAAAAAAGAAGATGCTTTTCCAGAACATAATATATTATATATAAATAATTTGAAAGAACAAGGTATTTCTTATTATCGAAATGAAATGAAAACATTTTGTCAATCACAAAGTGTTATTTATGGTAAGAAAAAAATGATTATCATAGATGATATTGATAACGTGAATGAACAAAGTCAACAAGTGTTTCGTAATTATATTGATAAATATCATGATAACATTCATTTTATAAGTGCATGTACAAATATTCAAAAAGTTATTGAGAGTGTTCAATCTCGATTACATATTATTCAAATGCATACTTTAAAAGAAGAAGATTTATTATGGCATATGGAACGTATTCTTATCAAAGAAAAGATGGTTATGGATGCGGATTGTAAAAAATATTTACTTTCTATAAGTAATCGTTGTGTACGGAATTTAATCAATTATTTAGAAAAATTATATATTCTTCAAATGAAAATTGATTTAGAGTTATGTAAAAAAGTATGTTCTCATATTTCGGTTCAACATTTTGAAATTTATTTACAAGCTTATTTTGAGAAAGATTTAAAAAAAGGAATTCAAATCTTATATGAATTATATGATACTGGATATTCTGTCATTGATATTTTAGATTTCTTTTTTATTTTTATTAAACAGACGGATTTATTAGATGAAATGACAAAATATCAAATGATACCTATTGTATGTAAATATGTGACTATTTTTCATAATATACATGAAGATGTTATTGAATTGGCCTTTTTTACTAATCAACTTTATAGGTAGGGAACCTACGTAGGGAACCAACGTAGGGAACCTACGGTTCCCCTACCACCCCTCCCTTTTTTATGGTTCTTGAAAGAAAACTTAAAAAAGATCCTTTACTATAAGAAAAGGATGGAAGGGAAGGAGAAAGAAGGGAAGGAGAAGGAAGGGAAGGAGAAAGAAGGGAAGGAGAAAGAAGGGAAGGAGAAAGAAGAGAAACAAGGGAAGAAAGGAAAAGGGTTGGAACACCGTTTATTTCAAGAATTAGTTCCATGGAATTGTTTTCAACATTTATTAAGAGAGATATGTCCACCTCTTTCTCTGAATCAAACCTTTATGATTGATTTAAATGCTTATAAGAAAATGATCTTTTTAGAAAAACATCATCCTTTTTTAGAAGCAATAAAACCCCATTATCTAAGTGAAAAACAATTTTATCTAACCCGTCCTTTTACCTATAATTCTTTTATGACGATTGTTCGTCAAATATGTAAAAGTCATAAACAACCCTTTCATACAGAATTAAAGTTTGGTCGGGCTTTTCATAATATGGTTTATTATATTCCTTCTGAGAAGTAGTTTAGAAAGAACACGAACCCAAGAAAATCAGAATAGAAGGGAAAGGTTCTCCAACCCGAACCCAAGAAAATCAGAATAGAAGGGAAAGGTTCGGAAAACCGTAGGTTTTCTGAAAAGAATATCTCGTAATAAAAAAAGGCCATGTCTAGTTTATGGAATAAAAATATGCCCATGTACATATTAGGTTTTGGACTTATTATGGTAGTCAGTTTTTATGGCAATAAGTTTCGTCAGGCCTTTATAACAGACGAAGAAAAAGATGAATATGTTCTGGTACAAAAATACTTATTAAACGATTGTGTTTTGTATGGTAAAAACCGACCAAAAATATGGATCCATACTACTTATGATATGAATGCAAGAAAATGGAAGAATTTCATGTCTAGAAATAGTACTGATTTGAATCAACCATATTTGTATTTAACTGTCCAAAGTATTATAAATCATTGTGGGAAAGATTTCAATATCTGTTTAATAGATGATGAATCATTTGAAAAATTAATTCCTACATGGTCTATTACATTAAGTCAAGTTCCTGAACCTGCACGTTCACGTTATAGACAAATGGCCATGGTTCAATTATTAAAAATATATGGAGGTATGATTGTACCTAATTCTTTCTTATGTCTACGATCTTTAAAAGAAATGTACGAACAAGGTGTTTCACGAAATACTCCTTTTCTTTTAGAAAAACGAAAACAATCTGCGAATATAAAAAATCGTAAACCTTTTGAACCAGATCTTAAAATGATGGGTTCTTTAAAAGATGATCCATTTCTAGATACAATGTTAACAGCAATGTTACGTATTGAGAACAAAGGTCATTTTAGTCAAGAAATGGAATTTGATGGTTCGATTGAGAATTGGTGTCTATCGCAATCGTATGATCAAACCATACAATTATTAGATGGAAAAACAATTGGAGTGAAAACGAAAAATGGAAAACCGATTTTAGTAGATGATTGGATGGGAGAAAACTTTGTAGAACTAGATAACGTTTCTTTGTTTGGTATTCTCATTCCAAAAGATGAATTATTGAGCCGTGTCAAATTTCAATGGTTTACTATTTTACCATGTGATGATATCATGAAAACAACCACTATCTTAAGTAAATATTTTAAAATGTCGACCATAGAAAAAGTTCATAAAGATCAATTATCTATTTCTGTTTTATAAGAAAATGAAAAAAGTATATTGAAAGTCGTTCGCCATAAGCCTAGAAACAAACAATCCAATTTCACCCACATGTAGACCAACTAATACCATAGTAAGTACTTCTGAAAGCAATGGAAAGAAAAAGAAAGGTGATAAGAAACTAGAAATTATATTATCATGTATTATAA
>Ga0209135_1000747_pt1 | contig 11716 bp, 9 predicted proteins | sample LauGreSBDMM110SD_4_FD_187570 | JGI IMG/M metagenome (GOLD analysis project Ga0209135, IMG submission 187570) | Freshwater lake microbial communities from Lake Michigan, USA - Su13.BD.MM110.SD (SPAdes) (version 3) | ecosystem: Environmental > Aquatic > Freshwater > Lake | place: Lake Michigan, USA... | reverse complement strand
AAATGACTTTTGCAACAGGCTTTGGCCATCAGCCAAGCGGATAAAGGGCTTAGGGTGCTGTTCGCGTGAAACCGGCCATAAACGTGTACCGGCACCGCCAGAGAGAATCACAGGGATGAGTTGCATGCTGAACCGTCAGAATAAGTTTTTGACATTATCGCATTGTGGGGGCTAAAAAGCCGGTTTTGGGGCGCCGCGCCTTGCTTGTATGCATTGCTACCCACGTAAATGCGTACGCGGGCCTTTTATTGCTCAAATAACGACTGCTGAAGCTGTTCGACGCTTTGCTGCCAGGTGTTGTATTTCAGACCGGTGCTCAGTGGATGCTGCTTGGTCTCGTACAAAGACAACCAAGCTTTGATGCTTTGGGCCGTGTCCTGAGCCGCCTCAGCCGCGGTTTGGCGCCCGGCGGGGCCACCAAAATAGTGGGCCGCATCGCCAGCGACTTCTCTAAACACAGGGATATCGCGCAGCAATAAAGGGATTCCGAACTGAGCAGACTCGATCAACGGCAAGCCAAAGCCTTCGCCCTCGCTGGCAGCAATCAGGCAAGTACTAGCGGCGTAGATTTTTTCAAGGTACTCGTCGCTAATCCCTTTTAACCAGAAGAGCTTTTTATTCAATTCTGGATGTTTGGCGATGATATCTGCAATTTCGGCGATGTTCCAGCCAACTTTGCCGACGATCAGTAAATTTACATTTTCATTGGCCTGCCAAAGCAGGGTAAAAGCATCGAGGATTTGGCGATAGCCTTTACGGGGTTCGAGCGTACCCACCATCAAAAAGGTTGGGCGCTGGCTAAAGGCACGCAACGCCTGCTCGGCGTCGACGGGCAATCCTTTTGAGGGTGACGAATTATTTAAATCTGCCCCCAAATGAAAAAAGGTGGTTTTAAACGTATCGCTAACCGTGAGACGGTTTTTAACGATCCAGGCCTGATAGTCATCGGCCACGGCCTTTGAGATACAAATTGCGCCATCAAACTTGGTGAGTGCGCGCAGCCATCTGACGTGAAACTCTTCGGTTGAGGGCGGAAAATAACTAGGAAACTGAATGGGCAACAGGTCATACACAACAAAATAAACCTTAATGCCAGCGGCTCTGAGCTTAGCAAGGAAGTTTTGTTCTTTTAGCGTGTTGACTGCGGCATAATCCAAACCCAAAAAGATGTCACCCGAGCGCACTTGTATGGGGATTTCAGCGCGGGTGACCGATAGGGTGAGCGCGTCGCCATTATTGTGGCTCATGGTTGCGGCTTTGTAACCCACATACCGATCGCCATAAACCGCTTGAATATCAAACCCAGGAGGCGGTTGCTTGAGCAACTGCAGCAAAATACTGCGCGTGACACGTTGAATACCGGTTTTGACGTCTTCGAGAACTAAAAAAGATACGTCAACAAATAAAATCTGATTACCACCCTCGCTGCGGTACTGCACGTTGCGCGGCTTAACTAAATACCAGTCGAACAAGGCGACTTGTATTTTGCGCAAAAAAACATCAATTTTTGGGTACTTTGCTCCGATCGCTTTTAACGCGTCTTTAATGGGGCCCGCTGTCAGTACACCGTATAAGCTCTTAAAAACCGACTTGATCATAGTTGTTGTGACTGAAAATACTGCAGGCAGGCGGCACGGGCCAGCGAGTAGAAATTTGGGCAAAAAAAAGACTGCTTGAATGCAGTTTGAGGCAATAAAACCAAGAAGCGCGCATAAACGCCACAGAAGTATAATAACGCCTTTGAACGGCTAACTGGATACGAGCGTGGCGAATACAGGCGCAAACAAGACCGCGGTGATCACTGGCATCACCGGACAAGACGGAGCCTATTTAACCGAATTGCTGCTAGGCAAGGGCTATACGGTCTACGGCACTTATCGCCGCACCAGTTCAGTCAATTTTTGGCGTCTTGAAGAGCTTGGCGTCGAAAATCACCCTAATTTGCACCTGGTTGAATACGATTTAACCGATTTGTCTTCAAGCATTCGGTTATTGCAAAACTCGGGCGCCACTGAGGTTTACAACTTGGCTGCGCAAAGCTTTGTGGGGGTGTCGTTTGAACAACCCATCACTACGGCCGAGATCACGGGCATTGGCCCAGTGAACTTGCTTGAAGCGATTCGCATCGTCAATCCAAAGATCAAGTTTTATCAGGCCAGTACGTCTGAAATGTTTGGCAAAGTGCAGGCGATTCCGCAAATTGAATCGACTCCTTTCTACCCACGCAGCCCCTACGGCGTGGCCAAGCTGTATGCGCACTGGATGACCATCAATTACCGCGAAAGCTATAACATTTTTGCGACGAGTGGCATCTTGTTTAACCACGAATCCCCCCTGCGCGGCCGTGAGTTTGTGACCCGCAAGATTACGGATAGTGTGGCTAAGATCAAGCTGGGCAAACTGCCCGTACTTGAACTTGGCAATATCGATGCCAAACGCGATTGGGGTTATGCCAAAGATTACGTTGAGGGTATGTGGCGCATGCTGCAAGCGGCTGAGCCAGACACCTATGTGCTGGGCACCAATCGCACCGAAACCGTACGTGACTTTGTGACCATGGCGTTTAAAGCGACCGGGGTCGATATCGACTGGAAAGGTCGCGACGAACAAGAGCAAGGCTTTGATGCCAGCACCGGTAAAGTCTTGGTCAAAATTAACCCAAAGTTTTATCGCCCTGCCGAAGTTGAGCTGTTGATTGGCAACCCAGCAAAAGCGAAAGCCGCGTTAGGCTGGGAGCCCAAGACCACGCTCGAAGAGCTCTGTCGCATGATGGTGGTGGCAGACTTAGCGCGCAATGAGCGCGGTTTTTCGTTTTAAATGACCTCTGAGCAGCTCGGATGAACGCAAGCAACAATCTACGCGTACTCGTCACCGGGCTGCAAGGGTTTACCGGCCTGCATTTGGCGGCCGAACTTGAAGCGCATGGCTACGAAGTGTGGGGCTTGGGGGATATTGACCCCACTCGCCCCCGCTCGGTCAAAGCGAATCTGTTAGATCTTGAATCGTTGCGCGCGGCGGTATTGGCTGCGCAGCCACGCTATGTGGTGCACTTGGCGGGCGTGGCGTTTGTGGGCCATGGGCAACCCAAGGCGTTTTATGACGTCAACTTGGTGGGCACACGCAACTTGCTAGAGGCGCTTGAGCCACTTACGGGGCAGTTGAAATGCGTGCTGTTGGCCAGTAGCGCCAATGTGTACGGCAACTTGCAGGGCGGCTTACTAAGCGAAGCCAACCCAGTCAACCCCGCAAACGATTACGCAGTCAGCAAACTGGCCATGGAATACATGGCTAAGCTGTGGTTGCCTAGGGTACCGGTTGTGATGGCGCGCCCGTTTAATTACACGGGCGTTGGTCAGTCTGACAGCTTTTTGATCCCTAAAATCGTTTCGCACTTTGTACACAAACGGCCCACGATCGAACTCGGCAATATGGATGTCTGGCGCGAATTTAATGACGTGCGCGACATCGCCTTCGCCTATCGAAAATTAATCGAAGCCGCACCGATCGGCGAAATCGTAAACGTGTGCTCGAGCAATCTTGTGTCTTTAAAAGAAGCGCTAGCGCTTGCCACCGAGTTAACGGGTCACATGATTGAGCCCAAAGTCAATTCATTGTTCGTGCGCAGTAACGAAGTTCTTAAGTTAGGGGGCGACGCCGCACAACTCAGGCGCTTTATTCCAGATTGGCAACCTCGCCGACTGCGCGAAACGTTGGCCTGGATGCTCAGCGAGGCGACGTGATTCGGGTCGGCTTTGGCGTCTCCGCTTTAGCCAAAGCACAGACGGGTGGTGCGCATGATGGCATTAGTCATTACACCGATGAGCTTTTAACGCGCTTTGCTGTCGGGTCTGATGTTGTTTGTACGCCCTTTTCTTTTGGTATTGCCTTACCCTCGACCCACCCTCAAGCAGTCAGCCCTCATCACAACGCTCACTTTTACACCCTCAGCGCTTATCCGCGCGCAGCAGCGTGGTCTGCGCTAAGTGGGCGTGCGTTTACTGGCATTGGCCAAATTGAGTCGTCGGTCGATTTAGTTCACGCCACCGACCACCACATTCCAAAATGCCTTTCGACTCCGGTGATCGCCACCCTGATGGATGCGATCCCACTGTCGCACCCAGAATGGTCGAGTGGATCTTTTCGTTCAGTCAAAAACGCACTATGGCTGCGTGCGATTCAATGGGCCGATCGAATTATCACGATTTCGCAGTATTCAAAAAGTGAACTGGTGACCTGGGCTGGCGTTAGCCCGAATAAAATCGATGTCGTTTCATTGGGTGTCGATGGCCGCTGGTTTAGCGACATCACACCCGAGGTGTTTGCGAAAGTTCGCCTCACTTATGGCTTACCCGACTCATTTTTTATCTCGGTTGGCACCTTGCAACCCAGAAAGAATGTGAAGGCGTCCATCGAAGCACACAGATCGCTTACGGCAGCACAACGAGCGCGATTTCCGCTGGTCATCGTGGGGCGCGCGGGATGGAAATGCGAGGAGGTGGTTCGGATGATCGAGCAAGACACCGCCTCTGGGGTGATTCGTTGGCTACAGCAGGTTTCAGATCAAGATTTGCTGGCCATTCTGAAACTTGCGCATGGGTTGGTGTTTCCGTCATTGGCGGAAGGGTTTGGCCTGCCTGTGCTTGAAGCGTTTGCCGCACAGGTACCAGTGATTACTTCGAATACCTCGTCTTTACCTGAGGTTGCAGGCGATGCCGCTCTTTGCGTATCGCCCACTGATGTGGGTGCAATTACAGATTGTATGCAACAGCTCATCGAAGACGAAACTTTGCGCCAAAGCTTAAAACAAAAAGGGCTGATGCGAGCCAAGCAATTTAGTTGGGATGCTTGCGCCGCTGGCACGATCGATTGCTACCAAGCGCTACTCGGCGCTAAGGGCCAACCCGCACGTTGAGTTTTGCAATGGGCATCCCTCGATCATGAAGCCACACATGGCCTTCTTGAACCAACGAGAACTCAAGCGTATATGTGCCTTCTTTTTCTGGCAAGTGAATCGACACCGGAACTTGATAAGAGATGGAAGGCTTGAGAATCGTTCGCAAATCTTGCCTACCCAACCAAGGTACCTTTGAACTCTGATCGCTGCTTTCGACAAACCGCCAAGACAGCCGAACAGGGAAGGCATTGGGCAAGGTGCTAAAGGGAGTGTTTGAAAAATTTGTGATGGTGACGTGGCCAACAAATAGCTTACCCTGTGCCACCCCACTCGGCTGCAACTGAACGTGTTTAACAATCTCGGGCTCAGATCCAAAGTCGCAGTTAATTTTAGGGATGGCGCTCGCATCAAACGGCAAAAGCTGCAGCACATCAAACTTAAAGTGCGCGCTGGTCGCAACCCCGATTTTCTTAAATCTTTCGATACCGATCGCCTCGATCGTCTCGTTCATTTTGGGCGAATCGTTCACAAAATACTGCGTTCGACCGGCGGCCTGAACTCGACTGATCAATTGTTCACGCATGCAGTAGTTTCCAAAATTAATCTTGGCCGTGTATTTTTGTTTTTGTAAATGGATCGCCCCACCAGAGTCATCTGCATAAACGATGCTGCTTTGTTCTAAGAGTTGGGTCGGCACACTCAAACTTGCGTCGGCTGCGGCTATCGTTTGAAGCCGAAAAGCCGCCAACAACAGCAATAACGCGAAGAATAGCGTCATGGCGCGACTTAGAAATTGTTGCTGTAACGCAATGGTGGGGCGCGTGACCGTCTTTGAATACAACAGCAAGGCCGCGCAAAGACTAAACACCGCCGTAGGCAGAAAATAATAGTCAATCACCACCATTTTTGAACTGAGAAATATAAGATCTAAGATAAACACGACCACCAAAGACAACGTGATGTGTCGATGCGTACGCTCGTTGGGCCGCGACACAATCCATGCAATCATCAGTGCAGCCAACGACAAAATTGACAACGCAGCAGCACGATTTTCGATCAGGTAATAATTGAGGTTACGGGCTAAGAGCTCGATGCTTGCAAGATTAATTTTTTTATCGTATTCGTTATACGTTGAGTCGAATATCCCACCTGTGTTGAGCCAGTTTGAGAGCAATAAAGGCGATAGCGAAACAGCGAAGGCACAGAGCCCGATCAAAGGCACCGTGATACTAAATGGCTTTTGTTGAATAGCATGGCGGATCTGAAAATAAACAATCGCTGCAATGGCCGGCAAAATGATGACTGAGGCAATGCGAACTGTTAACAAAAAACCTACTAATAGTCCTAGCAATGCCGCAAGCGTCAGATTTTTTATCGTTGCAATATAAGCAGTTTCTAGCGCAAGGATAGAAATCCAAGCCAGCAGAAGGATGGTAAGCGGCACCGAATAACTCGGTACAAGAAACTGACTCACTGTTGCGAGCAACAAGCCCGCACTTGCCGTACTCACTAAAAAAACCGTGCCGTTCAATACGCGAAAGTTTATATAGCCCCACCACGCAAGCACAGACAAAACAAGCAGCATGGTCAGATATTGAAGCTCTTTGCCGTGCGGCAAGAGTGACAGAAAAAAACCAGTGCCTGGTGGATACTGCAGGATGATCTTCTGATTCTCTGCCTTATAGTGATGGCAGTGCGGGGCAATCATTTCTGCCCACCGTGAAGCTTGAGGATTGATGTGCTTAGCAATCTCGACTAAAAAAGTAGCGTTCTCAGCTTTTATCTCGGTTTGTAGTCCTTCAATTAGGCCTTTTGTTTTGAAGAGTTCGGCCTGTCTCATATAGCCGTACGAATCGCAACCATAGGCGTACGCAAAGGGTAGTTTCGCCGAGAACTGAAACGCGAGCAAAACGCCCACGGCTGAGATCAGCAACGCTAACAGCAAAGATTTAAAGTTTGTACTGATCATATTGAGTTACGCCCGTGGGCGAAAGACCACATACTTGCGATATAAATAGACGCTGAAAAAACTAACTGCGACTGCAGCAAGCTTTGCCTCATTCATTTGTTGACCGACCACCAACACGTAAAGTTTGACTGTCGCGTAAGTCGTGACCGAACCGAGTAAGCCCGAACTGAGAAATAACAATGCTTCGTAAAACTTGCGCGTCTTTAACCAGCCGTTTGTAAAAATACGAGCTCGGATTAAAAAATAAGCGACAACTAATCCTGTTAAATAACCAGCGACCGCTGCTTGAGGCAATGTTAACCAACCTCTGTGCGCAATAAACGAGTAGGTTCCGTAGTCAACCAATAATGCGATTAGGCTAGCGCAGACATACTTTATGAACTCTAGGTTTTTTGCAGCCGACCAACCTCGCGTTGGGATATTCATTCTAATGATTAACAGTCTGTTTTTTTACGAACAAGCGCGTCAGCACAAGTAAAACGCTGAGCGCGCACCACGCAGCGTACGCGAGCCTTAAGGGCTGTGCGCCAGAAAACCCAACCACAAACTGTCTGAACACGGGGCTAAATTCTGGAACATACCAACACAGAAGCTCAAGCTGGCTTTTATTTTGGCCACAAATTGCCAAATGATCATTGCCGTACAGATAGCCTTGCACACAGACCCAACCGCTTAACAGCAGTATTGCGGCAAACAATAGTTTAAGTGACCAACTCAACTGCATCCGTGTGAATGCATAAGCAAGAATCATCGCTGCAGGAATCGAGGCAAAAAGAAAGAAACGTGGCCCCCAAAATGCCCCGCCATACCATCCGTACCATTTTGAATAGGTTAAGACCAAGCCTAACGTAAAAACCAAAAGCGTATCAATTACATCTATAAACTCGGCGTCTTTTTCACTTGAGGCGTGTATTTTGGGTCGCACAAAAAGAGCAGAGGCAAAAAAGACTAAGCCTTTGCCAAAGGAAAATAAAATAGCCAATAGGCCAAAGACAAAGGGGTAGCTAAAACCGGGCAATCCCGAATAGGGCATCAAGGTTTTTTCAGCTCGTTCGCCTGCGTGCAAATATGCTGAGGGGAAGACCGTGTGATATTTGAACCAATTGTCTGCGGCCATTAACAGAACAGGCAAAATCAAATAAAACAGGTAAGAGATTTTGCGCTTTCTGAAGCTTAGATAACAAAGCACGAGCGCAAGCGCCGGCATTGTTGCAGGCACCTGTGCGCCGCCCAAACCAAGCAGCACGACTGCCCAAGTCTGTTTGCCTTTCAGCAGGCTTAACAGCCCGACTGAAATCAATGAAACGGATAAGACTTCACCATAGTAATAACGCAAATGGTGGGGAAACATCGACGCCACGAGTAGCAGCAACACCACCCAAAACCTTAGGTCTTTGCTCACCAAGAACCATACGGCCCCACACAGCAACAAAAATACGCTGAAATTGAAGTAGGCAACGAAAGCCTGGCTGGCACCAAACAAATCCCCAAGATAAAAAAGAGGGAATGACATAAACAGCTGAATCGACGAAAACTTATCGACTGGGCGTTCAAACTTGACCAGATGCAGCAGATCTGAATAGCGCGCGGCGCCATCCCCATCAATCACGGGGGACAATGAAAGCACCAAAAGCAAAAAGCCTAACAACAGCCAACCTAGCTGAAGGAGTAATAGGCTGTTGCCTGAACTTGGGCTAGAGGTTTTCGGCAGAGGGATGTTTTTGTCACTGTTTGACATTGGTTTTTTTAATATTGATGATAAAAACAGCCAAAATTACACTGCCGCCCGTTTAATCAAGACCCGAGTTGGCCCATAAGTGCCGTGCGGCGGACGTCATTGTAGCTTGGGGGAATATAGGTGAAAGCAACCGGAAAGATGCAACAATCTTACAATCGTTACAATCCCGAGGGCTTAGCCCATAGCCAGCTGCTGTATAGATGCCCAGATAAGATCCGTCATTAAGGCCTTCATGAAAAAAATAGTCATTATTGGTGCTGGCCCTGCCGGGCTCACTGCCGCGATCGAGCTTCAGGCGGCAGGGATTAAGGACATTACGATTCTTGAGGCTGGCCATCAAGTTGGCGGGATATCAAAAACCGTTGAATACAACGGCAATCGTATTGACATTGGCGGACATCGGTTTTTTTCAAAATCTGACTGGGTCATGAACTGGTGGGCCAATATGCTGCCCCTAGTTCAAGGTGATAACAGCTCGACTTTAAACCTGCGCTACCGGGGGCAAACGCGTGAGTTACTGCCCGCGAGCGCTGGTGAGGCGAATTCGGATGACGTCATGCTGGTACGCAATCGGCTATCGCGCATCTATTTTAATCGTCAGTTTTTTGAATACCCGCTGAAATTAAATCTGACCACCTTACGTAAACTTGGCCTGATTAAAACCATCAAGTTTGGTTTTAGTTATGTGTATTCGCGGATCAATCCGATCAAGCCCGAAAAGTCTTTGCAAGACTTTTTAACCAACCGTTTTGGACGCTTGCTTTACCTGCAATTCTTTAAAGAGTACACAGAAAAGGTCTGGGGCGTTTCATGTGCCGAGATTAGTGCCGAATGGGGTGCACAACGCATCAAGAGCCTATCTATTAGCAAAGCCTTGTGGCATGCCCTGAAAGCAGCGTTGGGCATCGGCAATAGCAAAGCAGCGCAGACCTCACTGATCGAACACTTTGTGTATCCTAAGTTCGGCCCCGGTCAAATGTGGGAGACCGTTGCTAGAAAGTTTGTGGCCAATGGTGGCACCCTCAAAATGAATTGTGCGGTGGTGAAAGTTGAGATGGCAAACGATAACGTCTCAACCGTTCATTTTAAAGATGAACAGGGCAGCATCCAGACCTTAGATTGCACGCATGCGATTTCGACCATGCCGATTAAGGATCTGATTGCCGCTTCAAAAGAGCAGTGGTCTTCTGATTTGGTGAATACAGCGCAAAATCTTGCCTACCGCGACTTTATGACGGTTGGGCTTTTGTATGATGCCAAAGATCTGCCGCATCAATTGCAAGACAATTGGATTTATATCCAAGAGCCTGGCGTTCAAGTGGGGCGCGTACAGGTTTTTAATAACTGGAGCCCCTATATGGTGGCGGATCCAGAAAAAGTCTGGCTGGGTCTCGAGTTTTTTTGTCAAGAAACAGATGCGCTTTGGAATATGTCAGACGAAGACATGAAGGCGCTTGCTCAAAAAGAGATGGTGCAAATCGGTTTGGTATCCACACCGAAAGCACTTGATGCTGTTGTCATTCGCGTACCGAAGGCCTATCCAGGATATTTTGGTGAAGCCTACAAGAACTTTGAACAGCTCAGAACTGCAGTCGACTCAATCGATAATTTGTTTTTGATTGGGCGAAATGGTATGCATCGTTATAACAACCAAGACCATTCGATGTTAACGGCCAAAGAAGCCGCAGCCCAAATTCATTCAGGCAATGTAGATAAAAAACGGATTTGGGACGTGAATATCGGCGACGATTATCATGAAGAAGTGCAGAAATAGTGTTTTAGGTTTTGGGCGTTGGTTTAACTGGCAAGCGTGCGCAACCGCTACATCCGCCGCATATCAGCAGATCTTAGCAAGTTAGGAATGGGCTGAGTATTTTTACCCTTTTGTTACACAGAAGAGTTCAAGCCTTAAGACCCAACAACTCGCCATAAGCCGCCATATATTTTTGCGCCATGGTTTCGGCCTTGAACGTCTCTTGATACCTGACCAGCGCCTGTTGCCCCCATGCCTGCACCTGTTCTGGCTGTTGCCAAAATGTATCCAAAGCATGCCCAAAGCTTTGCGCATCTGAGGGCGGGACGACCAAGCCTGTGACTCCATCTAGGTTGACGTAACTAGTACCAGTACCGATTTCGCAGGTGATCATCGGGGTGCCCTGTTGAGCAGCTTCGGCCAATACGATGCCAAAGGCTTCTGAAGGCATGTGTGACGGAAACACAAACCCATACGCCGCGCGCATGAGGCTGCGTTTTTCGTCGTTGGTGACTTCGGGTACAAAGTGCAGATTGGTTAAACCTAGCTGCTTGGCCTGCGCCACCAAAGCGTCGTGCTGATCGCCGCGGCCCACGATGACGGTGGGATAATCGCGGCCTTTTAAGGCCTCGAGCAACACATGTAAACCTTTGTAATAGCGCAGCGCCCCCAAAAACAAAAAGAATCTTGGGCCAAACTGTGTGCGCCAGGCTTGTACTTCAGGGTCGGTTTCGGCGTGCGCTTCAAAGTGCTGGATGCCGTAGGTAATCAGGCGAACCTTGTCTTTGTGCTTTTGCAGCACCGGGCTTGATTGCATGATGCCGGGCGAGGCAGCGTAGATTTTGTTCATCTTGCCCAGATAAAAATCGCGCAGCGGGGCGTAGAGCTTGTTGAGTTGCACCTGATTGACCACATCAGAGTGGTAACTAAGCAGGCTAGGCTTTTTAATACCCGACAGCACATAGCAAAGGTCAGCATACGGCCACGGAAAATGCATATGCAAGACATCAGCCCAGGCAGCTTCTTTTTTGAAATTGGCCAGCAAACTGAGTGAAAAACCCGTTGAAGCCACATACAAATCGCGCTTGTAGCGAACGATCTGATAGCCTTCAGGTGACATATCTGTGCGAGGCTTGCCGGGAGTAAGCACTAACACTTTATTCTCAACACCTAGCGGCGTGGTGTGGCTGGCGATGGTATGCACCACCTGCTCAATACCACCATAGGTATCCGGAAAAAACGTCTTTAAGACGTGCAGCACGCGCATTTAGCGGCGCCGTTTCTTTTGTAAAACCATCCACTTTGGCATTCTGAACAGCACCAGAGTGCGGTACAAAATCACGTAGCTGGTGGCAAACAAGA
>Ga0209135_1000742_pt1 | contig 11758 bp, 18 predicted proteins | sample LauGreSBDMM110SD_4_FD_187570 | JGI IMG/M metagenome (GOLD analysis project Ga0209135, IMG submission 187570) | Freshwater lake microbial communities from Lake Michigan, USA - Su13.BD.MM110.SD (SPAdes) (version 3) | ecosystem: Environmental > Aquatic > Freshwater > Lake | place: Lake Michigan... | reverse complement strand
CTTTGCTTTGCCTGCCGATTTGGCGGTTGCGCTCGCGGTGGCGATGGCGGTGGCGGTTGCTGCGGTAACCACATGGTAGTGTGCCAGTGTCAGTGCGTCTGTCCATGCGTGCCGTTTTTTCTCTCTTGTCGCTTTGCTTATCGCTTCGCTTGTCGCTTTGTCGCGTTGACAGAAAAAAAAAATTGAAATGGTTTTTTTTCTCTTATGGAAAGCAGATTACAAATGGCTATGACACTCTCTTCTGCTATGATTGTCAAGTCATTGGCTGCCAAGTTTGGTTTCCGCGAGGAGGAGGCGCTCGCCCACTTGGCGCGTGAGTTCCTTGTCGCGACGCCGCTGACGATCGCAAGCGGCGATCGCGATCGCGGCGGCGTCACTTGGCGCGGCGATGTCACTGCTCGTAGCGAGAGTGGCTCGCTCACTTCGCGCAGCGAGCGCGGCGACTTCTTGGAGCGGCTTGCTCCAGTGGAGGCTAAGGAGGCGGCCAAGGCGAAAGCCAAGGTTCCCAAGCTTTCCAAGGAGGACGCCGCTGCTGCGAAGAAGGAGGCCAAGGAGGCCAAGGAGGCTGCCAAGGCTGCGAAGCCGAAGCAGGCGATGACCGGCAAGCGTCTCTGGGCGGCTGCTGGCATGCGCAAGGATGTCACCGAGGCCCTCAAGGCGGACTTGGCGGAAGGTGAGAAGGTTGGGATTGGTGATGTGAACAGGGAGTTGACGGCCCAGTGGAAGGCGTTGGCGGAGTCTGAGCGGGCGGACTGGGATGCGAGGGCCGCAGCTGGCGAGGTGCCTAGCTCTGGTGAAGACAGCGAGTAGTGCTGTTCTGGTGTGAAAACTCCATGAACCGCCGTCGCCGTCGCCGTCGCGTAACCTAGACCAAAAAAATTCCATTCCATGCGTGTTTTTTTTCTTAAGTACTGGATCCCTTAGTCGGTTTAAGGGCGGGAGCCCTTAGAAAATTGAAATGATATTTTTTTTAGTATGGTGAGCAGTTTTCAAAGGGACAATGAACCCAGACCGAGTGATCTCAGTGATTCCCTGGGAGATGGCTTCGGAGTATGTGGCGCGGATGACTGCGTGCGAGGGCGCCGAGTCGGAGGCCTACTACCACGAAGCCTATCACGCGTATTGGGAGTGGGGCAGGTTGGACAGCAGCGGGTTCACTGAGCGGGCGTTCCAAGCGGCACGCGAGGCGGCGAGTGAGGCGGAGAGTGAGGCGAAGGAGGCGGCGAGGGCGAAGGCGTTCTCGTCGTGGTGGTCGATGGCGAGGGCCTACTGGCTGTTTTGCGCGACCAACGGCCAGAAGTGCCTCGCCGAACGCAATCTCGCGCTGGAGACGCAGTGGGAGGGCTTGGCGGAGGAAGAGCGTGCCAAGTGGATTGCGGAAGCTCATGAATGGGGGTCTCGATTCAATGACCGCCTGCGTGAGCTGCGCTCTTAAACCGACTTGTCGACTTGTCTTGTGTGTGCTCCATGTGTGCCGTTTTTTCCTATGAGGGATTAAATAAATTGAAATTTTTTTTTTGCTTTTATAGAACGCAGTTTCCTAGTGCCATTGAACTCATGGAGAATCGTTACTATGGCCTTCCAGACGACATTCTGATGAAAAATTTACTGCTAGTCCGCAAGGCGCTCCACGAGGAGCTCCTGATCAACAGGAATGCTCTTTGGTTTTACAAAGGGCGTATAGCCTTCGTGGCTGCCAGGGAAGCCACTTCTGAGTACGATTCTGATTCTGATTCTGAGCACGATTCTGAACCCGATTCTGATTCTGATTATGAGTACGATTGGAAACAATACATACGATCATGATCGCCCGTGTGGAGCGCAAAGGGACAAGACCAAGAAAAAAAAATTGAAATGTTTTTTTTTGCGTATATGGAACGCAGAGTTCCAATCCAACCAATCCAACCAATCCAACCAATCCAATGGCTATGACTCTTTCCTCTGCTGTGATGGTCAAGTCCCTGGCTGCCAAGTTTGGTTTCCGCGAGGAGGAGGCGCTCGCCCACTTGGCGCGTGAGTTCCTTGTCGCGACTGGCGATGTCACGGCTCGTAGCGAGAGTGGCTCGCTCACTTCGCGCAGCGAGCGCGGCGACTTCTTGGAGCGGCTTGCTCCAGTGGAGGCTAAGGAGGCTGCCAAGGCGAAAGCCAAGGCGCCCAAGCTTTCCAAGGAGGACGCCGCTGCTGCCAAGGAGGCCAAGGAGGCCGCCAAGGAGGCCGCCAAGGCTGCCAAGGAGGCCAAGCCGAAGCGGCCGATGACTGGCAAGCGTCTCTGGGAGAAGGGCATGCGCAAGGAGGTCACCGAGTCCCTCAAGGCGGACTTGGCGGACGGAGAGAAGGTTTCACTTGGTAATGTGAACAAGAAGTTGACCGCGCAGTGGAATGCGTTGGCGGAGTCTGAGCGGGCGGAGTGGGAGGCGAAGGCCACGGACAAGGGCGCGAACAGCGACTCAAGTGATGCGACCTTGAATTCCATTGCCGAGGAAAGTGACAGCGATTAGTGTAAGGGCTAAGGGCGGGAGCCCTTAAACCGACTAAGGGCTCCCGCCCTTAAACCGACGGGAGTTATGTGTTGTGTTGTCCATGTGTGCCGTTTTTTTCTTACCCATAAAATTGTGTCTTAAAAAAATTGAAATGATTTTTTTTCTAGTATGGGGAGCAGTATTCAAAGCAACAAAGCAACAAAGCAATGTTCAGCGTTCGCAGCCAGCTTAGATGGCGGGAGGAGCAGTGGCGTCGTCAAGCCCCCGACGTCCTCAGGCTGGGCGGACCGCCAATGTTGCTAAAGCAGCAAGCCTTCCGCCTGCCATCTAATCTGTGCGCAGCGCCTGAGCAAGCGCCTGAGCAAGCGTCTGAGCAAGTGTCTGAGCAAGTGTCTGAGCAAGTGCTGGTGCCGGTGATCGATCTGCCCGAGGTGCAGTCGTCGCCGCAGTCGCCGCCGCCGTCGCCGCCGCGTGAATACTCGGAAGACAACTTTGATGTGCCACCCGATGCCCACTTGTTTAAGTGCTGAGTGACTAAGGGCTGGTGTTTTGTGTTGTCCTAAGGGCTCCCGCCCTTAAACCGACTAAGGGCTCCCGCCCTTAAACCGACGGGTGTTTTGTGTTGTCCATGCGTGCCGTTTTTTCTTACTCATAAACGCGTGTCTTAAAAAATTGAAATGAGTTTTTTTTCTGTGAAGGGCGGTAGTTAACTCGATATGAAGTTCACTCGCATGACCGAGTGGTTTCGCGGTGCGTTCAAAGTGCGGAAGGCAAAGCGGGTGGCGGTGGCGGTGGCGGTGGACGTTGAGCCAGAGCGGTGTCCCCAAGTTTGGGTGCCTCCGCCGACGGCGAGGGCCGTGCGGGCTGCTCGACGTGCTGCCATAAGGGATGCTGAGTGGGAAGCGGCCGCGCCAGTTCGCAAAGCAGCCAGACTGGCTCGGCAGAAAGCCAGAATGGATCGCATCATGGATCGCGCGCTCACCGCGTAATTTAAAAAAAATGTCTCCATGTAATCCATGGAATCCATGTAATCCATGGAATCCATGTAATCCATGTAAGTGCTCCCATCAGCCCTTAAACCGATTGCCTTTTCTCTCCCAATCACCCTTAGAAAATTGAAAGTTGTTTTTTTTTTTATACTTTTTAGTCTAGTATTCAGATGCCAAAGCGTGAGCTGTGCTCTATGTTCCTCTTTCGTGGCTTCGAGCGCGTATCGGCAGATAAATTTGGCGACCCTTTGGCAACCTGTAGAGAGATTGATGGGAACTCACATGTGCGCGAAGTCTGGAGGGGGTGTAAGGGCTATCGCGCGCATGGGCTAGACATCTGCGCCGTTCACGACAAGTCACTCCGCCGCCAGAAGTGCAAAGAAGTTGCTCAGGAAATTTCTGCCGCGCTGCGACAATTCGGTGATTACTAAGTCTTGATTCCGTGTATTCCATGTTTTCCATGCGTGCCGTTTTTTCTTTTTAAAATTAAAAATTGAAACGTCTTTGTTTCTCATTAGACATAATAGAACACTCACGATGTCAATGTCAATGAACACTCAGGATACGCAAGCGGCTCTTGCCAAGAAGGACGAGACCATTTCACACCTCCTCCAGTTGCTTTGCGACATTCAGACCGATCACAAGGCTGTCTTGGTCAAGAAGGACGACACGATCGAGCGTCTCATCCAGTTGCTTAGCAAGGAGTTGCCGCGGAGCAGCATTGACCAATATTTGTCCAAGTCTACTGCGACTAGTTCTACTACGGCGGCCCCGACGAATTATTTTGGCAAGCCTTTGACTACTGCGACTACTGCACCGACGAATTATTTTGGCAAGCCTCTCACTCCTGCGACTAGTTCTAGTACGACCAATGGATTTCTCTTTGGTCAGCCTGCTACTGGTCAGCCCGCTACATCGTACTCCTTTGGTCAGCCTACTGCGACTTCCTCGACTTCGACCTCGACTTCTGCATGGCCTTTTGGCAGGCCTGTCTCTCTTCCTCCTGCGCCTACATCTGCTGCTGCGCCTACATCTGCTGCTGCGCCTACATCTGCTGCTGCGCCTACATCTGCTGCTGCGCCTACAACGTCCTCTGGATTTACGTTTGGTGGGCAGACTTCGAGGGGAACTTCGTTTGCTGCTGCTGCGCCTACGCCTACGCCGACAACGTCCTCTGGATTTACGTTTGGTGTGCCGCCTGCCTCGAGCTATTCCTTTGCTTCACCCGCAATTCATCATGGCATCTCGTGCGATCGTTCTGGTATGATTCCAATTGTTGGCGTTCGTTATCACCTCACCGGACACAATTACGACTTGTGTCAGGCCGAGTACGATAAACTGAGTCCAACTGAGAAGTCCCAGTACGAGGCGATTGCCAGCCCTTACAGCCCTTAAGTAAGAGTGAATTGTTGACAGAGTAGCCCATTCGCATGTGTGCCGTTTTTTCTCTCCGTTTCCTATAAGAAAAAAGAAAAAATGGCACTTCCCCCCTCTTTTGTTTCACTTGTCGCCGTTTCACTTGTCCCCTTGTTCACACCTTCAGTTGAGCACACCATGGGCTAACGCTCCTAGCAGCAACATACAAAACGAAATTATTCCACCCAAATACACCACAAGCATCGCGCAACCAATGAAATCAGACCCGAACGCACACGTCAGAAACAGCAGCATGAATAGCCAAAACAACCACGTGCCAAATACGTCTACGTCGCGAATCATTGCTTTCTCTCTTTCACGCCTTCTGCCCTTTGTTCTGCCCTTTGTTCTTTTTAATAGAAAACATTTCAATTTTTCCGTTTTGTAAAGCAGCGCCTCCTTAAACCGACATGCTGATGGTTGAGTTGAATTGAGTGCCTTTTTCTTTGCTTTATCTGGGCCCCGTATTTGGCCCATAAATGAGTCGTAAATAAGGGCTCCGCCCTTAAACCCGGGTCTAAGAGGGCGATGCCCCCTTACTTAATGACTCCAGATTTTGGCCCCGAATGCGGGCCTTTATCTGGTTAGGGGGTTTAAGGGTGGAACCCTTAAAAAATTGAAATGCCTTTGCTCTTGGTAGTGCTGGTACGATTCTTTATTGCTACTCATATGAGCGCTAACTGCGTGATCCCTGCGATTGCGTTTGATGGCGCTTGTGCGTCGGTGGTGTCTGATGCGGATGCGGCAGGCTATGGTTGGTGGGAGGCGGGTTTGGACGTGGACTGGGAGACTGACAACTTGGCAGCATTGAACAAGGAACTGAGGACTCGGTGGAACGGGATGAAGCCGGAGGAGCGTGCTGAGTGGAACGCGTACGCAGCAGAAGCCATTGTCGCTCTCGCGCGAGATCCACCGAATGAACTCGCGCGACAGCCAGTGGATGAAGCGTGCTCGCGCGAGATCCAGTGGATGAAGCGTGCGGAGGCCGAGGATCGCGATCGCGAACGCCTAGTATCACCGCCTTGGTCGCAGCGCGAGCGTGAGGAGATGGAGCGTGCGGTTGCGCGTGAGGTTAAGGGGTTTACCCCTTAAACCCCCATAAGGGCCCATAAGGTGTTGCTGGGTTGAAATGAGTTGCTGGGTTGAAATGAGTTGCTGGGTTGAAATGAGTTGCTGGGTTGTCTGCTTTCCATGTGTGCCGTTTTTTTTCTTCTTAAAAGGGTCACATATTTTGCCCCGTATTTGGCCCATAAATGAGTCGTAATTAAGGGCTCCGCCCTTAAACCCGGGTCTAAGGGGGCGATGCCCCCTTAATGACTCCATATTTTGGCCCCGAATGCGGGCCCTTTATTTCTCTCTTATCGGCGCGTTCTTTGGCGCCGCTTTGTAAAGCGGCAAAAATTGAAATGCTTTTTTTCTTTCTCAGTGAAGGCACGATACCCTCAACTTGCTACAATGAGCGCCGACCGCGTGATCTCCGTGATTCCGTTTGAGATGGCGTCCGAGTATGTCAAGCGGATGATGGCAACGGGCGCCGAGTCGGAGCTCTTCTACCACGAAGCGTACCATGCCTATTGGGACTGGGGCAATCAGTTGGAGCAAGACGGTTTCACCGAGCGTGTCTTCAAAGAGGCTCGCCAGAAGAAGCTGGACGAAGAGTGTGAAGAGAATGTCTCGACGAGGTGGTGGGCGACGGCGCGTGGCTACTGGCTGTTTAGTGCGACCAACGGGAACAAGCATCTCGACATCTCGATCCCCAGCCTGTCCGAAACGTGGGACGCGTTCACTGATGAAGAGCGGGAGAAGTGGATTGCGGAAGCCGAGGAGTGGGGGCCTCACCTCAACGATCGCCTCAAAGAACTGCGTGAGCAGGATGATGCGGCGTACGAGGGGAACGAGGACACGCTCGAAAGAATGGCTGCTGTTGCGCGCGTCGTGTTGGCGATGACGAACAGCATCTAAGTAAGGGCTCCCGCCCTTAAACCGACAGGTCGTGTTGGGTTGAAATGAGTCGCTGTGTCTGTGCATTCCATGTGTGCCGTTTTTTTCTTTTAAGGGGGCGGAGCCCCCCTTAGACCCCCAAAGGAAGTTTTGGCCCCGTATTTGGCCCATAAATGAGTCGTAAATAAGGGGAAACCCCCCATTCATGACTCCATATTTTGGGCCCCGAATGCGGGCCCTTTATTTCTCTCTTATCGGCGCGTTCTTTGGCGCCGCTTTGTAAAGCGGCTAAGGGGGCAAGGCCCCCTTAGACCCCGGTTTAAGGGTGGAACCCTTAAAAAATTGAAACTTCTGTTTTCTCTCTCTCTCTCTTACGCAATCCACACGATACAACCTGAGCCAACAATGGAGTTTTTCAGCGCGATGGTTAAGGTGCCTCGCACCTTCCACACCAAGTCTAAGTGCTCCGCCGCTGCGCCAAATCCTTACTTGAACATTGACACTGTGCTCGCTGCGCTCGCTGCCTTTAAGTTCGAGTCCGAGCCCGAGCCCGAGCCCAAGCCCAAGCCCAAGTCTCGTCGGCTGTGCAGCATGATCATCTTTAAAGGATATGGCGGCGGCGGCGATCGATGTGACCCGGAACTGCGTGAAGTCTGGCGGGGGTGCAAGGGCTACTGTCAGCATGGGCTAGACATTTGCGCGGTTCATGCGAAGTCGCGGATGCGTCAGCAGCGCAAGGCTGCCACGCTCATCCAAAGCATCGTACGCCGCAATCGCGCGAAGAAGCTTGTTGCTGGTCTGACGAAGACGTTTGGACAGGGACAGCACCGCGACGTGTTCATGCTCATTCTGGATGAGGTGCGCAAGGGGTCAGGAACGGAGCAGCGGAAGTCGCCGCCTGATCAGTGTGCGCCATTGCCGGTAGTTCGGCGCTCCCATGCTTGGCCGGCATGTTGGGCTATCCACTCCCGCTAAGGTAAGGGCTCCGCTAAAGGGGACGTGTTGGGTTGAAATGTGCGCTTTCCATGTGTGCCGTTTTTTCTTTTAAGGGGGCGGAGCCCCCCTTAGACCCCCAAAGGAAGTTTTGGTCCCATATTTTGCCCCGTATTTGGCCCATAAATGAGTCGTAAATAAGGGGAAACCCCCCATTCATGACTCCATATTTTGGGCCCCGAATGCGGGCCCTTTATTTCTCTCTCCTTAATTGGAGGGGGTTTAATGGGGCGGAGCCCCCTTATCTTTGGCGCCGCTTTGTAAAGCGGCTATAAGCGGCAAAAAATTGATTTGTTGTTGTTACTCTGATATTAAGTCACACAAACACAGACACAAAGCAATCAACCGATCAACGGTGGTGAGAACGCAAGCGGCTAAGAAGCGCCAGGTTCACCTCTTGACGGTTAGTTCGCTGAGTGACCGCACGCACAACCGCCCGGCGGTTCGTCTTTGCGAATCTGGCACGAACAGCCCAAATGCTGCCACCCAAACCAACGAGACTCCCCCTCCGTCGCCTGCGCTCACGCCGACCAAGAGAAACTTTTTGGAGGAGTTGGCGGCTGCGGAGTCGAAAGATGAAGCGAAGGCCAAGCGGGCGCCTAGTGGTTGGTTGTTGTTTTGTGCCGAGATGCGTGCGTATGGTGACTGTGGTACTCCTCGTGCGGGCAAGCGGTTGTGTGATCGGTGGAGGGAGATGGATGACGCCGAGAAAAAACGGTGGAATGATAAGGCTGCTCTCATCAAGGATGCCATGAAGCGCGGAGAAGCAATTCCGCCTTATGCGCAGAGATGGCGGCGTCCCGCTCCGTGGCTGTCTGAGGCTGACATTGTGGCGCGCGAAGCCGAGGTTTGGCGCAATATGGCGTTCTGGCAAGCGAAAGCTGCTGAGGCTGAGTCTGTTGCGAAGGCTGTTGCTGACCATGCTGCTGCCATTGCTAAGGGCTCCCATAAGGGGTAAACCCCTTAAACCCCCATAAGGTGTTTGTTAGTGCATTCCATGTGTGCCGTTTTTTCTTTTAAGGGGGCGGAGCCCCCCTTAGAAAATTGAAAAGGGAATTGTCTTCTAGTTAGTAGTACACTGGAACCAATGACCGCTATGCTTGATCGCGCGCCACTTGATCGCGCGCCGCTTAATCGCGGAGACATTCGCCCTCATCAGAACGAGACATTTCCTGACTACATTGACCGAATGATTGCCATGGATCGTGTGATTTACCCAGCCGACAAGTATCCCGACATGCCTCGCATTGTTGCTCCCGATGGCTGGATCGCAACACGAGAGAACTACTGGGCCTTTACGTATAAGGCGTTTTGGGAATGGGGATGGTGCTTGGCGTATGGTGAGTTCACAGACCCTCATGCTCACCGCCTTTCTGACTTTGTCTTCTCTAGGTCGCACATCAGCCATAGAGCAACCGGCGTCTAAGTAAGGGGGTCTTGCCTCCTTACTTAAACCGACTAGTGTATGAGTGTTGCATGTGTGCCGTTTTTTTTTCAGTTTAACTTAACGGAAAAAAAAATTGAAATGGTTTTTTTCTCTTTTGCGCTGGTACATCACACACACAAACACATCAACACAGCAATCATGGCGAAAACGATGACTCTTGACACCTCGCGCATCGTGAAGTTGTTGGCGGCGCAGTTTGACTTTGATGCGGTCGAGGGGATGCGGCTTGTTGACTCAGCAACGTCTCGCACCGACCGCACTGACCGCGCTGATCGTGCTGACTTCTTGACGGCGCTTGCTGTTGCTGAGTCGAACGACGAGGCTCGGTCTAAGTCCAAGACGGCAACCCCCAAGCTCACGGCAGCTGCCAAGAAGGAGGCGTCTGCCGCCAAGAAGGCCGAAAGGGAAGCCAAGAAGGCAGCCAAGGAAGCGAAGCCCAAGCGCGCGCCCACTGGCTACCTGCTCTTTTGCGCGGATCTGCGTCCTCAAGTTAAGGCTGCCTTGGAAGATCTCTTGGAAGATGGCGAGAAGTTGGCACCTACCGACACGGTCAAGGAGTTGGCTGCGCAGTGGAAGGGCTTGACGGAGGAAGAGCGTGCTGACTGGAACAAGAAGGCTGCCGACAACAAGGAAGCAATCAAGTCCGGGACTTCAAGCGAAGCTTCGTCCTCTAGCGATGAAGCTCACGAAGAGCCTCTGCCTCCGCCATCTCCGCCATCGCAAGTCCTCGAACTGCCTGTGCCTGTGCCTGAACTCCCAACCTCGCGCAAACCCAAGGCCAAGAAAGTGCCCAAGGAGAAGAAGTTGAAGACTGTGGATGAAACCAAAGATGGCGACATCAGTGACTAATTTAAGGGCTCCCGCCCTTAAACCGACTGTTCTAGTGGTTGTCCAAGTGTAAGGGCTCCCGCCCTTAAACCGACTGTCCCAGTGGTTGTCCAAGTGTAAGGGCTCCCGCCCTTAAACCGACTGTCCCAGTGGTTGTCCAAGTGTAAGGGCTCCCGCCCTTAAACCGACTGTCCCTGTGGTTGTCCGAGTGGTTGTTCCAGTGTGTAAAGGCTCCTGCCCTTAAACCTAGTGTCCTAGTGTGTGTTCTGCATGCGTGCCGTTTTTTCTCTCTTATGGGGGAAACCCCCTTACTCGCATTTTATCTACTACTAATACATTCTTAAACGGGAAATGAGTGAGAAAAAATGAAATGAGTAAAGATAAGGGGGCAAGACCCCCTTAAACCCCAATAAGGGGGCAAGACCCCCTTAGACCCCAATAAGGGGTAAACCCCGAATTTGGCTAAGGGGATACCCCTTAAACCCCTATAAGGGGTAAACCCCGAATCCGGCCCTATATTTTGGCCCCGAATCCGGCCCTATATTTTGGCCCCATATTTTGGCCCCATATTTTGGCCCCATATTTTGGCCCCGAATCCGGCCCTATATTTTGGCCCCATATTTTGGCCCCATATTTTGGCCCCGAATCCGGCCCCATATTTTGGCCCCGAATCCGGCCCTATATTTTGGCCCCGAATCCGGCCCTATATTTTGGCCCCTCTTAAGAAGAAAAAACGGCACGCATGGAATGCAGACCTCTTAGACCCCGGTTTAAGGCTTGAGCCCTTACCTTAGCGAGTTGCCTTTTGTCTATGCACCGGAATTTCCATCGTTGTTGACTCTGTTGTCCTCGCAAAATATTTTCTCAACTTTTCCACATGCTTCGCCAGATTCTCCGCTATCTTTGCTGCTTCCTCATCTTCTTCTTTCACTACCACTTCTTCTGACTCCTTCACTACCACTTCTTCTGACTCCTTCACTACCACTTCTTCTGACTCCTTCACTACCACTTCTTCTGACTCCTTCTCTACCACTTCTTCTGACTCACTCTCTACCTCATTCTTACGCCGCCATTCCTCTTCATACCATCTCACTTGATTCCTCGCATTCAACATTTCTATCGTACCTTCTTTCTACCTTTCTTCCTTTTTTCAATTTTTTTGCCGCTTTTCAAAGCGGCGCCAAAGATAAGGGGGCGTTGCCCCCTTAACCCCTTAGCTGAAGCCCTAGGGGGTTTAAGGGGTTTAATGGGTCTCCCCTTAGCTGAAGCCCTAGGGGGTTTAATGGGTCTCCCCTTAATGGGGTGAGAGAAAAAAACGGCACGCATGGAAATCATCTCCTTTTTTCTCCCATATTTGACCCTTCGGTTTAAGTTAAGGGGACAATGCCCCTTTAAGGGCGGATCCCTTACCCTTACTTAGTTCAACACCGCGTATCCAATCGATGCTAATGCTCCTAGACAAAACGAAATTATTCCACCAAAATACACCACAAGCATCACACAACCAATTAGGTCAGATCCAAACGCACACGCCATTAACAGCAGCATGAATGCCCAAAACAACCACGCGCCAAATACGTCTACGTCGCGAACCATTGTTCTTCTCTCTTTCGTACCTTCTTTTTTTTTCTTTTTCTTTTTCAATTTTTTAAGGGTTTCACCCT
>Ga0209135_1000737_pt1 | contig 11775 bp, 13 predicted proteins | sample LauGreSBDMM110SD_4_FD_187570 | JGI IMG/M metagenome (GOLD analysis project Ga0209135, IMG submission 187570) | Freshwater lake microbial communities from Lake Michigan, USA - Su13.BD.MM110.SD (SPAdes) (version 3) | ecosystem: Environmental > Aquatic > Freshwater > Lake | place: Lake Michigan... | reverse complement strand
TCGCTAAGTAAAACTTTTACTGACTGGTTCTTTGAGGTCGGTAGGTTTTTACCAATGAAATCGGCTTTTATTGGAAGCTCTCGGTGTCCGCGATCAACCAGCGCAGCAAGTTGGACTGTGCGGGGACGACCAATCTCACCTAACGCATCAAGTGCGGCTCTGATAGTTCTGCCAGAGAACAAGACGTCATCAACAAGGATGACATCCTTTCCCTCAATTCCAGATGTGGGAATCTTGGTAGGCATGATCGGGCGTGGAGGACGCATTCTTAGATCATCTCGAAACAAAGTGATATCCAGCGTTCCAGTCGGCACTTCGGTGCCTTCTATCGAGGTGATGATCGATGAGATGCGGGTAGCAATGTGGGCACCTCTTGAAGGGATTCCAAGAAGAACGATGTTTGTTGAGCCTTGATTCTTCTCAAGGATCTCGTGGGAAATGCGGGTCAACGCACGTGTAATGTCTTGTGCGGACAGGGCTACGCTCATGTAAATCTCCTTTCCCACCTCTCAGGATGGGTCGTTAAAGGATGCAGAGCGAATAATAGCATTGACTTGGACAGCCTGTGGATATCGAAATCTTCAGGTGTCCTACTAACAATATTGTGAGCTTCATGGAAACTATTCACGCTCAGACCCAGATAGAAACACTTCACATGCGTATGCGACTTATTAGGGAATCACGCCATCTCACCCTCATTCAAGCCGCCAAACTTTCCAAGGGGCAGATCTCTGCGATCGCCCTTGGATCCTATGAACGAGGAGACCGCTCCGTTAGTGCCCTCAAATTGATCATGATTGCAAACTTGTACCAGGTCCCAATTTCCGAACTTTTTCAGCCCCCACAAACATTTATGTCTGAGGAACGGATCAGTATCGATGTGCGGAAAATTCTCACGACTTCCAATCCCTCAGCGAAAAAAATCACAGAGGTTATTCGAAATATAGCTCGTATGCGCGGTGACTGGAATGGAGAAGTAATTTCACTCAGAGCACAAGACATCAATAACTTAGAAGTTTTTACCGGTTTAACCCCAGAACAAATCCAAGCAGTAACCGCGGAATATGGATTCCCTAGATCGAAATAGTGTCTTTGATGCTGGCTATACGCCCAAGAACTCCGTGAATGTATTTAGATGAATCATCACTTGAGAGTTCTCTAGCCAAATCCAGTGCCTCGTCGATCGCAACGCTAGTTGGTACAGCGTTAGACCAAAGAATTTCATAGATTCCAAGGCGCAAGATGTTGCGATCAACAGCTGGCAAACGATCCATGTCCCAACCTTGTGCATAGGTTGTAATCAATTCATCTATTTTGCGACGATGCTCTGACACACCATTGATTAACTCACGGGTATATTCACGAATTGGACGCGCATCTGGACCTTCGGCAGGGATATCACGAGTGATCAAGGTTTCAACCGCGTTAGTTCCTCGGATATCTGCTTCGTACAGTAAATCCAAAGCTTGCTTACGCGCCTTACTACGAGCAGACACTAGTTCGCGCGACCCTGGTATGACCCGTCGCGTGTGTCAACCAAAACAACTTCATCCTGTTTGATGAAAAGCGGAACCTGAATTTCAATACCAGTTTCAACAGTAGCTGGCTTAGTTCCACCAGAAGATCGATCTCCTTGGATTCCAGGCTCTGTGTAGGTGATTTTAAGAGGAACTGATGCCGCAAGTTCAATGTACAAAGGATTGCCTTCATTGACAGCGACAATAGCTTCGGTGTTCTCCAGCATGTAATTAGAGGCATCTCCAACGGTTGCTGCACTAATAGTCATCTGGTCATAGGTTTTTGTATCCATAAACACGAAATCATCACCCTCTTTGTAGAGGTACTGCATTTCGCGCTTCTCTAGGATCGCGATATCAATTTTCACACCTGAGTTGTAGGTGCGATCAACAACTTTGCCGCTAAGAACCGACTTCAGTTTGGTACGAACAAAAGCTGGACCTTTACCTGGCTTTACATGTTGGAATTCAACAACTGTCCACAGTTGACCTTCGATATCAAGTGTCATTCCATTTTTTAGATCATTTGTTGATGCCACAGCTAATCCACCCGCTCTTTATCTATTTGGTTTAATTCAAAAGTAATTGAAGGGGTAAGGATACCCGCTCCGAAGGGGTGCTCTGTTACTTGGCCAGGAGATTCTGCATCGCAATGATGGCCAAAACATAGGAATTAGGCCCAAATCCTCCGATAGTTCCGTTGGCAACGCCTGAAATCACAGAGGTGTGCCTGAACTCTTCTCGAGATAGTGGATTAGAAAGATGAACTTCAATCAAAGGAGAGCTCACTAACTCTGCGGCATCACGTATTGCATATGAGTAGTGAGTAAATGCCGCCGGGTTGATAATTACTGGCATCTTTTTATCTGCCGCCTCATGCAACCAGCCAATAATGGTTGCCTCATCATCACTTTGACGAACATCAGCTTCGAATCCATGCTTACCTGCCGCTGTCTCAATCATCGATTTCAATTCACTATAGTTGAGATCGCCATACATTGATGAGTCTCGTATGTCTAAGCGCGACAAATTAGGACCATTGATTACGAGTAACTTCATGAGCCAATTCTCTCATAGGCAGCATCAAGTTCGGCGGAGGTTAAATCTTCAAGCCGAGTTGTTGCACCGATGCCACTGAGTGCAACGAATCTAATGGTGTTTCCACGTGCCTTTTTATCCAAAGCCAAGAGTGGTGCAAGTTTTTGCCATGCCTGACGATCAAAGGTTGTCGGTAATTCATAGGCCGACAAAATTGTTCGATGTTGATCAAGTTCGGCCGAAGTTATTAAGCCACGAGCTACTGCCAATTCTGCGGCGAACACCAAACCAATAGCAACCGCTTCGCCATGGCGCATTTGATACTTTGCGTAAATCTCGATGGCATGACCAAGCGTGTGGCCATAATTGAGTGCCTCACGATCAAAACTCTCCTTGAAATCCGAGGAGACAACCTGGGCTTTAACGGTAATCGCTCTCTGAATCAGTTCGGCGATATCCTCGGGCGTATTACGCAAAGATTCAATAGAATGTGCCGCCGCTATCGTAAGAATCTCTGGGTCAGCAATAAAGCCACACTTGATCACCTCTGCCATACCCGCAGAAAAATCACGGTCAGACAAAGTTTTTAAGAATTCTGTATCAACGAGGACCGCTATAGGCGAGTGAAATGCACCGATTAAGTTCTTTCCATAATCTGAATTAATCCCAGTCTTGCCACCCACTGAGGCATCAACCATCCCCGCCAATGATGTCGGCACAGCCACCCAATCCACACCACGTAACCAAGATGCCGCTGCAAAACCAGCTAAATCTGTGATCGCTCCTCCACCGATACCAACAATTAAATCTGAACGTGTAAATCCAGCTGCGCCTAACCAGTTCCAGAGGTTTGTTAGGGTGGCAATATTTTTACCATCTTCTCCATCAGGAACTTCGAAGACATGACAATCCGCATCCAGACCTCTTATGACTGATAAATCTGGTGCGTAACTCTGGGAAACTATTACCGCCACACGAGTTCGTCCCTCAAGGATGGCTACAAGCTCTTTACTCCAGGAGTTTGTTAGTGTGACTGGGTAAGAACGCTCAGCGTTGACCGTTATTACCGTCATGACAAGATCGATTCTATGATGGAAATTATTTCATCTACGGTCATGTCATCAACTTTAATAGATTGTGTAGCCAGTTTCTCGTAAATTGGACGTCTCTGATCAGAAAGTGCCTGCCATTGTGCGCGAGGATTACCGAGAAGCAAAGGACGATCACGATTAAATCCAACTCGTGGCGCTGCCGTTGAAAGGGAAACATCTAGAAATACGATCATTGAATCTGATGAAAGCAAGGCAGCTTGAGCCTGCTGAGATATCGGCGCTCCACCACCAAGACTAATTACAGCAGAAGGTTCTTGAAGAACCTCTTGCACAGTCTCAAACTCAACAGCGCGGAAGTACTCTTCGCCGTTGTCGACGAATAGGTCTGTGATCTTTCTTTGCTCTTTCAATTCTATTAATGCATCCGTGTCAACAAATGGCCACTGCAGATGCGCAGCCAATGCCATGCCAACTGTGCTCTTACCGCTACCTGGTGCACCTATTAAAACAATGCGCGTCATGGTGCCCTACTACTTAAAGTTCAAATTAGCGATGTAGGACTCAAAGTTGCGACGAGTTTCAGTTACTGAATCTCCACCAAATTTTTCAAGAACAACCTCGGCTAAAACGAGTGCCACCATTGCTTCAGCAACGACACCTGCTGCAGGAACTGCGCACACATCGGATCTCTGATTGATTGCCTTTGCAGCCTCACCTGTTGCAACATCGATCGTATCTAATGCTTTTGGAACAGTTGAAATTGGCTTCATCGCTGCGCGAACGCGAAGAATCTCACCATTAGACATTCCGCCCTCAGTGCCGCCTGCTCGATCGGTGCGACGAACAATTTTTCCGGTGGCATCCTTTTCAATCTCATCATGCGCGACAGATCCACGACGAGTTGCCGTTCTAAAACCATCACCAATTTCAACACCCTTAATAGCCTGAATACCCATAACCGCTCCAGCCAGCTTTGAATCAAGACGTCTATCCCAATGGACATGTGAGCCCAAGCCAGGTGGCATGTTGAAAGCTAAGACTTCTACTACTCCGCCCAATGTATCGCCATCACGATGCGCATTTTCGATTTCAGTAATCATCTGATCACTAGTTGCTTTATCGGCACAACGAACTGGATCATCATCAATAGCTGTCATATCACCCGCTGATGGCAAAGGGGCATCATCGGCGACTCGAACAGAGCCAATGGAAAGCACATGACTAAGGATCGTGATCCCTACTGTTTGCTGCAAAAAGTTTCGCGCAACTGCACCGAGGGCAACACGGGCGGCGGTTTCGCGCGCACTTGCACGTTCCAAGATCGCACGCGCATCATCCAAATCATATTTCTGCATTCCAACTAAATCGGCGTGCCCTGGACGAGGACGTGTCAATGGAGCATTACGTGCCAGATCTTTGATTTCTTCTTCTGGCACAGGATCAGCTGACATTACTTTTTCCCACTTAGGCCACTCTGAATTAGCAACTTGGATTGCAATGGGTCCACCTTGTGTTAATCCAAGACGCACGCCTCCAAGAATTGTCACCTTATCTGCTTCAAAGTTCTGGCGTGCTCCACGACCGACGCCTAAGCGTCTGCGTTGGAGATGGAAATCGATATCGGCTGTTGTGATTGATACAGAGGCAGGAATTCCCTCGACTATGGCACTAAGTGCCTGACCATGAGACTCACCAGCTGTTAACCAACGCATGTGCTTATTGTTGCAGATAAGCGCACTATCTCGTTGCCAAATATGTTGCAAGCCCTATGAAAATGCTCGGGGCCAAAGGGATTTTGATAGGGATTCTACGATGAACTCCCACAAGTACCACTATATGAACTATTGCTAATAGAAATACAAAGCCCAAAAAATCGATTGCGCTAAAGGAATGCGTCACCAGTATCAGCGTCAAAAGCTTAATATCTCCCATACCTGTCCCAAAAAACAACAGTGCTAACAGGATTGCCAGTGAAAATACAACTTGACGTACCTGACCGATTCCAAAAAGACCTATATGTATTAAGGCTGCATATGAAAGAACTCTGTTATAGATGTTGGGAATAACAAAGGAGCTGATATCTGCGATACATACAGGTATCGCCAAGAGGATCAGCGCAAAATTCATTGCAACAAGTTACAGCGTAATCGCCCTTGAAAGACCGCCTGTGGATTAGGAGAGCGCTTTTTCACCAACTGTGCGAAGCATCTTTGCAATTGACTCTCGCTCAACTACGCATGAAGCGAATATTTCAACCTGTGAGATTGCTTGATGGATCAGCAGATCCAAGCCATCAATTCCAAAGCCACCAGCCTTACGCCAATGTGAAAGCAACTGTGTTGGCCAAGGATTGTAGAGAACTTCAAAGAGTGTGGAACTTGGTGAACCAATCTGATCGATAAGTATTGAAGCGGTATCACCTGGCGTTGTATTGACAACTAAATCATACTTATTAAAGTCGATAGATGAGTTCCAACTTATAAAATCAATACTCTGATTCGGTCCCGCATTTCTTATAGCCTGCTCTCTTTCAGGGTTGCGACTAATTACCGTTACTGAATCACTCACTGCGTCACATGCAGCAACAACTGCTCGGGCAGTTGCACCGGCGCCAATGATCAAAACATTTCCTTTGGCATCTCGATTATTAAATTGTAATGCATGGGTGAAGCCATCAACATCAGTGCTCGTTAAATTCCATGATCCACCATCTCTGCGCAAGGTATTGCCACTTTGAATCTGACGAGAGATATCCGAAATCGTATCCGCGATTACTAAAGCCTCTTCTTTTAAAGGCATCGTCAGAGATAGATTGTTGAGAGCAGATCCATCATTGTCTAGAAAGTTTCGTAACTGACCTGATGAAACCTCATACGCCATATAGCTGGCTTTGATACCTAGAAATTCATACACCGTGTTGTGAAGCAGAGGGCTGAGTGAATGAGATATAGGAGAACCTAAGACACCTGCAGAAATCACTCGAAGACACCTGCCTTTCGGTTCTTTGCGTATAAAGCTTTCCACGTATTGAATTCATCGAGCGATGTTGTAAATCGCGTATCACCAGGTGCAACTGTAATGAAGTACAACCAATCCCCGTCGGCAGGATTTAATGCTGCGCTCATAGCAGCTGCCCCGGGGCTACAAATTGGACCGGGTGGTAATCCGTACTTCTTGTAGGTGTTGTAGGGCGAATTGATCAATGTTGACCGAGAACTCAAGAATATTTCTCCGCGCAACTTCTGAACGAAGTGCACCGTCGAATCCATTTGCAAGGGCATGCCGATAGTCAACCGGTTATAGATCACTCGTGAAACTTTAGCAAAATCCTTTTGTTCACCCTCTGCTTGAATTATTGAAGCGATTATTAAGAGCTGCGATGGCGTGAACCGCTGTGTACCAAGAAGCAATTGCCGGGCTGATTGATCTTGCGTAAATCGATCAACCATCGCTTGGACGGCCTCTGCAGCGGTTGTTCCCTTAGCAAAACTATATTGAGCCGGAAAGAGAACTCCTTCAACTTCTTTAAATCCTTTGGGCAATTTCGCACCTGCAAGTGCTCTTGAAACCTCTACTGTCGAGAATCCATACTTAACGAGTGAGCTTGCGATTTCACTTTTCCAGTTTCCTTCAAAGACTCTTATTAGATTAGGAATGCGATCTGGATCAAGCAACTGATCTAGTGCTTGTAGTGAAGAAATCTCTTTGGTTAATCGATGATCGCCTGGCGCAATCTTTTCTGAACGCTTATCCCCCACCGCAACTCTGAAGAATGCCTCTGAAGACTTAATGACTTGATTTTCAAAAAGCAAAGCCGCGATGGCAGAACCAGATGAGCCTGCAGGAATATCAATTATGACCTCTGTCGCACCTGACAGGAGTGTTTTAGTTGGGAAATCCGGTGCAGGAGAAGGACCAATACGCATCAATAAAAAAGCTGCAATTACTACGAGCAGACCTGCAACGATTCCAATCTGCTTCTTCATCGTCGCTTTTCTATCTCAATCGCAAACTCCAATATAGCTACCGCTGCTGCCATATCGATGGCATCTTTTGACGCTTTTGCATTGCGTCCTGCATCTCTCAAATTTCGTGCCGCACTAATCGTGCTCATGCGCTCATCAATCATTTCAATTGGCACCTGAGTAAGTGTGGTCAACAGGGCAACAAATTCTGAAGCCTTTTCTGTCGCTGATCCATCGAGGCCGCTCAGTAATGCAGGGCGACCAACATAGATTGCTACTGGTTGGATATCGGAGAGCATTTGCGAAATCTGCTTTATAAGCGTCTTATCTGTCGCTTTTAAAGTTGTAAGTGGAGAGGAAAGGATCGAATCCGGATCACTTACAGCAACACCAATACGCACATCTCCGTAATCAAAGGCGATACGACGTCCGCGCTCCATCATTTACCCAATGAGTGCGTTTGAGATCGCAGTCAGAGCTTCTAGTGACTTTGATGCATCTGTGCCGCCACCTTGTGCAAAATCATCCTTGCCGCCACCGCCACCGCCCAGAACTGTTGAACCAATCTTGACTAAAGCACCCGCCTTTACGCCACTTGTGCGTGCCTCTTCACTTGCTGCTACTACCAAAACTGGCTTGCCTTCATTTGCACTAATAAGTGCGACAACAGATTTAGACCCATGTGATCTCAAATCAAGCGCAATCTTTCGTAGATCATCCCCCGAAACTCCATCTGCCATAACAGATGAAATATAGGAAATACCATTGATGACCTTGGCTGTTTTAGCTAAATCTCCAACTTGAGCCAGCGCTTGCGCAGAGCGAACAGTCGCTAACTCTTTCTCAATATCCTTCATCTTGTTCAGTAGCTCTAAAATTCTCTCTGGTAACTCTTCGACACGAGCACCCTTAATCAAATCCGTTAATGAGTTCAACAAGACATGTTCGCGAGCTAAGAACTTGTATGCATCCACGCCAACAAGTGCTTCAACGCGACGCACACCAGCACCAATAGACGATTCACTAAGGAGCTTAATAACACCCAGTTGCCCAGAACGCGCAACGTGTGTACCACCACAGAGCTCACGTGCCCAGTCCCCAACACTGACAACTCGAACAACGTCACCATACTTTTCGCCAAACAACGCCATTGCGCCAAGTTCCTTTGCCTTTGCTTGGCTCATACTTTCAGCGGTGACTTCAAGGTTATCCAGCAACAGCGTATTCACCCGCGACTCAACATCATTTAAGACACTGACTGGCACCGAACCAGTTGCAGGAAAATCGAATCGGAATCGACCTGGTGAATTCTCAGAGCCCGCTTGTGTAGCAGTTTCACCTAGAATTTCTCGGAAAGCTTTATGCACCATGTGTGTCGCTGTGTGAGCTCTAGAAATTGCATGACGACGTTCAATATCGATCTCAGCTAACGCTTGGCTACCAACTTCGATCGAACCATTAATTACTCGGCCGCGGTGAACAGACAAACCTGGAACCGGCGATTGAACATCTTCAATTTCAATGATCGAACCATTGCTCAAGGTAATGCGCCCACCGTCGGCCAGCTGGCCACCACCTTCAGCATAAAATGGTGTGCGGTTTAAAACGATGTCTACATCATCACCTTCTGATGCACTAGCAACCCCAACGCCATCTACAACTATTCCAACTAGCTTAGATTCAGAACTTTGGTGGGCATATCCAATAAATTCACTCTTACCACTCTTGTCAGCAATTGATTTATAAACAGAAACATCGGTGTGGCCAGATTTCTTAGCCTTAGCATCAGCCTTTGCTCGATCCTTTTGCTCCTTCATCAAGCGTCGGAAGCCATCTTCATCAACTTCAAGGCCCTCTTCACGTGCCATCTCAAGGGTTAAATCAAAAGGGAAGCCATAGGTATCGTGGAGCTTAAAGACTTCATCACCTGGCAGCACCGTTGCCTTGCTCTTTTTTAATGCAACCGAAGCAAGATCAAAGATTTGCGTTCCACTTTTAAGTGTTTGTAAGAAACTTTCCTCTTCAGAAACACTGACAGATAAAATACGTTTCTTATCCGCAATTAGCTCTGGATACTGTGAACCCATCGCAGCTATTGCCGTGATAGTTAACTCAGACATAATCGGATCCATTGATCCTAAAAGGCGCATATTGCGAATTGTTCTACGCATCATGCGTCGCAAGACATAGCCACGGCCTTCATTACCTGGCGTAACGCCATCACCGATCAACATCGCCGATGTCCGCGCATGGTCTGCAATTACTCGTAATGCGATATCTGACTTTTCAGAAGTCCCGTACTTAATACCCGTTAACTCACTGGCACGATTGAGAATCATGATCGTTGTATCAATCTCATAAATATTCTCAACACCCTGCAGCAAAGCAGCTGTGCGCTCTAAGCCAAGACCGGTATCAATACTCTTTGCTGGGAGTTCACCAAGAATTGGAAAATTATCTTTTCCGCCACCTGCACCACGTTCATTTTGCATGAAAACAAGGTTCCAGATTTCAAGATATCTATTTTCATCGGCAATAGGTCCACCTTCTGCGCCATATGCAGGGCCACGATCGTAATAAATCTCAGAACAAGGTCCGCATGGTCCTGGTACTCCCATGGACCAGAAGTTATCTGTCATATCACGTCGTTGGATTCGTTCCTTAGGAATGCCAATTTGCTTGTGCCAAATATCTGCAGCTTCATCATCATCTAAGTAGACAGTGACCCACAACTTCTCTTCTGGAAAGCCATAACCGCCATCTGCAATCGGACGAGTGAGAAGTTCCCAAGCAAGTGCGATTGCACCCTCCTTGAAGTAATCTCCGAAAGAAAAGTTGCCACACATTTGGAAGAAAGAGGCGTGACGAGTTGTTTTTCCAACCTCATCAATGTCTAGCGTTCGCACACACTTTTGAACGGAAGTCGCGCGCTTATATGGTGGCGTTACCTCGCCTAAAAAAAACGGCTTAAACGGAACCATTCCCGCGTTTACCAACAAAAGATTTGGGTCATCGGCAATTAAAGATGCTGATGGAACAACCGTGTGAGTTAAACCCTGACGATTATCAGATTCAAAGAAGCGCAGCCAGCGCGAACGGATCTCGGCGGATTCCACTAGCTAAGATCACTCCGCCTTCTTCTTCTTTGAGCGGCCTTTGCTCATTTGAGCCGCAGACAATAGCGCCCCAGCGACTTTAACGGCAGAACCGTTCTTATTCATGAAACCTGTTGTTGCCTCGTTGACCTTGTCGGACAAATCTTCAATGTTCTTTGTTACGCGATTGATACTGTGTAAAGGTCCGTTCACCAGAGTGACAGTTGTATGAACCTCATCGATCAAAGGAGCGGCTTCATCGGTTATAGCTTTGAGGGATGCTTTAGCCTCATCAACTAAGCGACCAACTCGGACGACCACATATGCAATCGCTATCGCAATCACAGCAAGTGAGGATGCTGCAATTATTGTTGCAATTCCGCCTGGACCCATACCTTTAGCCTACCTGACCCTTACTTATCTTCGCTGGTTTTTGCTTGTGGAACCCAGTCGATTCCGCTCTCTTTACGTTGAGCCAGAGTAATTGGAGTTGGAGCACCTGTTAACGGATCACCACCGCTAGCAGTCTTTGGGAAAGCAATTACTTCACGAATCGAGTCAGAGCCAGTCAACAATGCACATACGCGATCTAGGCCAAGTGCGATTCCGCCATGTGGAGGTGGGCCGTAATTAAATGCCTCCAACAAGAAACCAAACTTACTGTTGGCTTCTTCATCACTTAAACCGATAACAGAGAAAACATCTTTTTGAATCGTGCGGTCATGAATACGAATAGATCCACCGCCGAGCTCAGTTCCATTCAAAACAATGTCATAGGCATAGGCAAGTGCTGATGCAGGATCAGACTTAAATGTTGCTACAAACTCTGGTTTTGGACCAGTAAATGGATGGTGAACAGCTGTCCATCCACCGTTATCTGTTGGCTCAAACATAGGTGCGTCAACAACCCATAGAAATTCCCACTTACCCTCTGGGATTAAGCCACATCGCTTACCAATTTCTAAACGAACAGCACCTAAGAGATTAAGTGATGCGGTGCGCTCCCCTGCTGCAAAGAAGATTGCATCCCCAGGCTTTGCGTTGGCTGCTTTCACAACTCCTGCCGTTTCCTTTTCAGATAAATTCTTTGATACTGGTCCGCCTAACG
>Ga0209135_1000729_pt1 | contig 11829 bp, 9 predicted proteins | sample LauGreSBDMM110SD_4_FD_187570 | JGI IMG/M metagenome (GOLD analysis project Ga0209135, IMG submission 187570) | Freshwater lake microbial communities from Lake Michigan, USA - Su13.BD.MM110.SD (SPAdes) (version 3) | ecosystem: Environmental > Aquatic > Freshwater > Lake | place: Lake Michigan, USA... | reverse complement strand
AAGTGGAGCCACCTTTGATAGCCAGACGTGCCCCAAGTACAGCGCCAGAAATATTTGCAACTCCCAGGATGATGCCGATCTGCCAAAGAACCGCACCATTTATTCCAAAGACCATAATTGCGCCAACATTGGTTGCAACATTGACTACCTTGGCAATTGCAGATGCGGTAATGAAGGCATAACCAAGTGATGCAACAAGAATCAACATCAAAAAAGATCCAGTTCCTGGACCAAAGATTCCGTCATAGAAGCCAATTACTACCCCGGCTAATGCAGCAATTTGCACTCTGCGCTTTGGCAGGTGACGTAGGTTTTCAAACTTACCTAGATCAGGTTTAAACCATGTATAAATTGCAACAATAATTAGCAGCACCAACACCATTGGCCGCATACTGCTAGTGGGAATCTTAGAAGCTAGAACAGCTCCTCCGGCCGAGCCCAGAAATGCTGGAACACCCATTGCAAGCAAAATCTTTGGATCAGGCCTAATCTGCTTTCTGTAGAGCGCAGCCGCCGTTGTTGTTCCAAATACTGCCGATAATTTATTGGTACCAAGTACCTCTGCGGTTTCAGACTTTGGTAAACCAATCAGCAGTGCAGGAAGTTGAATTAACCCGCCCCCACCTGCAATCGAATCGATAAAGCCTGCAAAGAAGGATGCTGCTAAAAGAAAAAGCGCTGTTGCTAGCGTTAAATCCTGAAACACAATTACTTAAGTAGCTCTGCGATCGAAGTTACCGCACCTGCAAGTGCAACCTCTTTTTTGTCACCACTCTTGCGTACTCGTACTTCGACATTTCCTTCGGCCAAAGCTTTACCCACAACAACGATTATTGGGTTACCAATTAATTCGGCGTCTTTAAACTTCACGCCTGGGCTTGCATCACGACGGTCATCTAGCATGACCGAAATTCCCTGTGCTTCTAGATCAGTGCCTAGTTTTAACGCTGTATCAAATAAGAGATCATCTTTACCAGCAGCAACAATATGCACCTTGGCTGGGGCTAACTCAGCTGGCCAATTAAGCCCGATTTCATCATGAGTTTGTTCTGCAATTGCAGCAACCGCGCGCGTTACTCCAATTCCATATGAACCCATAGTCACAATCTGCGACTTACCATTCTGATCAAGAACTGTGAGATTAAGTGCTTCTGCGTACTTGCGACCAAGTTGGAAGATGTGGCCGATTTCGATAGCACGATCAATAACAATTGGTGTTGCACACTCTGGACATGCATCTCCTGCGCGGACTTCAGCAGCTTCGACATATGCATCAGGTGTGAAGTCTCGACCGTTAACTACATTTCTAGCATGGCGATCCTTTTTATTCGCACCAGTCACCCACGATGTTCCGGGTGCTACGTGTGGATCTGCGTAAACAGTAATTCCAGATTTCTTTGCATCCTGTGGTCCGATGTATCCCTTAACTAGACCAGGGAACTTTGCAAAATCTGCATCTTCGAATACTCGAAGCTCATGAATTCCTCCAAGATTTTCTTGGAAACGCTTCAAATCAACTTCACGATCTCCAGGAACTAATACTGCTAGAGCTTTGTTATCTGCCATCAGCATCACATTTTTGAGAGTATTGGCCCCAGTAAATCCCCCACCAAACTTTGCATTAAGCAGCTCAACTAAGGAATCAATCGTTGGTGTATTCGGTGAATCAAAATCTTCAAGAGCAGGAGTATTTGTAAAGTCCTGGGCATCAACCTTTGTAACCATGGCTTCAACATTTGCTGCAAATCCACACTTAGGACATAAAACATATGTGTCTTCACCTGTTGAGCAAGGAGCTAAGAACTCTTCTGATTTAGATCCACCCATGGCACCTGATACAGCCTTAACGATGTTGTACTTCATCCCAAGGCGATCAAATGTTTTTACATATGCTTCGCGATGTTCTTGGTATGAGACTTCAAGTCCAGCATCATCACTATCAAATGAGTAAGAGTCCTTCATAACAAATTCTCTGCCACGGATAATTCCGCTTCGTGGGCGGGCTTCATCACGGAACTTAGTTCCAATCTGATAAATACTTAATGGCAAATCTTTATAGGATGAGTACTCGCCTTTAACCATCAAGGTAAACATCTCTTCATGTGTTGGACCTAAAAGATAATCCCCACCTTTGCGATCTTGTAATCTAAATAAGGCTGGGCCGTACTCTTCCCAACGATTAGTAGTTTCGTAGGCATCGCGTGGAAGAAGTGATGGAAAATTGACCTCTTGAAACCCTGCCTTGTCCATCTCTTCACGAATTACTCGTTCAACATTTCGAAGTGTGATCACGCCAAGTGGCAACCATGAATAAATGCCAGCGGCAATCCTGCGCACGTAACCAGCGCGAACTAGCAGCTTATGACTTGCGACTTCAGCATCTGCTGGGTCATCGCGAAGAGTACGCAAAAATAGCGTAGACATTTTCAACATGGCCAAACCCTACCGAACATCAACTGAAGGTTGCCCTGAAGCAACCCCGGCGGCTTCCATTTCTTCTGCTAAGCGCATAGCTTCTTCGATAAGAGTTTCTACAATTTGCGCTTCTGGCACAGTCTTGATGACCTGACCCTTTACAAATATCTGACCTTTGCCATTTCCTGATGCAACACCAAGATCTGCTTCACGTGCTTCACCTGGACCATTAACAACGCATCCCATGACAGCAACTCGCAATGGCACAGTCATGCCTTCCAAACCAGCCTGAACCTGTTCAGCCAATGTGTACACATCAACTTGTGCACGCCCACATGAAGGGCATGAAACGATTTCAAGTTTGCGCTGGCGCAAATTAAGTGACTCAAGAATTGAAATTCCAACTTTCACCTCTTCAACAGGAGGTGCCGATAATGAAACGCGGATTGTGTCGCCAATGCCTTCAGCTAACAAAATGCCAAAAGCTGTTGCAGATTTAATTGTGCCTTGGAAAATTGGACCAGCCTCTGTTACACCAAGGTGTAATGGGTAATCACACTTGGCTGCAAGAATTCGATAGGCGTTAACCATTGTTACAGGATCATGATGCTTCACAGAAATCTTAATATCCGAAAAACCATGCTCTTCAAACAAAGATGCTTCCCACAATGCAGATTCGGCCAAAGCTTCAGGAGTTGCTTTTCCATACTTTGCAAGCAAGCGCGGATCTAATGAACCAGCGTTAACACCAATGCGGATTGGAATACCGGCATCACCTGCTGCCTTTGCAACCTCTTTTACCTTGTCATCAAATTGTTTAATATTTCCTGGATTAACTCGCACCGCAGCACAGCCCGCATCAATTGCAGCAAAGATGTATTTAGGTTGAAAATGAATATCTGCGATCACTGGAATCTGAGATTTCTTGGCAATCTGCTTGAGTGCATCAGCATCATCTTGGCTCGGCACAGCAACACGCACAATCTGGCATCCAGATGCTGTGAGCTCTGCGATCTGTTGCAGTGTTGCATCCACATCAGCTGTAAGAGTTGTGCACATCGATTGAACTGAAACCGGAGAATCACTACCTACACCGACTGAACCAACCTTCATTTGGCGAGTCTTGCGGCGAGGATGCAGCGTTGGAGGTGGTGCACTTGGAATTCCGAGATCAACCATGGCTTCATTCTGCACTACTCAGGCAAAAACCGCCGAATTAGAGGTTCAGGGTCACAGGATTAATGACATCTGCAACCAAAAGAAGCAAGGTCAAACATGCAAGAATCAGAAAAACCACCATTGTTACTGGAGTTAGAACTGTCACATCGATTGGGGCAGGCCGCGGACGACCACGCAAACGAGCAAAGAAGGCACGGATCTCATCAGCAATTGCAACAGCCATGTGTCCACCATCTAGTGGAAGTATTGGAAGAAGATTAAAAATTCCCACGAAAATATTAAGGCTTGCAACAATTAACACAAAGGTAGCTAAGCGCTCCATTGGAGTAAGTTTCTCGCTTCCGACAGCTTCCCCAGAAACACGTGCAACCCCAACAACTCCAACTAAACCATTGGCATCTCGCTCTTCACCGCGCACAGTTGCACCCCATAGCGCGGGCACCTTTTCCGGCAATTTTGCTAGTGATTTAACGCTCTCTGTTAAGAAACTCTTAGTCACGATCGCAGAGTTTTTAAGGGAAACCCACAGCCCTGAACGTTTCAAACCAACATCATTGACTATTCCAAGAACATATCTCTTGGTTCCATCAATATCAGTCAATCGTCCCGAAGCGGTTATTGAAATCTCTTGGCCATTACGATCAAGCACAAGGGTGAGTTCTTTGCCTTCTGACTGGCGAATCACTTCAACATCTTTGTACCACTCTGTGACCTTCTTGCCATTGATGGAGACAATCTCATCACCTGGTTGAATTCCAGCAGCTTCGGCCGCTGAATTAGGAACTACCTGGCTAATAACTGGAAGAACTTGATTAGTTCCGATTCCAGCAAAGAGAGTGAATAGAAGTACAAAGCCGATAACAAAATGCAGAAATGATCCTGCACCTAATACAACCAATTTCTTGGCCGAAGAGGCCTTATAAAAAGCGCGGTCTTCTTGCCCAACAGGCAGTTCATCACTAGGAGACATGCCTTCGATCTTGCAGTAGCCACCGGCTGGAATCGCCTTGACTCCAAACTCAGTTTCTCCGCGCTGAACTGACCAGATTTTCTTTCCAAAACCAACAAAAAACTCGGAAACCCACATCCCATATCGGCGTGCAGTTAGGTAATGCCCAAACTCATGCACCATGACAGAAAGCAGCAGCGCAACAACAAAGGCGATGATTCCAAGAAGTTCCATTAATTGCCTAACGTAAGAAGTTGCGTTGAAGTATGCACGATACCGCTGACACCTTAGAAATCCTCAATTATCTATCAAGAAGGTTCTGAGTTGGCGAATAAGCTGTGCCGGAACGACGCTTTGCAATCGCACTCAAAGCTTCAAGAACCACGCGGTTAGCCAATATTGCTGTGATATCTGCAGTGTCAAATGGCGGAGCAACTTCAACAATATCAATGCCAACGATTGGTAGCTCTAAGCAAATTCGCCGAACCGCTTCTAGTAACTCACGGCTAGTCATTCCACCAGGTTCTGGCGTTCCGGTTCCTGGTGCCATTCCAGGATCAACGACATCAATGTCTACTGAAAGAAATACACCATCGCAGCCATCTACAAGTGTTGCAAATGATTCATCCAGCACAGCTCTTAACCCACGGTGATGTATCTCAGTCATTTCATAGGAACGCATACCTTGATCGCGCATCCAATTAAGAGTTGCATCCTCTGGCCAATATCCGCGTAGACCTAGCTGTAAGAAACGGTCTCCACGAACATACCCATTGTTAATCAGGTTGCGCATAGGCGTTCCGTGACCAACCAACGCTCCAAATTGATCCTCACCAGTATCGGCGTGGGCATCAAAGTGAATCATCGAAACTTTTCCGTGACCTAGATGATTAGCAATTCCTGCAACATCTGCTGATGCAATTGAGTGATCTCCCCCAAGAACAACAGGAATTATTCCTGCACGAGAGATCTTTTCTGTTGCATTGCGCAACACCTCTAACGATGCAACCAAATCTCCGCCTGGCATCAATAAATCACCAGCATCTAGAACCTTCAGATCTTTTAAGCCATCAGTGCGTAAGGCAAGGTGGGGTCTTGAACCATCATGTGGAAGGTAATCTCCCCCGCGAATTGCTTGCGGACCAAACTTGGCACCTGATCTATGTGAAGTCCCGCTATCAATTGGTGCGCCAACAATAATTACATCTGCACCTTTATAGCTTGCCGGATCATCAAGATCACACGCTGGAATACCCAAAAAGGTAAAGCTGGGACCATACATATTGCCGTGGTTAGTCACTTAGAAACCTTAACTCTGCGACCAACAAATTGACCCGCGATCACAATGAGAAGTGCCAAGATGAACATGGCAGAGCCAATCACATTTGCCTGTGCAGGAATGCCGCGCGCCGCAGATGTGTAAACAAACTCAGGGAAAGTTTTCAAGGTTCCTGAATTGAAGTTTGTAATAATAAAGTCATCAAAAGATAAGCTAAAGGCAAGCAAGGCAGCCCCTGCAATACCTGGTGCGACCAAAGGCAAAGTCACGCGGCGGAATGTTTCAAGTTCATTTGCATAGAGATCCATTGCCGCTTGCTCTAGGCGTGGATCTAAAGAGGCAATACGTGCTTTAACAGTAACTACAACAAATGAAATACAGAACATCACATGTGCAATAACTGTTGGCCAGAAACCAGGGTTAATATGAAATACCAAGAACAATGAGAGTAGTGAAGCACCTAAAACAATTTCAGGTGTTGCCATCGGTAAGAAAATTAACAAATTAGATGACGAGCGTCCCTTGAATGCATAGCGCCCAATTGCAAAGGCGATCATGGTTCCTAGAAGGGTTGAAAAGATTGTTGCTAATAAGCCAATCTTTATTGAGTTGCCAAGTGCGGTACACACCTCAGGAGCACCACATGGGTTCTTCCAGTTATCTAGTGTGAAGCCCTTCCAGATGAGGTTTGACTTACCTGAATTATTAAAGGAAAAGGCAAATGTGTACAAAACTGGAATGAAAAGATAGGTAAAACCAAATACGGCATAAATGCGGATTAGGTTACGGCCAAACCAGCGAGACAGTCGTGCTTTAACCGGAATCGTTGGAATCGTTGCATCTTTTTGCTTGTTCATACTAACTCCTCCGTTCCGGCTTTTCGAATATAGACGGTGACAAGAATCAATATTGCAGCCATCAACGTGAATGAAAGTGCAGCAGCTGTTGGGTAATCTACGATCTTGAAGTATCGGGACTCAATAACATTTCCGATCATCTTCGTGTTCGGGCTTCCCAAAATGGCAGCGTTTACATAGTCACCTGCTGCAGGAATAAAGGTCAACAAGGTACCGGCCACAACACCTGGCATAGACAATGGCAAAGTTACTTTGCGGAAAGTAGTAATACCGTTTGCATATAGATCTCCAGATGCCTCCATTGTGCGTGGATCAATGCGCTCTAGGGATGCATATAAAGGCAATGTCATAAATGGCAGGAAGTTATAGGTCATGCCCATAACCACTGCAAAAGATGTAGATGTCAGTGTTGTGCTTTGACCAATAATTCCTATATTTCGAAGGGTCGGGACAACAAATCCCTCTTCACCCAGAATCTGCTTCCATGCAATGGTGCGAAGCAGGAATGAAACGAAGAACGGAGCAACGACTAGAACTAGTAAGAAATTCTTCAATCTTCCAGATTTAAAAGCAATTGCATAAGCCAACGGATAGGCAATAGCTAAGGCCAAAATAGTTGCGCATAATGCAAATACGAACGAGCGTGCAAACTGTTCCTTGTTTTCAGTAAAGGCAGTGATGTAATTTGAAAACTGCAAAGTCTGTTCGTACTGACCTGTATCTCCCCCAACAATTGGAGTTTGAGTTGAAGTCTGTGCCAAGTTAACGATAGGCAAAATAAAGAAGATAAACAGGAACAAGAAACCTGGCAACAACAATAGGTAAGGCAACTTCACCTTAGACAAGAGGTTGTTCATTCTTCGTCTAGTTCCTCAGGATTAACTTCAAGTCCAGCTTCGACATCATCATCGCCGCGCAGAGCAAAAGTGAAGTTAGGCTCCCAAGAAATTACAACCTCATCACCCTTATCAAATGGTGGAACACCATCATCATTTTGCTCAAAGACCATTACTTCTTGTCCCCAAGGCATTGTTACTTGGTACTGAGTTGAAACACCGATGTATGAAACATCTTCAATACGACCACCGGTCAAGATGTTTCCGCGAGTGGATGTTCCTACAAGTGAAATACGGAATTTTTCTGGACGAATTCCTGCATAAATCGAACTATCCACTGCATGGCTTCGGTTCTTTGGCATTGAAATCTTTTGTCCAAATAGATCGACAACTAAGTTGTCTCCATCTTTGCCTTCGATACGTCCCTTGATCAAGTTTGATTGGCCCAGGAAGTTAGCAACAAAAGCGGTGCCTGGGTTGTCATAGAGATCTGCAGGAGATCCCATCTGCTCAATTTCTCCCTCATTCATAACAGCGATGGTGTCAGCCATAGTCATGGCTTCTTCCTGATCATGTGTAACGTGGACGAAAGTTAAACCAACTTCGCGTTGAATCCACTTGAGCTCGATCTGCATCTGACGACGTAGCTTTAGATCGAGTGCACCTAATGGTTCATCGAGCAAAAGTAGAGCAGGGCGGTTAACAATTGCACGCGCTAAAGCAATGCGCTGCTGCTGTCCGCCAGATAATTGAGTTGGCTTGCGCTGGGCAAGGTGCGGAAGCTCTACAAGTTCCAGAACTTTGTTTACATCTGCAGTTACATCTTTGATTCCACGACGGCGCAAACCAAATGCAATGTTTTCAAAAATAGTTAAATGTGGAAACAGTGCATAGTTTTGGAAGACAGTATTAATCGGGCGCTGATATGGACGCTTAGTCGTAATATCAGTAGCACCCAAATGAATGCTTCCGACGGTTGGCTCTTCTAACCCTGCGATCATTCGCAAGGTTGTCGTCTTTCCGCATCCTGAAGGCCCAAGTAATGCAAAGAATGAGCCCTCAGGAATTGTTAATGACAAATCATTAACTGCGGTGAAATCTCCGTACGTCTTTGTAATACGCGTGAGGCGTAAATCCCCGTGCGTTGCAGATGAAACATCCGTCACTAGTTGCCGGCGGCCTTCTGGAATGCTTCGGTCCATGAGGTTTCTTCTGCTGGTGTAAGTGAGCGGAAGACGTTGAGTCTCTTTGACATTGCATCATCAGGGAAAATGAATGGGCTGCTCGCAAGTTCTGGAGCAATCTTTTCCATTTCAGCCTGTGCACCCTTTACAGGACACACATAATTAACATATGCAGCAACTTCGGCAGCAATTGCTGGGTCGTAATAGAAGTTGATCAACTTCTCAGCATTTGCCTTACCCTCTGGCGATGCTGTTGAAGGAATCATCAAGTTATCACCTGAAATAGTTCCGCCTGACTCTGGAATTGCAAAGTCAAACTTTCCTTCATTTTCAGCCTTCAAAATGAACATATCGCCAGACCAGCCAATAACAGCTGTTGCATCACCAGAAGTTAGATCTTCAGCGTATTCATTGCCCTTAACGCCACGAATCCATCCATCACTAATTTGCTTAGCCATGTAATCAACTGCGTTCATGTACTGATCTTCAGTTACCGTCTGCAGATTTACGCCCTGTGCAAGAAGAATGATTCCGATTGTGTCGCGCATTTCTGAAAGAACAACAATCTTTCCCTTGTTCTGCGGTGCAAAAAGTTCATCAAGTGAGCGAATCCCCTTTGGATTCTTTTCAGTGTTCCAACCAAATCCAGCCATGATGCCTTGCCATGTCATAGATTGCTCACGGTTAGGATCAAATGAAGGTGATGCTAGTGAATCAAGAATGTTTGATTTGTTAGGAATGTTAGCTGCATCAAACTTTTGTGTGTATCCAAGACGGATCCAGCGTGCAGCCATCCAGTCAGTTGGTGTGACTACGTCATAACCAATGTCCTCGCCCAATTTAAGCTGAGCTTGAACCTTTCCATAAAATTCATCATTGTCGTTGTAATCTTCAAAGTACTCTGCAGTGATACCTGTCTGCTCTTGGAACTTGTCGAGTGTTGGGTACTTCTTTGTCTCTTCGTCGTAATCAAGATACAACGGCCAGTTACCCCAACGAACTGAATTAGCGCTATCTCCAGAATCAGATCCGCCGCATGCAGCAAGTAAGCCTGCTGCACCTAAACCACCTGCGCCTGCGAGAACTCCGCGGCGAGAAACCATTGCACCTAGAACTGATTTTGCCTCTGGTGAGAGTGAACTTTCTTTTGACATACTGATTTACTCCTTAAGGGTTAAACACAAGCTAGTTGTCGGATTACCGAGCCTCAAGCTTCCTGTGGGTTGATAGATAGGGATGGAACAAGGGGAAATACTACGCCCCAAGATTACTCATTACATGCTTAATTCGGGTGTAATCCTCGAAGCCATACGCTGAGAGATCTTTGCCATATCCCGAGCGCTTGAAGCCACCATGTGGCATCTCGGCGACAATTGGAATGTGGGTATTGATCCAGACACAGCCAAAGTCAAAGGCCTTAGCCATGCGCATGGCGGTTCCGTGGTTGGTCGTCCACACACTCGAAGCCAATCCATACTCCACCCCGTTGGCCATAGAGATGGCTTGTGACTCATCGGTGAACTTTTGAACGGTGATAACCGGCCCAAAGATCTCTTTCTGAATCAGCTCATCTGCTTGCTTCAACCCCGCAACAACTGTTGCTGGGAAGAAGAAGCCGGGGCGATCTAGCGCGCTACCGCCGGTTGTGACCTGGGCATGTGCCGGAACTCTGGATAAAAGATCTGTAATCCGTGCCAATTGGTTGGCATTGTTAACTGGACCTAAGAAAACATCTTCATCGGCAGGTGCGCCGATGGCAACCTGTTTAGCTTGCTCAGTAATTAGAGCTACAAATTGATCATAAACAGAGTCTTGGACGATTACACGTGTTGCTGCGGTGCAATCTTGACCTGCGTTGAAGTATCCAGCAATGGCAATTGCTTCAGCTGCTGCTGCTAAATCTGCATCGGCAAAAACAACAACTGGCGCTTTACCACCTAGCTCTAGGTGCACACGCTTTAATTGCTTGGCAGCAGACTCTGCAACCTTTATTCCGGCAGCAACTGATCCAGTAATTGCAACCATGTCGGGGCGGGCATGATTAACAAGTGTTGCACCTGTTTCGCGCTCGCCACACACAACATTGAAAACACCTGCTGGTAAAAATTCTGCCATCAAATTTGCCATCCACACAGTTGAAGCTGGGGTTGTGTCACTTGGCTTAAGAACAACAGTGTTACCTGCTGCAATGGCTGGTGCCCACTTCCATACCGCCATCATCATTGGATAGTTCCATGGTGTTACCTGACCAATAACTCCAACAGGTTCGCGGCGAATCATCGAGGTCATCCCTGGCATGTATTCACCAGCAGACTTTCCTTCAAGATTTCTGGCAGCACCTGCAAAGAAGCGAATCTGATCAACCATCGGTGGTACTTCTTCTGAAGTTGTCAGCGAAATTGGCTTACCTGTGTTTTCGCACTCGATCGCAATAACTTCTTGGGCACGTTCTTCAATCGCATCAGCAATTTTTAGAAGAGCACGTTGGCGCTGCGATGGAGTTGAATCACGCCAATCTGGGAATGCATCACTTGCCGCCTTAAATGCTGCATCAATATCTGCCGCATTTGAATTAGGGGCTGTTGCAAAAGGTTGCCCTGTCGCTGGATTTACAAGGGTTGTGGTTTCACCTGATGTTGAATCAACAGACTTACCATTAATGAAGTTAGTGAGCTTTTTCATGTGCCAGAGCCTAGCAATTCTCTGAGCGTCTAACTAGTGGGCGAGACTTTCTCTGCAGCTGCCAACTGCCCACATGCACCATCAATTTCGCGCCCGCGTGTGTCACGAACCGTTACCGGTACGCCGTAACTTTCAAGGATACGAACAAACTCTTCTTCATCCTCGCGACGAGAGGCGGTCCACTTTGATCCAGGAGTTGGATTAAGTGGAATCAAATTAACGTGGGCATTACGGTTTTTTAGCAAGCGACCCAATAAATCTGATCTCCAGGATTGATCATTAATGTCCCGAATGAGTGCGTATTCGATGGAATAACGCCGACCTGTCTTCTTTTCATAGGCATCTGCTGCAGCTAGTACTTCTCGAATGTTATAACGATTGTTAATAGGAACTAGGGAATCCCGAAGCTCATCATCTGGTGTGTGAAGAGAGACTGCCAATGTGCAGT
>Ga0209135_1000721_pt1 | contig 11880 bp, 8 predicted proteins | sample LauGreSBDMM110SD_4_FD_187570 | JGI IMG/M metagenome (GOLD analysis project Ga0209135, IMG submission 187570) | Freshwater lake microbial communities from Lake Michigan, USA - Su13.BD.MM110.SD (SPAdes) (version 3) | ecosystem: Environmental > Aquatic > Freshwater > Lake | place: Lake Michigan, USA... | reverse complement strand
TTCATGTATTGCCTTCCTGTTTCGTCTTTCATGTGTCCCGGGACAGGGAAGCGCTAAGAGTAATGCTCAACCTGCACTTGAGACAAGGTGGAATTGAACCTTTTTCCGCGTGGCTTATTACTTTTGGATTACGAAAAGGCTAGAAATCGGCTATTTATCCAGGGCAGCTTCGGGTGAAATCACGGCCTGGGCGACCTCTCTCATACTTAGCCGCCGGTCCATCGCCGCCCGTTGAATCCAGGAAAATGCCTCTGGTTCTGAAAGATTGAGAGCCTTCATCAGGATGCCCTTTGCACGGTCGATTATCTTGCGAGTCTCTAGTCGCTCGTGTAGGTCAGCAACTTCAACTGCCAGTGATTGCATCTGCGTGTGGCGACTAATGGCAATTTCAATAGCCGGCACAAGATCACCGATAGTAAATGGTTTAACCACATATGCCATTACTCCAGCATCTCGGGCACGATCGATAAGTTCGCGTTGGCTAAATGCGGTGAGCATTAATACTGGAGCAGTTGCAATGATCTTTTCGGCCGCAGAAATGCCATCAAGTACCGGCATCTTCACATCAAGGATTGCCAGATCTGGTTGGTGTTCTAGCGCCAGCGCGATTGCTTCTTCACCGTTAGTGGCCTGGGCAATTACTTGGTAACCCGCCTCTTGCAACATCTCCACGAGGTCCATACGAATAAGTGCCTCATCTTCGGCAACTAAAATTCTGACAGCCTTCTTAATACTGGTTTCATTGCTCATGTGCCTCGAGTCGGATTCGAACCGACACTATGCAGTGTTTGAGACTGCCCTCTCTACCGTTGGAGTACCGAGGCGTGAGCCCATATCGTATTAGAAGTCGGCAGATAGGTGAAACGGCAAGCGTTGTGGATTAACGATATGCAGGAACAACGCCGTTCACGGCATCACCCACGATATGTACTCGCATCGCATTCGTTGAGCCAGGTATACCTGGAGGAGAGCCGGCAACAATCATCACAGTCTCACCCACCTCAGCACGCTTTCCATCAATAAGCATTTTATCTGCTTGCAGAACCATCTCATCGGTGTGCTTGACCATAGGAGTTACGAGTGATTCAACGCCCCACGTCAGCGCAAGTCGGTTATACGTTCCAATATCTGGGGTAATTGCAAGGATAGGAATTACTGAACGAAGGCGTGAGATACGACGAGCAGAGTCACCTGATTGCGTAAATGTCACCAGGAACTTGGCACCCAGGGTTTCACCAACTTCGGCAGCCGCTTTTGTGATTGCACCGCCCTTAGTGCGTGGATTCTTTGTTAGTGGGCGGATGCGATCAAGGCCAAGTTCCTCGGTGCGTTCAATAATGCGAGCCATTGTCTGCACTGCTTGAATGGCAAATTCACCCACGGCTGTCTCCCCAGAAAGCATGAGCGCGTCGGCACCATCGAGTACCGCATTTGCACAGTCAGTGGCTTCTGCGCGCGTAGGAGAAGAGTTACTCATCATTGAATCAAGCATCTGGGTAGCCACAATTACCGGCTTTGCTGCATCACGCGAGAGTTCCACGCAACGTTTCTGCACCATCGGAACATCTTCAATTGGCAGCTCAACACCGAGATCTCCGCGCGCGACCATGATGCCGTCAAAGGCAGCAATGATTTCTTCCAGATTTTCTACTGCTTGTGGCTTTTCAATCTTTGCAATCACCGGGACTCTAATTCCAATCTCATCCATAATCGCGTGCACTACTTTTACATCAGCGGCATTACGAACAAAGGAGAGAGCAATAAAGTCTGCGCCGGCACGTAACCCCCAGCGGAGATCATCTTCATCTTTTTCAGACATAGCAGGAACCGAAACAGCAACGCCAGGTAGGTTAATTCCTTTATTGTTACTGACAAATCCGGGTTGGATGCACTTTGTAATGACATCGTTTCCCTTTACGTCTAATACTTCAACGGTGACTCTTCCATCATCAATCAGAATGCGATCGCCAGCCTTGCAATCTCCTGGCAGACCTTTATAGGTAGTACCGACGCGCTCTTTTGTCCCAGCGACTTCATCGGTGGTAATTGTGAAAATATCTCCACGCGATAACTCGTGTGGTCCATTTTCAAATCGACCAAGTCGAATCTTTGGTCCTTGCAAGTCAACCAGAACTGCAACAGCTTTTCCCGCTTCTTTTGCAGCTGCGCGCACTCGATCCAGCCGCCCCTGGTGCTCTTCATATGAGCCGTGAGAAAGATTTAAACGTGCCATATTCATTCCGGCGGCGATGAGCTCCTTCACTTTCTCTGGAGATTCAACAGCAGGACCTAATGTGCAAACTATTTTTGCGCGGCGCATGTGATTACCTTATCGAGGCTAGTGGTGAAGTCACAGCGTCGCTGACATGAACTTCAGGTGTAATGGCGATTAAGCCACCGTTTTAAACCATAAGTGAACGAGTAGTGGGCTCGATAGGTGAAGGTAGCTGCGTCTCCCCAACGAGGTATCGATCCACAGCTGCTGCTGCAGCGCGACCTTCAGCGATAGCCCAGACAATCAGTGACTGACCGCGGCCAGCATCACCGGCAACGAAGATTCCTTCTTCGGTAGTTTGGAAATTCTCATCGCGGGCAATATTGCCACGATCATCATGGCCAACTTCAAGTTGTTCGATGATGGCAGATTTCTCTGGTCCAGTAAATCCCATTGCTAGGAATACGAAGTCAGCCGGAATTTCTCGCTCACTTCCTGGAACTGGTTCGAACTTTCCATTTTCAAACTTTGTATCAACCAGCTTCAGCGCCTTTAGATTTCCATTCCCGTCGCCAACAAATTCTTGTGTACTCACTGAATAGACTCGATTATCGAGTTCTTCATGGGCACTTGATACCCGATAAATCATGGGATAGGTCGGCCATGGCTGTGATGATGGACGTTCATCAGTAGGACGCGGCATAATTTCAATTTGAGTAACGCTGGCTGCACCTTGGCGAATTGAAGTTCCTAGGCAGTCAGCGCCGGTATCTCCTCCGCCAAGAATGACGACATGTTTTCCGGCAACGTTAATTGGTGACTCTTCAATTTCTCCGAGGGCTTGCTTATTTCCCCAAGGAAGAAATTCCATAGCCTGATAGACACCCTTATTTTCACGTCCAGGAATTGAAAGATCACGCCACTGCGTTGCCCCAATAGCAAGAACGATTGCATCGTAGGTACTGCGCAGTTGTGCTCCGGTTAAGTCCACACCGATATCAATACCTGGGCGGAATCGAGTTCCTTCTTGCTCCATTTGCGCAAGGCGGCGGTCAACGATGTGCTTCTCCATCTTAAATTCTGGAATTCCGTAACGAAGAAGTCCACCAATTTTATCTGCTCGCTCATAGACCGCAACGGTGTGTCCGGCGCGAGTAAGTTGTTGCGCCGCAGCTAACCCGGCTGGCCCAGAGCCTATGACAGCCACGGTCTTGCCGGTTAGACGCTCAGGTGCTAACGGCTTCACATTGTTATCGTCGAATGCTTCCTCAATGGTGCGAAGTTCAATCTGCTTAATGGTGACAGCGTCGCGGTTAATTCCCACAACACAAGCTGTTTCACATGGCGCCGGACAGAGGCGACCAGTGAACTCAGGGAAATTGTTTGTAACGTGTAGGCGATCAATCGCTTCGACCTTATCGCCACGAAAAATGAGGTCATTCCACTCTGGAATCAAGTTACCCAATGGACAGCCAGAGTGGCAGAACGGAATACCGCAATCCATGCAACGGCCTGCTTGCTTTTGCAGATGTTCCATCGACTGTGGTTCATAGACCTCGCGCCAATCTTGAATACGAACATCAACCGGACGTCGCTTCGGAGTCTCGCGCGGAGTCGTCATAAAACCCTTTGGATCAGCCATTTGCTGCAACCTCCATTACATATTCATCAACTGGTAAGCCCTCACGGTTAGCCTTCTCAATCGCCGCTAGCACGCGAGCATAATCACGAGGCATAATCAGTGAGAAGCGCACGACTTCTGTATCCCAATTCTTAAGAATTGATTCAGCAATTGTGGAACCTGTTTCAACGTGGAAAGACGATAGCAAGGCACGAAGGGTTTCGCGCTGATCTGCCGGCACCGCTAAGACATCGACCATCTCAGTATTAACGATTGCGGTATCAAGATCTAGCACAAAAGCGCGTCCACCAGACATACCTGCGGCAATATTGCGTCCAGTTTTCCCAAGAATAACCGCTGTTCCACCAGTCATGTATTCAAGTGCGTGATCGCCCACGCCCTCAACGATTGCAGTGGCGCCAGAGTTCCGCACGCAGAATCTTTCACCCGCAAGACCGCGGATATAAATATCTCCCGATGTTGCCCCGTAGCCGATTACGTTTCCTGAAATGACGTTGTTCTCAGATTTAAATCTGGCTTTCTCATCTGGGCGCACGATAACTCGCCCACCTGAAATTCCCTTACCAACATAGTCATTGGCATCTCCGTACATACGGATAGTAAGACCCTGTGGAATAAAGGCACCAAGTGATTGACCAGCAGAGCCATGTAGCGTCACATCGATAGTTCCGGCAGGTAGACCTTCGGCGCCGTAGCGACGTGTGATCTCTGCCCCCAACATTGTTCCTACGGTGCGGTTCACATTTCGTACTGGCATATCAATGCGAACAGACTCCTTGGACTCAAGTGCTGCCTTTGATAGCTCAATCAGCTTGTTATCAAGTGCTGCCGCTAATCCATGATCTTGCACTGTGGTGTTGTGAAGAGGTGAATCAACATCTGGACGCACTAGAAGTGGCGAAAGATCTAAACCACTCGCCTTCCAATGATCTACTGCCGCACGAGTGTCGAGGTTTTCCACGTGGCCGATCGCCTCCAGCAAAGTCTTGTAGCCAAGAGATGCCAGAATTTCGCGAACTTCCTCAGCGATGTATTCAAAGAAAGTCTCAACGAACTCAGGCTTTCCAGTATATTTCTTACGAAGTTCTGGGTTCTGAGTAGCGATGCCAACCGGACATGTATCTAGATGGCATACCCGCATCATGATGCAACCCGAGACAACCAATGGAGCAGTTGCAAAACCGAATTCTTCTGCACCCAATAGCGCTGCAATTACTACATCGCGACCTGTCTTCATCTGTCCATCTGCCTGCACAACGATGCGATCACGCAAGTTGTTAAGCAGCAGGGTCTGTTGTGTTTCAGCAAGACCTAGCTCCCATGGAGCACCTGCATGCTTAAGTGAAGTCAGAGGAGATGCACCAGTTCCACCGTCGTGGCCAGAGATAAGAACAACATCAGCGTGTGCTTTGGAGACGCCAGCTGCAACAGTTCCCACACCTACTTCAGCCACCAATTTCACATGCACGCGTGCATCTTTATTGGCATTCTTTAAGTCGTGAATAAGTTGTGCTAAATCTTCAATCGAATAAATATCATGATGTGGTGGTGGGGAGATGAGCCCCACACCCGGAGTTGAGAGACGAGCTTGCGCGATCCAGGGATAGACCTTGAATCCAGGAAGTTGGCCACCTTCACCAGGCTTTGCACCCTGTGCCACCTTGATCTGAATATCTGTGGCGTTAATTAGGTAATTACTTGTCACACCAAAGCGACCGGAAGCCACTTGCTTGATGGCACTGTTCTTGGAATCACCGTTAGCCATCGGCAGGAAGCGGGATGCATCCTCTCCGCCTTCACCTGTATTTGATTTACCACCGATGCGGTTCATAGCAATGGCCAGCGTCTCGTGGACTTCTTGCGAGACAGAGCCGTATGACATTGCGCCAGTTGAGAATCGCTTCACAATTTCAGAAATTGGTTCGACTTCATCAATTGAGATAGCCGCGCGCTGTGACGTGTTAAATGCAAAGAGGCCACGAAGGGTCATAAGAATTTTACTCTGATCATTGACCTGGTCGGTATAGCGCTTGAAGATGTCATAGCGCTTATTGCGAGTGGCGTGCTGCAGTGCAAATACCGTCTCTGGATTAAATAAATGTGGCTCACCATCTCGGCGCCATTGATATTCCCCGCCAACAGCCAAGCGCTTAGCGCCAGGAATCTCTCCGCCTACCGGGTATGCCAAGTGATGACGCCTGATTGTCTCTTGCGCAATGACATCCAGGCTGACTCCACCTAAACGAGAAGTTGTTCCAACAAAGTACTCATCAACAAGATCTTGTCCAAGACCAATAGCTTCAAATACCTGTGCTCCGGTATAGGAAGCAATCGTTGAGATACCCATCTTGGACATCACTTTAAGAACACCTTTACCGAGCGCCTTAATAACGTTGGCAACTGCCTTTTCCGGTGTAATGCCGGTGATAACTCCTTGCGTTACCAAATCCTCAGCAGTCTCCATCACTAGATATGGATTTACTGCAGCTGCGCCGTAACCAATGAGGAGTGCAACGTGGTGAACTTCTCGGACATCGCCAGCTTCGACAACGAGGCCAACCTTGGTGCGAGTCTTCTCACGAATGAGGTGGTGGTGCACAGCGGCGGTAAGTAGCAGTGAAGGAATTGGGCAATCTTCGGCATCGCCATCACGATCTGAGAGAACGATGATGTGGGCTCCATTAGCAATTGCCTGTGAAACTTCCTTCTTAATCTCCTCCAAACGAGTGTGCAGGGTGTTGCCATTACCTGTTACTGGGAAGAGGCCACGGACAACGTAGGACTCAAGTTCAGGATAATTATCATCAGCATTTACGTGAATAATCTTCGCTAACTCATCGTTGTTAATCACTGGGAAAGCGATCGAAATCTGGCGGCAAGATTCAGGGCCAGGATCGAGCAGATTGTGCTCCGGACCAATTGAACCACCCAAGCTAGTTACTAACTCCTCACGAATCGCATCGAGTGGCGGATTGGTAACTTGTGCAAAGAGTTGCGAGAAGTAATCAAAGAGTAGGCGCGGCTTTGCCGAAAGAGCTGCAATCGGGGTATCAGTTCCCATGGAACCGAGTGCTTCTCCCCCGCCTTTTGCCATCGGAGTAACGATGATTTTAATTTCTTCTTCGGTATATCCAAATGCTTTCTGGCGACGAAGCACAGACTTATGCGGATAAACAATATGTTCGCGCGCCGGAAGATCTGAAAGTCTGATCATTCCATCGGCTAACCAGCTGCCATATGGGGCCGCTTCTGCCAATGAATCTTTAATCTCATCATCTTCAATAATGCGCCCAGCTTCGATATCAACCAGGAACATTTTGCCTGGTTGCAAACGGCCCTTACGAACAATCTTCTCCGCTGGGATATCAAGCACGCCTACTTCAGAGGCAAGAACTACGAGACCGTCATCTGTTACCCAGTAACGAGATGGGCGCAATCCATTGCGATCGAGTACTGCGCCAACTTGGTGGCCGTCGGTAAAGGTTACGCATGCTGGTCCATCCCATGGCTCCATCAGTGATGAATGAAATGCATAGAAGTCGCGACGCTTCTGTGACATGGTCGCGTGGTTCTCCCAGGCTTCTGGAATCATCATCAGAACTGCATGTGGCAGTGAGCGACCACCGAGATAGAGAAGTTCTAGAACTTCATCAAATGATGCTGAGTCCGAGCCTGACATTTCCACGATAGGAAAGAGTCGGGTTAGGTCTTTGCCTAAGACATCACTTTCAAGAAGTGATTCGCGAGCTCTCATCCAATTTCTATTGCCCTTTACGGTATTGATTTCGCCATTGTGGGCAATGAAACGATAAGGATGGGCAAGTGGCCACGATGGAAATGTATTGGTAGAAAAACGTGAGTGCACGAGAGCTAGTGGAGAAACAACACGACTATCGCTTAGATCTGGGAAGAACTCTTCCAGTTGTCCGGTTGTCAGCATGCCCTTGTAAACAATTGTCTGTGATGACAGTGACGGAAAATAGAGATCAAGTGCGTGCTCAGCCCGCTTGCGTAGTGCAAATGTCAAGCGGTCAAGAATGATCCCTGATTCGTTCTTTTTGCCGGCAACGAAGAGCTGCTCAAAGCGCGGCATGACAGATAGTGCGGTCTTTCCTAATGAAGATGAATTAATTGGTAGCTCGCGCCAACCAAGTACGGTGAGACTTTCTTCATCTGCGAGCTTTGCAATCTGTGCGCGAACATCAGCGCCTTGTGCAATAAATGCTATTCCAGTTGCGTAGGATCCTTCGGAAGGTAGCGTAAATGAAACTTCTGCGCGATAAAAAGCATCAGGAACTCGAATAAGAATTCCGGCACCATCACCACTATCGGGCTCCGCGCCCGATGCGCCACGGTGTTCTAGATTGCGAAGTGCGGTAAGAGCTTTCGCAACAATGTCATGTGTAGCAATTTTATTTAGAGTGGCAACCATCGCGACGCCGCATGCATCATGTTCTTGTGCAGGATCGTAAAGACCCTGTGCGACAGGATAATTCGATGAAAGTGCCATGCGCTGATGCCCCTCTATTTCTCGCTAACTCAGGGACATCATTGGCCCGACTATCTCAAAAATCTACTGGTTAAAAGGGTAGCAAGGGGGTGCTTTAGATGCCACTCAAATGTAAGAGGTGGCCAATCCCGGCGGTGATAGCCATACCCAAGACGCCTCCCGCAATAACACGCAGTGTGGGGATAAGTATCTTTGCCCCGGCTGTGCGCGCGCTCACAACTCCGGTTATGACCAGACCCACAATGGTGAATCCAACAATGCTCGATGCTGCCGCTCCGGTGGTCGGTGCGAATGCGCCTACAAATGGAATCAACCCTCCGAGAGTAAATGCGATTGCCGATGCCACCGCTGCTTGCACCGGACGCGCTTTTGTATTCGGATGCTGCCCTAGTTCATCGCGTAAATGAGCTTCAAGGGCATCGCGGTCATGCATCGCATGGACTACCTGCACCGCAAGTTCGCGGGTAAGTCCGCGCTCGATATAGATATGTACAAGTTCTTCAAACTCGCCTTCTGGATCAATTGCTAGATGCTCTATCTCAAGAAGTCGGTCGGACTCCTCAATGTCATTTTGTGAACGTACCGAGACATATTCACCGACCGCCATCGACATCGCTCCAGCTGCAATTCCTGCGGCGCCTGCCGTGACAAGAAAACTTTGCTCACCGGCACGAGCAGCTGCAACACCAATCATGAGCGCAGCCGTTGAAACTAAGCCATCGTTTGCACCAAGGACTGCGGCGCGCAACCAACCTGCACGGTGGGTGCGGTGATGCAGGTTGCGCTGGAATACATCCTCTAGAGCCATGTGCGAACTCTACCTTGAAGCTCGAAAAAACTTCAGAAATGCTGCACCTGCGCCAAGAAATAACAACCCGGCAACGTATTGATTGAGGCGAAGTCCGGCAAATGACTGCGCCGAATCAATTCTTATGGCTTCCAAGAAGAAACGCCCGAAACAGTAAAGAGTTATATAGAGAAGAAAGATTGATCCCGGGGCTAGCCGCTTTCGAAGAGCGAGTAAGACCGCAGCAATGACTACGCACCAGATTGATTCATATAGGAATGTCGGGTGAAAGGTTTCGAAGTTTTCATATCCGACTGGGCGTGATTCTGCCGGGATAGAAAGCGCCCAGGGAGCATCGAGTGGGCGACCAAATAACTCGGCATTAAACCAATTCCCCCAACGACCGATTGCTTGCGCGATTGCAATGCCCGGTGCCAGGGCATCTGCAAAATAGGCAAAGGATGGCAGGCCACGCGTGGAAACAAATCTCTTATAAGAAAAATATGCAACACCTGTGCCGAGTGCAATGGCGCCCCAGATTCCAAGACCGCCTTCCCAAATTTTCACTGCATTAATTAATCGACCCTCAGCACCAAAGTAATTATCAGGTGAAGTAACTACGTGATAGAGCCGACCACCGATAACACCGGCAGGGATTGCAAATATTGCAACATCTGCAACGACTCCCGCTCCTTGCGGGAAGGAGGCGAGAAACCTGCGATTACCTAACCAAATAGCTAGTGCAACCCCCGCAATGATGCAGAGAGCGTAGAAGTGAATAGTGAGTGGCCCAATTTCAAACGCCGAGATAGTTGGCGTTGGAATTGAGCTACGCAAAAATTATCCTTGCTCTACAGCGGCAGCAAAGGCAGCTGCGTCGTAGTAGCTGTTGCGATCAAGCTCTTTGCCATTGATGAAGACGGTAGGTGTTGAATTCACATCACTTTGTGCAGCAGAAGCTTGAACATTGCCTACCCAATCGGCATATTCGCCAGTAGTGACGCACTTTTCGTAATCCTTAGATTTGATTCCCACTGATTCACCAGCTGCAACAAGTGCTTCATTTGTCCATGCCCCAGAATTTTCTTGAGGCTGAGTCTGATAGAGCATCTTGTGGAGAGCTAAGAATTTACCTTGATCAGCAGAGCATGCCGCTGCATTGGCAGCCAGGACAGATTCGGTGCCGAGAAATGAAAGCGTGTGGAATACAACCGTTGCTTTCTTATCTTCAATTATTGAGTCAAGGTACTGTCCTTGAGTACCTTCAAAACGTGCGCAGCTTGGGCATTGGAAATCTTCATAGATATCGATGACAGGAACGCCGGTGAGTTCTTCATTAAAGACGATTCCATATCCTCGCTCTGCTGAAACACTCGCTGGAATCTTTGCAGCTAGTTTGGTCTGCTTAGAGATAATCGTTGGCACGAGCATGATGAGGACCACTCCGACTACAACACCGATGACAAGGTTGCGAGTGAAGTTATCTTTTCCAGGTTGTGGCTTGGCGCTCATTTCATATCCCTTTTTCTAGATTCTGATGTGATGATTTATCAAGACTAAATTTACTTTGTGGATAGCGAAAAAGATAAATCCCCAGGGCCAACAGGCCGGTGTCTCGCAGGAGAGGTGTGATGTAGTTAGCAGTTCCAGGCTCAACCTGGCCTCCCCCGCCAAAGCAGCCACAATCGATAGAAAGGCCACGAGCCCAAGCTTGTGAGATGCCGATAACAAAGACCACCATGAGCAAGGCACTAAGTGCCGCCGTAATTCGAGTAACTGCGCCAAGGATCAGAAGTAATCCCATCCCGATTTCAGCGAAGGGCAGAACGATGCCGATGAAGTTAGCTAGGGAGACAGGAAGCATCTCGTAAGCTCGCACCGCCATCTGCGATTTATCAATTTCATCATATTTTAGGAATCCCGCAACAAGTAGAACTCCACCCAAGGTCAAGCGTGCAGCTAGACCAAACCACAACTTAAATTCTCTCATCGTCCTTCACGTACTCCTTGTGCTAGTTGTGATGCAAGTTCGCGCACCTCAATTAAACCACTTGCTTCATCTTTTGCTTCCATGAGTTTATTGATAAACGCTGAACCAACAATCACGCCATCAGCATAGGCTGCCACACCCTTAGCCTGCTCGCGTGTTGAAACACCAAGTCCCACCGCCACCGCCGTGTCCGTGCTCTTTCGAATTCGGGCAACTAGATCTGGCGCACCGGATGAAACACTCGTGCGTGTTCCGGTCACGCCCATCAGTGATGCGGCATAGACGAATCCACTGCAATGATCGGTAACACTTGCAAGTCGTGCATCTTTTGTACTTGGCGCAACAACATAGATTGAATTGATTTCACTTCGTGAAACGGCTGATGTCCATGCTGCTGATTCTTCAATCGTTAAGTCGGGGGTAATTACTCCAGAGCCACCGTTATCCACAATTGCTTGGGCGAACTTTTCTACCCCATATTTTTCAATCGGATTCCAATACGTCATAACAACTGCCGGCACACCCAAGTCTGTGGCGTGTTTGAGCGCTTCGAAAACTTCTTTCGCACCAGTGCCTTGCGATAACGCCTGATCAGCAGCTGCTTGAATAGTTGGGCCATCCATCACTGGATCGCTATATGGAAATCCGATTTCAATTGCATCAACACCACCATCGACGAAAGCCTGAATCACTTTCTTGCATCTCTCTTGTGTCGGATATCCCGCCGGGATATAGG
>Ga0209135_1000719_pt1 | contig 11908 bp, 6 predicted proteins | sample LauGreSBDMM110SD_4_FD_187570 | JGI IMG/M metagenome (GOLD analysis project Ga0209135, IMG submission 187570) | Freshwater lake microbial communities from Lake Michigan, USA - Su13.BD.MM110.SD (SPAdes) (version 3) | ecosystem: Environmental > Aquatic > Freshwater > Lake | place: Lake Michigan, USA... | reverse complement strand
ATGTAAAATGTAAAATCTATGGTTTTTACATTTTTTGGCACTGCTTCGTAACAAAAAGATTTTGAAAATAAAAAGTTTTCTTACCAACCAGTTTGATAAAATGTAAAAACTAGGTTTTTACATCCCTGGGATATTTTTCATTATATGGGAAAGATTCTGATTTCCAGTTTTTGCTTTCACAATATTCTGAATAATCTCAGTCCATTCTTGTAATGATCCATTACAACGAAAACATTCATTGGTTTTAATATTAAAAAGATAACCCGTTTTCTTCTTCGTTTCTCTCAATGAAATAGGTAAAGTCATATGATATAACCATAAGTAAATGATTAATTGAAGTTTATGTTCAATACTGATATGACTGGTACATTTCATTTCCCAAATAGAGGATTCACTATCAAAATCGGTTCTAGCTGTAAAACGTAACACTCGTGAAGGTGGTAATACGTTAGATAACGCTTCATCAATATAAATATGTTGTTCATCTTCAGAATAACGTATGAGAGTTGTTTCTATTTTAAAAGGCCCGGATTCATTACGAAGAGCATATTTCATTCTTTCTAATGATATTTCTAATGTTTTTAAAGATAACCATTGACATTCTTCCAAAGGAATTTGTTTGATTTTTGAATATAATTTTTCTTGTATAGAAATAAATAGATTAGTTACATATAAATAATCTTGGATAGAATCACAACTAGGAGGCATGTTATTTACTAATTGTGTTAAAAATGGATGTTCTTTTTTCATATCTTGAATAGATTGTAAAATCAATTTTTGTAAAACATTGTTTTCTGATATACCCATTTGTTGATAAACCCATAAAGGAATGACTATTCCGTTAATATCACTTACATCTTCAAAATAACCATTTTTCGTTTCATAAATATTTGGAAGATTTATTTCATCTCCTTTTAATTGAATGACTTCAAAGATTTTATTTACCATAGGAGTAATCGTTTGATATACATCTTCTGACATGAAACGTAATAATTCTGTGGGTGTCGTATATGTTTTTTTTTTCTCTTGTTTTTCTTCTGATACTGGAAATTGAACACAAGGTGGACCAGAAAAAGTAATAAAATCGGATTTCAACATATCAATATGTGACATTCGTAAAAATTCAAATGGACGTACATCACTATTTTCATATACATATAACTTTTCTGATGCTCTTGTACAACCTACATAAATCGTATTAGGACAAATATCTATCGGTAAATCTTTTGCATTGTATAAGAAATAACTAGAATCAAATCCATGAATAAACACATATTTTCTTTGTCTTCCTTTAGAAGTATGAAAAGTCGAAAAAGTGATTTTATTTTTCATAATTCTAGGATCCAATTCTTCTGGTGCATCTAATGTTGGAACATAACAAGGAATATGTTTTTCGGCCAAACCGTTTTCTATTTTTCTTAAAAAACTATTTTCTTTTACAGAACCACCCAAAATAAAAAATTCATCATATTTTGCACCTTGTTCAATTAATTTTAAAATATTTCCTATTATAGTAGAAATCGTACTAGAATAATTCCGTCTTATATATTGAACTTTTGGACCCTCTTTAATAGCTATGATTCGGTTTGTAGAATCTAATAAAACATCATTCACAAATTGACATATAGGAATTGTAATCCGATAAGAAGTTAATAAAGTCCCTCTTTCGAAATGAGACGAGAGAAGACTTGGATGATCTTTCCATATTTCGGATGCTTTGGTTAAGAAACGAATATCTGCTCCTTTAAATTCATATAATCCTTGTTTCTCATCACCTAAGACTAATAGAAGAATATCTTTTTGAAAAAGAAGAAATCGGGAAAGAAAATCTTTATAGAGAATCGTCATATCTTGTGCTTCATCTATGACTACTACATGGTAGATTGGAGGTGGCAAGATAGGCATTTTTTTTTCTGTCACAAAGAAACGAATCCCTTCATCTGTTTGACCTTCTTTTCCATAATAACGATAAGCTAAACTATGAAACGTTTGAACTTCAATATTTGTTAACTCAAGTTGTTTTACTGTTTCTCTGACTTCTTGTCTTAATGTTTTATTATACGTAATTTGTAGAAAATGATAGTCAGGTAGTTGTATGGCACATGATAAAACAGTATTCGATTTCCCAGAACCAGCACATGCATTGACCACCACATTTTTCTTTTCTTTTATACAATTAATTATTCGTTGCTGTTCTTCACTTGCAGCATTCATTCGTTTGTAGTTTGATAGTTTTCTTTTTATTTGTTTTTGTTGGATATGTCTCGTGTTCTATTGACTGGAAAGTATTTCAGATTACTTAGTAACACGAATCATGTGTAAAAGAAAAGTTCTGTTGAAAGATATCGCCAAACGGATGAATTTCTACGACAATGTTTAAGATATCTTTTTCAATTTCATGTACTGGAGTCCAATTTTGATTTCTTTGATTATGTCGTTGAATTATATTATTATAGTAGCTATTGATCTCTGTGTTATCCTGTAAGAAATTATTACGGATTTCTGATACACTCCAAATAGGTGCAATGAAAGGATAATCGTTCGGTAATCTCATTTTGAAATTGACTTGAATCGTGTCTCTAAGAAATGAATGTATAAGACGACTCAACTCAATAGGCAACTCCACAAAGTCAAGTAATTTGTGTTTTCTTATTGCTTGGCCGACAAACAAAAGTTCAAATTCGGAACATCTTGAAACTTGAAAGTCTAAGAACATTCCACCATGAGATATTTCAAAATAGTTGACTAGATTAATAGTGTCAAACTTCTCAAAAAAACGATTTAATCTTCTTAAAATAATGTTCGTCATGTTCCTATTCTTCGGCACTAATAATATTGTAGATTTTCCAAAAAAACTAATTTTATTGGTTTCTTATTGGGCGCACATACGGTTCTGGCCGTTTTTTATTGTCGTGGTTAGGGTTTCCCATTTCTTAGGGTTAGAAAAGGAAGAAAAATATATAAGAATAATATATCCTATAAGAAAAGAATGTTTTCATTAAACGATTTCTATTATTCTTTTTTTAATCTAACAACTGTATTTAGTCTTTCTACTCTCACTGCATATGTTACTTGTGTTGTTTTCAAACAACCCTTTATAAATCCTATATATACTACCGATCTTATTTATACTCGCGCAAAAGAAGCAGGTAATACAGTCGTCGTTGTTTTATCACAAGCAGTTATAACGGCTGCCTTTTTTATTCATAAAATCGAATCTGAAAACAATCATACATGGTTCCAGACAGGGATGAATATGTGTCTATATGGTCTTTGTATTGAATTCATTTATTATATTTACCATCGGAGTGCCCATTCTAATACTTTTTTGTATCAAAAAATACATAAGCAACATCATGTAAATCACGATGTGTATCCTTTTGATACGTTTTATTTAACTACATTTGATTCACTTGGGTTAATTGTATCTCTTGGACTCCCTCTTACTTATTTACCGGTCACGTATTTTGAATTAAATACTGTTTTATACATTTATTTAACCTCTTCTTATTTGTCTCATTCCAAATTGTTTTATGATCATCATCATATTCATCATTCCCTTCTTAAATGCAATTATTGTATTTTAGTACCCATTTTTGATATTTTATTTCAAACCTATCGGTAATTTTTAATATTGAGAAAGAATGGATACATTATGATCGGCTTTATAATATTGAAATAATTCTTTATGTTCTTGAAAAAGCATATACCAAATATTCACTTCCCAAGTTAAATGTTTTTTTTCTTGAAAAATAGATAAACATTTTTCTTTCATTATATCTGCAAATGTTATGAGTGTTTCACGATTTCCCCCAATAACAGAACCACAAAAAAACCATACTACACGAGAAAAAAGATCCATAGAACAAGATTCATTAGGATCAATACAACTGGCAATGCGAATGAGTGGATAAGTAACATTAGAAATATGTTTTAAATGATTTTGAAACAATTCTTCATTTTGAATCATATGATAAATACCAAAATCAATCCATGTAAAATCAGTGGTTTGATAAGGATTCTGTTTAGCAGCCATTTTTAACCATTCTGTTTTATGACATTGTACAATCATATATTCTGGAGTATCTTTTCTCGGATTATTTGTTTGTAGATTTTCAGGTATTTTCCATTCGGAAAGAAAGGGATGTAAATAATTATCATTTCTTTCAAAGGGAATAAAAGTAGTAAGGGGAAAGGATGTAGAAGAATAATAAAGGTAATAAATATGAGATTCGACAAATACTATTTTCGGTATAGGAAGAATCAATAATTTATTACCATATTCCATATATTGTTCTGCGCTACGAAAATCAATTTGGTTGATACCAGTCATAAATGCAGTTACAATCGTATTCATTTCTTGTATATTCAGAATGATTATTTATTTATTATTCTTTTTTTATAAATAAATAACTTATAGATCATAAACAATATCTAATTGTAAACAAAAAGAATAATCTGTATTTTCTAAATCAAAGGTTTGACCATATGCATTGACAATACGTATTTGAAAACGTGTTAAATCAACAGGTCCAAAGTATTTTCTAGGTATAGAAATGGTTTGTATAGGTTCAACTAAAGGAGAAATTCTGGCTAGAGTAGAAGGAAAGATAGTTGTTTTGGTAACCGTAGGATGAAAAGTAATAGAAGAACGATTTATAAAATCATCCACACATAAATAAAAATAATTGATACTGAGAGAAGGATTGGGAATTGTTTCACCCATATAAAATAATTTCCCCGTATATTTTTTTTGTGTAAAACCCAAAATTCTTCCTAATTTTGTTAAAGAATCACGTGTATCTAGATTGCCATTTATATCATATGAAAAATCTAGTGTGATATCAATAATTTGTTTTGTGTAAACATCATCCTTGGTATTATTAGAAATCAGTATTACCATTTTCCCAGAACCATAAGGATCTAATATCCATTCTAAAAAAGGATAAGGTGTTTGTTTTTGTTCAGAAAACAAACGATTTAAAGTATATAATAAATATTTCGTATTATAATGTCCATTCGGTAATAGAAAAATATGTGGATATTCTTTATCAATGGTTTTAATATTCATAAAAAAAAAGTGATTTCCCAGAGAAACAGAAATATTGGGAATGGTATTGGATTGGATTTCAAAAGAACAACATTCTAGAGATAAAACATGAGAAAGTTTATTAGGAAGAGAAACAATAAAATCAGAACTAGAAGAGGAAGACGAACGAAATCTAGAATCAATAGTAATACATGTTTTTATAGTACGAGTATGTATGGGATTTAAGGTACCTTGAAAATAATCACTATTTTGTGTATATAGAAAAGGTGTTTGTGGAGGAAGAATGACATTTTCTTGTCTAGAAGGTGGTGGTAAATATTTTGGATAGGAGGATTTCTCTGGTGGTAACTTTGGAACAGGAATATTTTCTCTTAATATTTGTTTTGCTTCTGTTAGAAAAAGAATAAAATCTCTTGTATATAAAGAAGGAATATGTCCACTAGATATTAATAATGTTCTCATTTCTACTTCTTTTTTTTCTATGTCAGAAATGGAATAGGAGGAAGATAATTGAAAAAAAAGTTTTAAATCGTCAAGTGAATAATTTTGTATATTTAAATCAAAATCCATGATATAATTATATTTGATTTTTATTGGAAAGAAGAAACGTTAGAGAAAACAACGGAACTACTATCTAAATAGAAATAAGCCAATTGTTGCATAATATATCCATTACTTGACACAGAAGATACTAATGTATTGATATCAGAAATGGTATTATTATATTTTGGGATGATAACATTGGAGGTGGTAAAAGATGCGCCTTGACTAACTTTTACATTCCCAATATAACTATTACCACTATTAGATCCTTTTAAAATAGTTGTTAAAATATAACTACGAGAAATATCTGTAATGTTCGGAATATTTTGAATTTGTAAAGAAAGGGGTGATGTACTACTTAAACCTGATCCATTCAAATAAAAAGTGGAACCACTTGAATAGTCAATTGTAAATGTATTCGTACTTACTGATGTAATATTTGCTGTGATTTTTTCCGAAATATTTTGAACATAAGAGGTATTTGAAAAACTAGAAAAACCACTTACATCAAATGCATATGAAGCAGTTGTTTTACCTATGGCTACGTTTGTTTTTGAATAATATATTGTATTTGTGTTCTCTCCTAGCCATAAAGTTGGACCAGTCATTCCAGTTTGTCCTGTTTGTCCTGTAACACCAGTCCATCCCGTCCAACCTGTCGGTCCACTTGGACCAGTCGTTCCACTATATCCTGTGTACCCAGTCCATCCCGTCCATCCTGTAGGTCCACTTGGACCTGTTTGTCCTGTAACACCCGTCCAACCCGTCCAACCTGTAGGACCACTTGGACCAGTCGTTCCAGTATATCCAGTATATCCAGTCCATCCAGTTTGTCCTGTCGGTCCACTCGTACCTGTGGTTCCAGTATATCCAGTATATCCAGTCCATCCAGTTTGTCCTGTCGGTCCACTTGTACCAGTAGTTCCAGTGTTACCAGTATATCCAGTCCATCCAGTTTCTCCTGTCGGTCCACTTGAACCTGTAGTTCCAGTATATCCAGTATATCCAGTCCATCCAGTTTCTCCTGTCGGTCCACTTGTACCGGTAGTTCCAGTATATCCAGTATATCCAGTCCATCCAGTTTCTCCTGTCGGTCCACTTGTACCAGTATATCCAGTCCATCCAGTATATCCAGTCCATCCAGTTTCTCCTGTAGGTCCACTTGTACCGGTAGTTCCAGTATATCCAGTATATCCAGTCCATCCAGTTTGTCCTGTCGGTCCACTTGTACCAGTATATCCAGTCCATCCAGTATATCCAGTCCATCCAGTTTGTCCTGTCGGTCCACTTGTACCAGTATATCCAGTCCATCCAGTATATCCAGTCCATCCAGTTTCTCCTGTCGGTCCACTTGTTCCAGTATATCCAGTCCATCCAGTATATCCAGTCCATCCAGTTTCTCCTGTCGGTCCACTTGTTCCAGTATATCCAGTCCATCCAGTTTCTCCTGTAGGTCCACTTGTACCGGTAGTTCCAGTATATCCAGTCCATCCAGTAGGACCACTACTTCCTGTTTGTCCAGTGACACCTGTATATCCAGTCCATCCTGTTCTTCCAGTAGGACCGGTGTTTCCGGTAACTCCAGTGGTACCAGTCCATCCGGTCCATCCAGTAGGTCCAGTATAACCCGTTTGACCAGTAACACCAGTCCATCCAGTCCATCCAGTAGGTCCAGTATAACCCGTTTGACCAGTAACACCTGTAGAACCTGTATACCCAGTCCATCCTGTTGGTCCACTGGGGCCTGTTTGTCCAGTAACACCTGTAGAACCTGTATACCCAGTCCATCCTGTTGGTCCACTTGAACCAGTTGTTCCTGTTTCTCCTGTTTCACCTGTCCATCCAGTCCAACCAGTTGGTCCACTTGAACCCGTTTGACCAGTAACACCTGTATAACCCGTCCATCCTGTTCGTCCTGTAGGACCTGTGAACCCTGTTTGTCCTGTTACTCCCGTCCAACCTGTCCATCCAGTAGGTCCACTACATCCCGTTGTTCCAGTGTTACCTGTAACACCAGTCCATCCTGTACGACCTGTTGGACCACTACTTCCTGTTTGACCAGTAACACCTGTATACCCTGTCCAACCTGTTCTTCCAGTAGGTCCTGTCATGCCTGTAGTTCCAGTAAAACCAGTAGGCCCAGTAAATCCAGTAAATCCAGTCATACCAGTCATACCAGTCATACCAGTCATACCAGTCATACCAGTCATACCAGTCATACCAGTCATACCTGTAGTTCCAGTCATACCTGTCATACCAGTCATACCAGTCCTACCAGTAGTTCCAGTCATACCAGTAGTTCCAGTCATACCAGTAGTTCCTGTCATACCAGTAGTTCCTGTTGCCCCTGTATTGGTGGATATACCTTCTGGACCAATTGGCCCAGTTGCACCTGTAAATACTGCTGAGCCGGGTTCACCTTTAACCCCTGTATAACCAGTATAACCTGGCATTCCAGTTACTCCCCTTGGTCCAGTCTCGCCAGTGGGACCTGTTCTTCCGGTGTTTCCTGTATAGCCAGTTGTACCAGTGTTTCCTGTAAAACCTGTCTGAAAAAAAGAATAAGATATGTTTTGGATAGAAGAATTAGAATTGTTTAAAATAAACAATGGTGTGAACCCAGAAGTAGTGGACATTTCACTAAAAATAAGAACCTGTTTTTGATATATTTCAATGTATGTGTTATTTACAATAAAAGAAAATTGATCTTGGGTTGTATACACATTATTAAATAATTGAATACTATTACGTATCAAACTATATCGTAACACAATTCCATCGGAAGTACTACAATGAATAGTATATTTAAAAGAATTGCCAAAATCTGAACTTATACCAATGAAACTACCTATAGTACCAGGATTGGAGGGTGCAGTAAAAGAAAAAGTAAAAGTATTAAATATATCTAGAATTCTGACTTTTGATTCAATATTAGAAATAGAACAAATAGTTGTAGGATTTGGGAAATAAATATTTGGACTTGTTGTACTTAACGAAAAGGAAGGTGGTCCTTGAGGTCCTGTACATCCAGTAGTACCTGTATATCCAGTTGTACCTGTCAGTCCTTGTTCTCCTTGTGGGCCTTTTATTTCACCTACGTCTACAAATTGGGTACTATCGTATACATATAAATGAGTACCAACTAAATATCCATCGCCTGAAGTGGGAGATGTTATTGTTTCTCTTAAGATAGTTAATGTAGAAAAAGAGCCTTTTATTTGAATCGTTCCAGGATTCACACCACCGATAGTACTACCAACGGGTAATAAAACATTACTTCCATTAGAAGATATTTTAGCACTACCTAAGTAAATTGTTTTTTCTGCTGTGTGTATATCTCCTACATAAATGGAATTAAAATAATATTGTGGTGATCCAATATTAAATCCACCTTTCGTTCCAATCACATTACCGGTGGAATTTACAATTTTAGCATCTTCCGAAGGAAGAATATCTTTATCAACCAATCCTCCAAAGGATCCTGTTGGACCAAGAATTCCTGTTGGTCCAACAGGACCAGAAGGGCCAATAGGACCAGTCATACCATTTTTATATTTTTCTTTATGTTTACAATGTTTACAAGGTTCTTCTTCATAAATAAAATTTATTTTTGTATCATGAGATCGGTTTTTGTTACGACATGTACAAACCATTTATCCTGTATATAAAAGAAAATACAAATAAATATTTATTTTATATCCCTAAACAGTATTTCATTGATATATACATTTATTGAATTCGTTATTTTCTAATTAAGAGTTATAATTAAAAGTAAGAAATAACAGATGTCACATTTTAAAAACATCTTTAGTATAACAAAAACAAAGCATCAAATTCCAACTATAGCCATTCAATGTGACGACGAAGATGTAAAGAAACAAACTGAATCTTCTTTAGGAGGAAATTGTTCTACGAGTATTTGCCCAATAGTTCAAGAACATTCTATGTATGAAATTAAAGTAAAAGGACGTACTGGACCAACTGGAACCTTTGTAGGTGGTATTATTAGTGAAAGTATTATACCAAAAGGGAATTATGAAATAAATATTGGTCAAAAAGGAAATGCTTTTAAACAAATACATTGTGAAGAATTATATACGTCTGATAGTACTATTTATATAGGAGGTGTTGCACTTTCTTCAAATAATGGTACTCTTCAATTACCATTCGGAACCACAATAGGAGATGTAAATCCAGGAACCATTAAAATTCTTGGTGAACTTTCAAAAGAATCTGATTTACCTAAAACATCTACTGTTGGCGATGCTTATATTATTGATGGTCATTTATTTGTATGTTCTAGTCTCATTGGTTCCAATGCTATCTTTTCAGATGTTGGTGATTTTGTGGGTCCAACTGGTGCAACAGGTGGTACTGGTTCAACAGGATGTACTGGTCCATTAGGAACTGGTCCAACAGGTTCTACTGGTTCTAAAGGTGAGAATGGGGTAACGGGTCCTTCTGGTTCAACTGGTCCATTAGGAAATATGGGACCAGCTATATTTACATTAATAAGTTCATCCCCTGATATTTTATTTCCTACCACTCAATCAGTTACAAAAAAAAATACAAGTTCTTTTGGAACATCTCAAGTATATTCAAAAGAGTCGTATTCTACATGTGCTTTATCGTATGCAGCACCTTCTCGTGGTGCATATAATTTATCTATTGGATTAGTATCGGTAAAAAATCCACAACAATATCTATATCGTTTAAAATTTGTATCCTCTTCTACCAATGCATACGATCTAAAATTTTTTATTAATAATGATGTGAGTAATTTAATTTCATATACGCTAGAAGACTTTTTTACCTTTATTGTTACAAATGAAAAAATACAAATATTTCAAAATGGTTTAGTCATATACGATTCTATAAATATTAATTTGAATACATTAAAATTCTATTCAGAAGTATACGAACCAGGGTGTCAATTTGGTAATATTCATTTTAGTTATATTTCTATTGGTTCTACTGGTTCTACAGGAGTTACTGGGATGACTGGTTCTACAGGGCGGACTGGAAGTACAGGTAACTCTGGTCCCACAGGTTTCACTGGTTTTACTGGAACAACAGGGTGTACTGGTCCAACTGGATCAACTGGTATGACTGGACGTACTGGATCTACAGGTTCAACTGGATCTACAGGTTGTACCGGACCTACTGGTGCTACTGGAAACACGGGACCAACAGGTATGACAGGAAGAACTGGTCCTACGGGTTGTACTGGAGGTACGGGAGATACTGGTATGACAGGAATGACCGGTTACACAGGTTGGACAGGTTGTTCTGGAGGTACGGGAGATACAGGTATGACAGGAATGACTGGTTACACTGGTTGGACAGGTTGTTCTGGACCTACTGGATCTACAGGCATGACAGGAATGACTGGTTACACTGGTTGGACAGGTTGTTCTGGACCTACTGGTGAAACAGGAGTAACAGGACAAACCGGAACGACAGGAATGACAGGTATGACAGGATCTACAGGAGTAACAGGAGTTACCGGAAGAACTGGAACTACTGGAAGTACTGGTATGACAGGATCTACAGGAGTAACAGGAATGACTGGATATACAGGTTGGACTGGAACTACTGGAAGTACTGGTATGACAGGATCTACAGGAGTAACAGGAACGACTGGATATACAGGATGGACAGGTTGTACAGGAATGAGTGGTGATACAGGAATGACTGGATATACAGGTTGGACTGGTTGTACAGGAATGACAGGAGTCACAGGAATGACTGGAATGACAGGATCAACTGGATTCACGGGTCCTACTGGAGTCACAGGATGGACTGGTGTTACAGGAATGACAGGATGGACTGGGTATACAGGTATGACGGGAGTAACCGGTATGACTGGGTTTACTGGACGAACTGGTTCTACTGGATCTACTGGTCCTACTGGAGTCACAGGATGGACTGGTATAACGGGTTCTACGGGTCCTACTGGAGTCACAGGATGGACTGGTGTTACAGGAATGACAGGATGGACAGGATCAACTGGATTCACGGGTCCTACCGGAGTCACAGGAGTCACAGGAATGACAGGAATGACAGGAATGACAGGATGGACAGGATCAACGGGATTCACGGGTCCTACAGGAATGACAGGATGGACAGGAATGACAGGATGGACAGGAATGACAGGATGGACAGGATCAACTGGATTCACGGGTCCTACAGGATGGACAGGATCAACGGGATTCACGGGTCCTACAGGAATGACAGGATGGACAGGAATGACAGGATGGACAGGAATGACAGGATGGACAGGATCAACTGGATTCACGGGTCCTACAGGATGGA
>Ga0209135_1000714_pt1 | contig 11941 bp, 12 predicted proteins | sample LauGreSBDMM110SD_4_FD_187570 | JGI IMG/M metagenome (GOLD analysis project Ga0209135, IMG submission 187570) | Freshwater lake microbial communities from Lake Michigan, USA - Su13.BD.MM110.SD (SPAdes) (version 3) | ecosystem: Environmental > Aquatic > Freshwater > Lake | place: Lake Michigan... | reverse complement strand
GAACAGGTTCTTCGGGTTGAACAAGTTCTTCTATCGCCAGGTCTAATGGAACAACTTCTTCCAAGACAACCGGAGGTTCGTACTCTTCGTCTTCGTCGTCTGATTCAGAATCCGAAGTAGACTCGTAGTCGCTTTCACCAGTGTTCGATTCGTCGTCTTCCTCTCCACTCTCGCTGTCCTCGTCATCACTCTCGCTATCATCTGAAACGGGAATGAGCGAAGATGCCACCTTTTCGGGAGTAATGGGGGTCAAAGATAAATCAATGATCTTGTATTCGGTAGAAGCGCCTGCGTGAAGAGCACCAGCGGGAGTAGCACCAGCGGGAGGAGCAACCGCGGGAGGGGCAAACATACACGTATCGATGTCGGGAACGGAATTACTAAATATAGATTCGTAATAGGTGTTTAGCTTTTTCACGCATTTCAGTTCTTTGACCACGTTGGTAAGAAGCTCAAACATTGTATCGCCCTTTCGTTCCACCAGCGAAATACGCTGTTTGAAATGATAGACCAAGAGTAATACTAACGCAAAGGTTATTGCTAAACTAATAAAGAAGAAATTCTCTACGAAATCGAAAATGGCCATTTTATATTTGAAATATAAATTATAATACATACAAGAACGAATGCCAATATACGCAGGTCCTTTTTTTTAATGTCTGGTCGTGTGGATTAAACCAACGAAGAATTACAGATTCCCGGGCCCGAAGCCCGGGAATCGAAAATTCTTCGGGGTCAGATATCGGTAATGATTTGAAACAGGCACCCCAAAGGGGTGCGGTTTTAAATCTCACCGATATAAAATCCATATGACCAGCATATATGGCAAGACGATGGAACTGATGCCCTACGCTTCGCAACGGCATCAGTTCCCGCGTCTAAACATTAATACAATATATATTTTGTTAATAACTCGTGGCATCGGGGTGGCAAATAGGCGTTGTCTTTTATGGCTATCTTGTCGACATTGCATGGCCGTCCAAATAAGTCTGTTTGAGCAAACATGCGATATTGGATTATATCCAAATTGGTATATTGTTCGCTGTTGTATTCTTGGTGTGCGAAATTGGTTAGTTTGTTTTGTATAAAATACTTGTCTCCGAAATAACTGAGATGCCAGCCTCCTCTTTCGATGAGTGGATATGAACGCACGTGGTTAAACCGGATATTTGAGCAGGTGGTTGTGGTAGAAGTGGTTTCTTTAAATATACTATACGACATTATTTTGGCACTTACCCATGGGTCGACAAACCGAGTGTTCAAGTTGTAATAATAGAAATCTTGACGTAAACCATAGATTTGGTCAATGACTACTTCGTTTGAACGAATCGATTGGAGCAAACTGATATCTGGAATTTCGTCCAAATCTGATATTAAAATAATATCTTCTGGCGCGAGCGAGAGCGCGTCGAACTCGTCTTTTAATTGGTCGCGCTGGTTATTCTCATTCTTCCACGCTTCCCCTTTAGAGCAGTCTATTTCGGACTCTTTCAGTGGGTTTTTGTGGATTGAATGAATAATCTTGGATTGGAATTGGGCGAATCGTTCTTTGTTTTCTTCATAAAACAGCGGTTTTTCTTTTCCCGAATGGGTGTATTGACTCTCGACAATCACAAAATAATCAACATAATCGTATAATACACTGAGCCGATAAAACAGAAAATCCAGCTCGTTATAAAACATAAATCCGTCTACGATTTTCATTTGTGTTTGTGGTATATACGCTAATAATACTTGTTTTTATTTCACTTGAACGAATGTTTGTTTTTGCGGTTTTGTTTTTGGGGCGGGGGTTTATTATACAGTATTACAATATACCATGTATCGATGTAATAAGCACTCGCCCAATTTTGTGTGGAATCCTACTACATCATTAGGAGGCGCGGTCAACGTCATTGGTGGTGGCGGAGGGGGTAGGGGAGGTGCGTTTGCGTTGTCGCCTTCCCAGTTGGCGTCGTTTCGTGTTATCGAGCAAAACTATACGTTTCCTGCGTCGACCCGGACATACGAGGATATTCCCACCGATTTTATTCAGTATCTCAACTTGTATCAGTTGGTGACGCGTACCCGGACACAGTATTCATCGAATCGTAGTTTGGATATCCTGCTTCAGATTACGCAGGAGGCGTTGACTGCCGCACTGAACGCTTACGGTTTGAATACACTCAACATCGAGTTGTCTGTCCAGAACACGTTTTTACAGGGAACGATCGAGGAATTGTTGTCTGGGCAAAACATCCGGTCAGCGTATTCGGAGACATCGGGTACGCTGAACATGACCCGGACATTGGAATTGGCACCGTTGTTTGTGTATTATATGAAAATCTACGGCGTTCCTGCGGCGGGTGAGGGATTTGATCCGAATAAACTGTCATTGGTGTTGACCGCGTTGGAGAATAGTGGTATCGACCCATACCAATAATCCATCCAACCTAACATTTTGTAAGATCCGCCAAAAGAATCTAAATACAATCATCCATCTATTTTATTGTTTGAGTATGCGCATCATGCCCTACTTATTGTTGTCTGCGGTGTCCGGTGTTTGGTCGTTTCCTGGTGCGGTCAGGTGGTTCTCGCATAGTCATTCGCGTACGTTGTATATGCGCCGCGCCAAAGAGGGTAGTGAAAAATCCAAATTTGCCGCTCTCTATCGTCCCTCGACCGAAAATCAGCGAAAATACTGGCGTTGCTTGGAAGACCGTAGTGTCCCGATAGTGGTGGGTGTGGGTCCTGCCGGAACGGGCAAAACGCTACTTGCGTGTGCGGCGGCCGTCCAGATGCTTCAGAGCGGGGAAATACATAAGATTGTGTTGACTCGACCGATGGTCTCGGTGGAGGAAGAATTGGGATTCTTGCCGGGGAGTTTGGTGGCGAAAATGGACCCCTGGACGCGGCCGATTATGGATGTGTTGGAGGAATACTATCCCAAGAAGGAGGTGGAGACGATGATACATAATGGTGTGATTGAGGTGTCTCCTTTGGCGTATATGCGCGGTCGTACGTTTAAACGTGCGTTTATTATTGCCGATGAAATGCAGAACAGTTCGCCTTCGCAAATGTTGATGATGGCTACGCGTCTTGGCGTGGGGTCCAAACTGGTTATCACTGGCGATTTGAAACAGAGCGACCGCATGGTGGAGAACGGGTTGTTGGACTTGACGCGTCGTTTAAACGGACATGTGGGCACTGTGCGCTGTGTCGAACTATCTACCCAGGATGTTATGCGGAGCGAGGTTGTTCAAGAAATACTGGATCTTTATGAGGGACCGGCTGTAAAGGTTGCTCCTCTTACTGCTCCACTTATCGATTCTCTTACCGCTCCGCTTACCTCCGATTCTCTTACGGTTGTTCCGCTTACAGTTGATCCGCTTACGGTTGATCCGCTTACTTCCGATTCTCTTACCGCTCCGCTTACGGTTGATCCGCTTACCGAATCAGACGCCAAGTCTGATGCGACTATGTTTGAGTTTATTTCGAACGACGATGCCGCTCTTATCCCCCGACACCACGTTCGCCGAGGGTTTCCGGAATATAGAATCATTACGGATACGGATAAATCAGAGCAGTAGTGTTGTAGCCCTGAATTAGTTCGCATATTTTGTCTGTTTCAATGTATGCGTTCTGCATAAATATTTCGCCTGCGTCGATGAAGTCGCGGTTGGTATATACCACAAACACGGTCGTATGAATGGTTTCGACGAGTTTTTCCACGAATTCGGGCAGGTGGTCGGTGATGGGGTACGGATGGTCCGTGCGCACGATTAAAAAGAATATTTTGCGCCATTGTTTGGGGATAGCCGGCGTGTCCAGGAATTCCATCAGCAAGTTGTCTTTTTGTTCCGCGAATTCGGTTTGGTTTATGGTGGGGTGGATATACACCGACACGACATTGGTTTTCGTCAACAGTGTGCGAAACCGGGCAATACACCTGCGGTAATAGGCTTGCGAATCGTCGGTGCGTATGTCGCGGTGGTTGATAGCGAATAGACACGCATAGGAGTCGTTGTTTTGGATAGACAACGGTTCGGGGAGGCGAATTTGGGGGCCGAAGAGCGATTCGTAGTAGGTGTGGTGGAAGACGGTTTCGTGGCAAATCGTGGCGGGGGCGGGATTCGTTCCGGGGTAATAGTGGGTGACGTGGGTTTGTCGTTCTTGGTAGTATTGCGGGTCGAGGAAAAACGCGAAATCTGTGTCAATACAATGATGGACGATGGGTAGACGCGAAATCAGCCAATCAAACGGGAAACTCTCGGTTTTTAGTCCCAACCGTTTCAGAATGCCCGCGGTTGAGCACCGATATCCAAGTGAAACATAAATACAAACCATGGGTTGATTGTTTTATCGAGGTGTCTTTTTGTTGTTTTCGGTAAAAAATATACAAACAAATGTGGGTGTATGTATATTAGATGGCAACCGCGAATTGTTGTATCGTGTCGGCGTTTTTGACGAATGTCAATCGTCGCGAAGATCGGAGTATACAGAAATACGTAGATTTTGGCAAACAATTGCTTGCTCTCGATAAGATTCCCAAGATTGTTTTTTTAGAACGCGCGGTGTATTTTGCGCATTTTGGCGAGCCGGCCACTGAACGCGTGTTCGTGTATCGCGATATGAGATATACCTGTATTGACCGGGACCCGAATCTGACGGTGGTGTTTTTTGAGCAGTCGGATAACTATTTGTGTGCGTATCGCGAATCGGCGACGAACTTTTCGGTGGAGACATCGTATCCTGCTAAAGATACTCTCGATTACATGTTTGTTCAATGTCATAAAACCGAATGGGTCGCGATGGCGATTGCGTGTCGGGGGTCTGCTGCTACGTCGAAGTATGCGTGGGTCGATTTTGGATTGCGGCACATGTATCGTTCTGACGCGGCGTTTGAGGCGGCGATATATGGATTGGGGGAATGGATGGCTGCGTATTCGGGTGCGGCGATTATGGCGCCGAGTTGTTGGAGTCCGGACTATGTGTATTACCAGGACATCTATCGGAATATACATTGGATCTTTGCGGGGTCGGCGTTTATTGGGCGCACGGAGGCGATGCTTGAGTTTGCTCGTCGTATGCGGGAGAAATGCGTGTCCATATTAACGGTGGAAAAACGATTAATGTGGGAGGTCAATGTTTGGTATATGGTGTTTTTGGAGTGCCGGCATCTATTTCAGTTTTATCATGCGGACCATAATGAATCTATTTTGTCTTTGCCGGTTTGATGGGGAGGTTTGTGGGTTCGTTGGATGGGTTGGGGATTCTTTCAATGGATTGTGCGCCTTCTTTGTTGCTGACGCTGGATAATAATAGCCAAGTCAAGAGCAAGACTACTGCCGCAAGTAATATACTTACGATTCTGCTTTTTTGGGGGAACTTCATTGTGTATATATATTAGGGGGACTTTTTTGATACCTTGGGATGAAACTTTTGGATAGATACTTGTTGATGACTCTTGGGATAGATACTTGTTGATGACTCTTGGGATAGATACTTGTTGATGACTCTTGGGATAGATACTTGTTGATGACTCTTGGGGGTATTTTTTTGGATAGATACTTGTTGATGACTCTTGGGGGTATTTTTTTGGATAGATACTTGTTGATGACTCTTGGGGGTATTTTTTTGGGGAGTCTTCTTTTGTGTCCCCGTTAATGGCCTATAGGAGGGTCCCCTATACACAAACCCTGTAGACGGCACTGACCCTAACCCTAATACCCGAGGCCCGAAATTCGGGTATTAGCCCTAACCCTGCTATATGCGAAACGGGAAATGAGTGATATAGTGGTAAATGAGTGGGATAATGAAAAATGAGCCAACCCTACCATCCGAGGTCTTAACGAACCCTGCCATCCGAGGTCTTAACGAACCCTGCCATCCGAGGTCTTAACGAACCCTGCCACCCGAGGTCATAGCCGAGAGTCATAGCCGAGGTCTTGCGCGAAACGGGAAATGAGTGAGATAGTGAGAAATGAGTAATACAATAAAAAACGTGTGGGTTATTTATAGTTATACAAACAAATCATACAGGCTATACGGTGTCATATAATATACTTATTTTATGATTTTTATATTATATATTGTGCTCGAGTGCGTTCGTTTTAGTAGACACGAAGGGACTCATGCTTGCTTTTGTTTCCAATAAGTTCCGCCGTTTTGAGGAGGATGAATCTTCCAACGTATCTATGTGCGAAGAAGTCGGCTTCGAACAGGTATCCCTTGATGCGGTTACAGATGTCGTCAATCTGGTCGCGTACTCCCGGTGTGTTGTTGATGAACACTTGAACGCTGGGGATATTGTCCCGTAGTCCCCAGCCAAGCCCAAGAAGTTGGGTGATAGCGTCGACGTGTTCGCGCAGGGGCGCGGGGAGATAGTTGTATAGTCTGTCGGGGACAATATCCGAGTGGCGCCATTCATTTTGCTCAAACATAACCGCCATGAATAGCTCGGCGTTTTCCTCTGAATATAGATACGTGGTCATAGGGATTTCGGGGTCAAACCTGAATAGAGAAGGCGCTGAAGAGTGTTCGTATTCGTCGTAGATAGGAGTAGGCGTTCGTTCGTGGGGCGTGGTCGTGGGTGGCTCGTCATCGTCATCGTCCATGACTGCCCAATCCGGAATATCAGGCTCGGCCCACTCAGGGCGCACTGTTTCGCATCGTCTGAGCGGGGTGTTCGACGCGGGTTCGTCGGCCCACTCAGGGCGCACTGCGTTACAACGTTTGAGTGGAATTGTCGTCGCTTGTTCGACGTCCTCAGTCCACGCAGGACGAGCAGAGTGTGCGGCTTCATAGCGTCTGTATTGTTTGCGGATTGCGGAGGGTACAATGTCGTTGTCTTCAGCCAATTCTTCCAGTGTTTCTTCATACTCGGGTTCATACTCGTATTCCGGGTCTTCGAGTTGTTGAGCGGCTTCATACTGTCTGTATTCCCTACGGATCGAAGCAGGAACGATGCCATTATCCTCAGCGAATTCTTCGAGCGTTTCTTCATACTCGGAATCATACTCGGAATCATACTCGGAATCAGGGGCTTCATGGACTCTGTATTCCCTACGGAACGAAGCCGGAAAGATGTCATCATCCTCCTCATCTTGGGTGCGTGCGATTTCTGCCTCGTCGTCGGTGTCGAGGCAGAATGCGCTGCGGTGCCCAATATCTGGGCGTTTCTTGGTCAACGAGTTTTCAGCAATTAGCATAGATTCCCTAAGTTTAACAGCGAAACGAGTAGCAATATAGTAATAATAATAAGGTAACTCACCTGATACCATTTCATCGTAATACAACGATGCCAAATGGTCAACGTGCTCGTGCATATCACGTAGTTCTACATAAACGTCGTATCCAGCCAGTTTGCCCCCACAGTTTAGTTCCAACATAACATATTGTTCAATAAGTGCGTTGAAACTAACGGGGAGTTGGTCGAATGGCTCGGTCTCACCGGGGCAAGCCTGGTGTTGTTCGACGAGCCAATCAAGCATGGCGGATTCGCGAATAAAAGCGGAAACGGTAGCAGTAGCGAAAGACATGATTTCGAAAGAGATTGATAAGAGTAAGTAGTTTGTAATACGGTGGGTATAAAGCTGTCTTCCACCTCATGGAATAAAAAGTATTTCAATTTTGTAGGTAGGGGAACCTACGGTTCGAGTTTCCCGGGCCAAAGCCCGGGAAACGAAAAGCGCGCCCGTGGCTTTAGGCCACGGCCGCTTCCCCCTACGACCCCTGTAGGGAAACCTACGGTTTCCCCTACTACCCCTTCCCTTTTATGATTCCCGGGCCTTGCCCGGGAATCGGATAAGGATAGAGCTTGTATGAGAATCTATATGACTCTCATACATATATAATAAGTTGGTCCGCAAAGACCTCGGCAAAGAACTTGGCAAAGACCTTGGCAATAATCTTGGGCACAATGTTCGTCGTCGGCCGAGGTTCTGCCCGAGGTCTTTGCCGAGGTCTTTGCCGAGGTCTTTGCCGAGGTCTTTGCCGAGGTCTTTGCCGAGGTCTTTGCGGACCATTGTGTGTGTTGTATGTATGAGATGTATTGCTTGCCATACAATCGCTATGCTTGTTGTTGCTTTTCGTTCCACGGCGTCAGCCGTGGAACATGAAGCGCCAGTAAGGGAAGGGGTCGTAGGGGAAACCGTAGGTTTCCCTACTACAAAATTGATGAACTTTTTATTTTATGAAATGGAGGGCAGCTTTATACATACGTATTACAAATTACTCTTAAAACCCTACTGCTATTACTACGATGAGTTTAGAAGCGATGAATGTTGTTATTGCCGGTATGACCCGCAATATGAATGAGGTAATTAATTCGATGTCGAATACCTATATGATGCGTATGAACGGCGCGCACTGCAAAGATGTCTTGGACAACCACAAGAAGACGTTAGAGTACGTCGCAGAACTGAATGCTTACCTCAAGAGAACGATGAAACTCGTTGCGGATGAGAACAAGCTGTATGTTCGGTCCAGAGCCAAGAAGTGGCAGGCGCGCAAAGCTAACCCTAACCCTGATAATTCTGATGTGTCAGATGATGACTCGGTTCATACTAAGATTGCCGTTGGCGACTTAGCTCCTGAAAAGAAGAAACGAGTATACAAGAAGAAGGCTCAGACAGAAGAGCCGGAGCCAGGAACCGTCCCCGCTGCCCCCGAAAAGAAGAAGCGCGCGCCCAAGAAGAAGGCGGCGGCTGCTGCCGAAGAGCCGGTTGCCGACACGGAGCCAACCGACGCTGATGTGACAGTTGAGAAGAAGAAACGTGTCTCCAAGAAGAAGGCGGCGGCTGCTGCCGAAGAGCCGGTAGTTGCGTCGGATGCCGAGCCGGCAGCGACCGTTGAGAAGAAGAAACGCGCAAGCAAGAAGAAGGCGGCGGCGGCGGAAGCGGCAGTTCCTGAGCCAGTGCCACTGCCCGAAGATGAGCCGGAAGCTGTTATCGCGGAAGAGGAAGAGGCATCAAAAGAACTTGAAATTGAAGTGTATGTTGACAACGAGATGGTTATAATCCAGGAGGAGCCTCAAGGTGAGGCGGTTGAAGTTGAAGATAAAAGTAAAACGACTGTGGCTGATGTGCTGGCTGTTGTGGCGGCCCCTAAGAATACCAAAAAGGCTAAAAAATAACCGTTATGTATGACTTGTTTGTTTTCAAAATTTCAAAAAAAAATAAAAAAATAAAAAAATAAAAAAAATAAAAAAACACTAACCCCACCCCTTTTTTATTATGGTGTGGCGTCTCTAAAAACTTGATAGACTTATTAGATGGTGTGGAGAGCACCTTATCATTCCCCCTATTACAAACTATACTACTAATGAGTATCTCTGTACCCTGACCTGTAATACTAACCCTTTTTTGATTTTTTTTAATGTTTAGACGCGGGGATAAAATCCAGAGACCAGACATTAGTGGGCGCAAGGAGTGGGAGATGGGCGGTGGGCTTGTAAGGATGGCCTAATAAAATTGAAACACTTTTTATTTGTGGAGGTGGAGGACAGCTTCATACAAACCATATTACAAACTACTTTACCTATCTTTCAACGCCTGTTTATTACGATGTCTATTGAAACTTCTTCTGCTATTGTTGTTGAGCCTGTTGAGTCTGTCGAGTATGTCGATGAGTCTGTCGAGTATGTCGATGAGTCTGCCGAGTATGTTGAATCCGGCCCAGCGTATTTATACAACTTACATGACGATTCCGGTCGTGAGTATGCCATGTATAGAGATGCTGATGGTCATGAGTATGTCGAATTGCCGGATCTCACTGTAGATTTTAGAGTTCCCCGGGGTCTTAATTTGCCACCAGATCTTACTGAGTTGTTGGTACAATACATTCCCTACGAACCGGTATATTCCGACCACTACGTTCCATACGTCGCTCCCTCTCTGTATTGTTTGATGGATGAGTTGCGCGATATCGAAAACCTGTACGAGAAAGCTCTCGAGTTAGCAGAATACTATGTAAGTAAAGGTAAGCCTGACATTATTTATATCTCATCCTGTTTTGTAGATGCTCTATATGGAAAACGCCTCAGTCTGATTTGCGAGATTGAGAGACGCACGAACCGCAACCGCCCGGAGGATTCGTTGCTCGCCTAATGTTTAGACGAGGGGATTGATGCCCCCGGGCATCAATCTTCTCGTCTTGCCATATATGCTGGTCTGTGGATTAAAAATCCACACGACCAGGCATTAAGCAAGCCCTTGATAAAATGAAAAAAATGAAAAATGAAAAAAACTTATAAAAATCCGTACATGCTGTTTGCTCTTGCCCTGCCCTGTCTTGTCTTGTCTTGTTCTTGCACGGATGTTTGCTCTTCTCATATTGTTCTTGCCATGATAATTATAACTTATAACTAACCCTTTTTTATTGTCCTGCCGAGGTCTCTGCGGGGGAATATACTATTAGTATTTTTAGACTTCATTTATCAAGAGTAAAAATAATCAAACAACTAATACTACATAGAATAACTCTTGACTCTCGGGAAAGACCTTGGAAGAGACCTTGGAAGAGACCTTGGAAGAGACCTTGGAAGAGACCTTGGCAAGAACTATACAAACAAAACATACAACTATCGATTGTTTATTCTTTTATGGTCTATCTCGAGAGTATTTACCGAGGTCTCTGCCGAGGTCCCTGCGGGGGAATATACTATGATTATGTTTAGTCTTTTTAGTCTTCATTTATCAAGTATAAAAATAATCAAACAACTAATACTACGTATGACTCTCGGAAGAGACCTCGGGAAGAACCTCGGGAAAGACCTTGGAAGAGACCTTGGCAAGAACTATACAAACAAAACATACAACTATCGATTGTTTATTCTTTTATGGTCTATCTCGAGAGTATTTACCAAGGTCTCTGCCGAGGTCTTAGCCGAGGTCTCCGCGGGGATTATACTATTAGTATTTTTAGACTTCATTTATCAAGAGTAAAAATAAACAAACAACTAATACTACACATGACTCTCGGAAGAGACCTCGGGAAGAACCTCGGGAAAGACCTTGGAAGAGACCTTGGAAGGAACTATACAAACAAAAACATACAACCATCGATTGTTCATTCTTTTTGGGGTTGTTGTTTAGGTATCTCGAGAGTATTTACCAAGGTCTCCGCGGGGGGTTATACAATGATTATGTTTAGTCTTCATATACCAAGCATAAAAATAAACAAACAACTAATACTACACATGACTCTTGACTCTCGGCAAAGACCTTGGAAGAGACCTTGGAAGAGACCTTGGAAGAGACCTTGGAAGAGACCTTGGAAGAGACCTTGTCAACAACTATACAAACAAAAACATACAACCATCGATTGTTTATTCTTTTAGGGTTTGTTGTTTAGGTATATCGAACCCATCCGGGCCAAAGCCCGTGTATCTCGAGAGTCATTGCCAAGGTCTCAGCCGAGGTCTCTGCGGGGGGTTATACAATGATTATGTTTAGTCTTCACATACCAAGCATAAAAAATACAAACAATCAATACTACACACAATGACTCTTGACTCTCGGCAAAGACCTCGGGAAGAACCTCGGAAAGAACCTTGGCAACAACTATACAAACAAAACATACAACTATCGATTGTTCATTCTTTTTGGGTTTGTTGTTTAGGTATCTCGAGAGTCATTGCCAAGGTCTCATGCCCTGGAGGTTTCAGCCGAGGTCCAAACCAATGTTTCATCCAAAACGGGAAATGAGTGATATACTGGGAAATGAGTGTCAAAAATGCCGGCTCGAAAGAGACCTTGGCAAGAACTATACAACCAAACACATACAACTATCGATTGTTTATTCTTTTATCGTTCTTTTTCCTAAATAATCGAACCCATCTCGAGAGTATTTACCAAGGTCATTACCAAGGTCCCTGCGGGGGTTATACAATGATTATGTTTAGTCTTCATTTATCAAGAGTAAAAAACATACAAACAACTAATACTACATATAATACTCT
>Ga0209135_1000709_pt1 | contig 11994 bp, 10 predicted proteins | sample LauGreSBDMM110SD_4_FD_187570 | JGI IMG/M metagenome (GOLD analysis project Ga0209135, IMG submission 187570) | Freshwater lake microbial communities from Lake Michigan, USA - Su13.BD.MM110.SD (SPAdes) (version 3) | ecosystem: Environmental > Aquatic > Freshwater > Lake | place: Lake Michigan... | reverse complement strand
CCTCATCACCGGTGGTTTTTCTTCATTAATTTATTGGATTTTATCAAAAGGAAAATTGCAAGAGTCTGGAAGAAACATCAAGGTCAATATAATTGAAAAAGACCAGTGGACCGAATTTTCAAGTTCTTTTTTGAAAAGTCTTCAAGAACCATTGGCAATTTTATTACTTCAAATCATAACCATTATAATTGTAGCCCGCTTTTTTGGGTGGATTTTTAGAAAAATTGGTCAACCCTCTGTAATCGGAGAGATGATTGCCGGAATTGTGCTAGGTCCATCAGTAGTTGGTTTGTATTTTCCTGAATATTTTCATAGTTTATTTCCTGTTGCGTCTTTAGGAAATTTAAAGTTCTTGAGTCAAATCGGACTTATTCTTTTTATGTTTGTTATTGGCATGGAACTTGACCTTAAGGCATTAAAAAATAAGGCGAATGACGCCGTTGTGATTAGTCATGCGAGTATAGTTTTTCCGTTTGCACTTGGTGTCGGATTGGCTTATTTTATATACCACTTATTTGCTCCTCAAGGAGTTCAGTTTATTTCGTTTGCACTGTTTTTAGGTATTGCAATGAGCATAACTGCCTTTCCTGTTTTGGCTAGAATTGTGCAGGAAAGAGGTATTCACAAAACAAAATTAGGTACTATCGTAATTACTTGCGCTGCAGCCGACGACATTACTGCTTGGTGTATTCTGGCAACTGTAATAGCCATCGTAAAAGCAGGTTCGTTCGTAAGTTCTCTTTACGTAATCGGACTGGCCATCACCTACGTTTTTTTAATGCTAAAAGTCGTTCGCCCATTTTTAGGAAGAGTTGGAGAATTGAAAAATTCGCGTCAAAGTTTGAGCAAACCAGTGGTAGCCATTTTTCTTCTTACTTTAATAATATCTGCGTATACGACAGAAGTAATAGGTATTCATGCCCTTTTTGGTGCTTTTATGGCAGGAGCGATTATGCCAGACAACGCAAAATTTAGAGGAATAATTATAGAAAAAGTCGAAGATGTATCGGTAATTTTATTGCTTCCTTTGTTTTTTGTTTTTACCGGTCTTCGTACCCAAATCGGATTAATTAACGATATATTTTTATGGAAAGTTACGGGTTTAATAATCCTTGTTGCCGTTGTCGGAAAATTTTTGGGGAGTGCTTTGGCGGCAAAATTTGTTGGTCAAAATTGGCGTGACAGTTTTACTATTGGCGCATTGATGAATACAAGAGGGCTAATGGAGCTCATCGTTTTGAACATTGGTTTAGATTTAAAAGTATTGTCGCCAGAAATTTTCACCATGATGGTCATCATGGCTTTGGTAACAACATTTATGACAGGACCGGCGTTGGATTTGATCAATTTTATTTTCAAAACAAAAGATATTTCTGAAATAGAAGTAATTCAAACCATTAAAAAATATAAAATTTTAATCTCTTTTGGAAATGCCGAAAGAGGAAAATCAATGCTTAGATTGGCCAATAGTTTGGTTAAAAAAGAACAAAAAAAATCATTAATTACAGCCATGCACCTCACGCTGAGCAACGAATTGCACACTTTTGATTTAGAAGAACAAGAACAAAAAAGCTTCAGCCCTATTTTATTAGAATCAGAAAATCTCAACCAAGAAATAGTGACACTCTTTAAAGCTTCCAATGACATCGACACAGATATAGTAGAAATTGCAAACCAAGGCGAATATGATTTATTGTTGGTCGGACTTGGACAATCTATTTTCGAAGGAACTTTGCTCGGGAAAGTTTTGGGCTACACCACCCGAATTATCAATCCAGACCGTTTGATTGACAAATTTATTGGCAAAGAAGGATTGTTTGAAAATTCTCCTTTTGATGAAAGAACACGACAAATTATTGCCAAAAGTAAAATCCCCGTCGGGATGTTAGTTGATAAAAATTTAACCAATTTAGAAAAAGTTTTCATGCCCATTTTCGTCCAAGAAGATGCTTTTTTAATTGATTATGCCCACAAATTAATTCAAAATAACAGTTCAATTGTTACTTTTATTGATCCCAACGGCGCTATCAAAGACAACAAATCTGTGTATGAAAAAATAGACTTGATCGAAAAAGTTGCTCCCAACTTCACCACCATGATGGAAGACAGAACCATTAAAAAAGAGTTTTTGTCGCAACAAGACATTATGATTATCAGTCTTGAAAGTTGGAAAAAATTAGTCAATTCGCAAAGCACTTGGCTTATTAATATTCCTTCTGTATTGATTATAAAAAACTAAAACCTGCAATTTAAACCACACATTTCTAAAAATTTAAAAAACATGACAACATTACAAAAAGGCGACAAAGCACCTGATTTTTCGGGATTTGACCAAGACAATAAATTCCATCAATTGGCAGATTACAAAGGTAAAAAACTAATAGTTTTCTTCTATCCAAAAGCAAATACGCCTGGCTGTACTGCCGAAGCATGTGATTTGAGAGATAATTACAGCCGTTTTGAAGCACAAAACTATGCACTTTTGGGAGTTAGTGCAGACAGTCAAAGTGCACAAAAAAAGTTTAAAGACAAATTTTCTTTTCAATACCCACTTATTGCCGATGAAGATAAGTCGGTAATTCAAGCATTTGGCGTTTGGGGACCAAAGAAGTTCATGGGAAAAGAATACGACGGGATCCATAGAACAACTTTTGTCATAGACGAGAATGGCGTTATTGAAAATGTAATTACAGACGTAAAAACCAAAGTGCACGCAGCTCAAATTCTAAAATAATTTAAATTAAATCTAATTTTCTATTCATACAATAAAAATTATTTAAAATATTTGCTTCTTCCACGCGAAAACGTTTTATTTGAACTGACCTATTTTAGGTATCAAATAAAACGTTTTTTTATGAAGACTTATCAAATAAATGAAATTAACGCCATTGTTAAAGGTGAAATAGTTGGCAATTCTACCCAATTCATCATCTCTCCCGAAGAACTAGAGACAGCTACAAGTGAACAGATTACTTTTATCGGAAGTAAAAAATTCGAAAAATTATGGGCAACTTCAAAAGCCAGTGTCGCCATCGTAAATGAAGACATTTCAATAGATCCGGGCGAAAATCGGGCTTTCATAAAAGTAAAAAATGCAGATTTAACAATGTGCCAAGTGGTCGAGCTATTCGCCCCGCCAAGTCCAGTTTTTCATAACCATATTCATCCCAATGCCACAGTTGACCCAAGTGCCATCATTGGCGAAAATGTAAAAATCGGCGCGGGTTGCTACATTGGATTGAATGTAATAATAGGAAATAATTCAATTATCTATCCGAACGTTACGATTTTAGACGATTCAAGCATTGGAAACAATACCACAATTTGGTCGGGTGCGGTGATCCGAGAGCGTTGTTATATAGGCAATAATTGCATCATTCATGTTAATGCGAGTATTGGAGCTGATGGATTTGGATTTAAACCATGTCCGATCAATGGCTTAGTGAAAATGCCGCAAATCGGCAATGTTGTTATAGGAAACAATGTAGAAATTGGTGCTAACTCTTGCGTTGACAGAGGAAAATTCAGTTCCACGGTGTTGGGAGACGGCTGCAAAATTGATAATTTGGTTCAAATAGGACATAATTCTAAGTTAGGAAAATTCTGTATTATGGCAGGAAATTCTGGTTTGGCAGGTTCTGTGACTTTAGGCAATGGCGTAATCATTGGCGGAAGCGCTTCAATAAAAGACCACACCACGATTGGCGATGGAGCCATCGTTGGTGCTGGCTCAGGCGTTACAGGCGACATCGATGCAGGAAAAACTATGCTGGGTTATCCGGCAGTAGAAGCCCGAGATGCACTAAAACAATGGGCAATATTAAAGCGATTGGTAAAAGAATCCTCTGGAAAATAAAAATAATAAGTTGGTATGCGTTTCATATCAACTTTTTGCTTTCCCATTCCGCAAAATGTTCCTCTGAAGTGTTTCGCCATCGTTTCCCGACATTGAGCAATCATCAACAAATCAATTAAAAACTAGAAGCCCTAATGAAAAAAATATCAATCTTTTTTGCTTTACTAATATTTATTAGCTGTAGCAATAACAATGAAAATCGCAATTCTTCGACTGAAACTAGTATTGAATTAGTTACTGGAATTAATATAAGAAGCTCGGAATATTCCGAACCTATACAATTAGGTAATCCAAATATTTTAAATAATAATAAATTCATTGCTTATCCAAATCCGCCCTCTGGAGCATTGAGTTTATTAGCCTATGAAAATATCTCTGATGTTTGGATTACACCAGCGAATGCAGAAAAAATATATCAACAAACGAACTTTAAATCAATTTTAAATTCAGAGTTATATGACCAAGGACTAATAGAATCGAATGCTGAAATCGAATTCTTGAACTTTAGTTCAAAAAATTTAGTATTGAATTTAGAAAACTTAACTTCCGGATATCATAGAGTCTTTGTAAAAATAGACGGAACAATATATTGGGATAATATCTACATTCCTGATAGCAACTTTGAAATTACTGATTTAATAAACTATTGGAATTAAAATCGTTGTAGCAAATAAAATTTAAAAAAAGGCTTCACAAAATTTTTCTCTGAAATGCTCCGCAATTGTCTCCCGACATTGCGGAATCATAAGCCACAAGCACCGGCAAATAAAAGTTGTAATTTAAATTATTCAACTTTATAAGCTGAATTATACCTTTCTTCACTTTTGTCTACTACACTTAATTTACAATTCAGCGAACCATAAAATCGAAACAAAACATGAAATTTGACTTAAAAACATTCTTCACATTTTTTGCACTTCTATTTTCAATTGCTAATCAATCTCAAGTGATAAGCGACTCTTTGTTAATAGACGGGAACTTTAGGACATTTCATTTCAATAAACCCAATAACAATAATCCTAATAAAAATCTTCTATTCATTTTGCATGGTTCAGGTGGAAATGGCATTAAATCTATAAAGGGTACAAACAAGTTAATGGCACAATCTGAAAGCGAAAATCTTTTGTTGGTTTATCCAGATGGGTATAAGAAAAACTGGAATGAGTGCAGAAAAAATGCCCCCGCGGCTGCAAATGTTGAAAATATTGACGAGAATACTTTTTTTTCAAAAATGATAGATTATTGTGTAGAAAAATTTAAAGCAAACCCTAAAAGGGTGTTTATTATAGGCACTTCTGGCGGTGGTCACATGGCTTACAAATTAGCATTTACAATGCCCGAAAAAATTAAAGCAATTACCGCCATAGTGGCCAACATTCCCGATACTTCAAATATGGATTGCATCGAAAAGCTAAAACCTATTCCTGTTATGATTATCAATGGCACCAATGACGCTACAAATCCGTACAATGGAGGAAATGTTAAAAACAAAGGATCAGTTCGTTCTACCGACCAAACATTTCATTATTGGGCGTCATTAGCAGGTTATAGCGGAGATCCAACGATGGAAAGTTTACCCGATACTGATCCTACCGATGGCAAAACAATCGAAAGGTATACTTATAAAGAAAAAACGAAACCAGAAATTGTATTGTTAAAAGTGCTCAATGGAGAACATAACAATCCAAAGGATATAGATGTCTTTGTAGAAAGTTGGCTGTTTTTTAAAAGACAAATCGAATTAAAATAAGGTATTCCAGTACCGTAAGACGTTCCTTTGAAATGTCCGCATTTGCCTTTGCTTCGAAGTTATAAAAACGCACTCCTCAAATATATTTAGAGCTAGTCAATTTATAATTATTGCAATCCCATTTGTAGTTATTGCAATCCCATTTGTAGTTATTGCAATCCCATTTGTAGTTATTGCAATCCCATTTGTAGTTATTGCAATCCCATTTGTAATTATTGTAATCCCATTTGTAGTTATTGCAATCCCATTTGTAATTATTGCAATCCCATTTGTAGTTATTGCAATCCCATTTGTAGTTATTGTAATCACATTTGAATTTATTGCAATCCCATTTGTAGTTATTGCAATCTCATTCGTAATTATTGCAATCCCATTTGTAGTTATTGCAATCCCATTTGTAGTTATTGCAATCCGACTTGTAGTTATTGCAATCCGATTTATAATTATTGCAATCCGACTTACACTTATACCAGTCCGACTTCGACGTATTGTATAAACCTTTACAATACGAAACTGTAAAATGTTATAAAATTGTTTCTCAGCATGGCGATATTATTAATCACTTTCTAAAAAAACTTAAATCCCACGAACGATACTTAAAATAGAACTGATAATATACTGAACACCAATAGCAATTGTTAAAAAACCAACAATTCTCGAAATGGCAACAATACCAGAAGTTCCCAACATTTTAGATAAATAATGCGCACTTTTCAAAATTAAAAAATCACTATCGAAACAGCAAAAATAGCAATGCTACACGCGATGATTTCATTGAATGAATGGTGATCTTGGTAATAAGCAATCAACAGCGACATCGATCCAGGACCAGCAAGCATTGGCATTGCCAGTGGAGTAAGTGCAATATCATTGCGCTTTTGAATTTCGTTTTCGACTTTTTTATTGATCCCTTTGTTTTTATTAAATTTTCCATTCAGCAGCGAAAAACCAGAACTCGCGATGATAATTCCGCCGGTAATGCGCAGTGCATTGATGGTAATTCCAAAAAATGTCAATACATATTGCCCGATGAAAAAAGCAATCAAAAGAATGATAAAAACATCAATTGCAGTCCAAAGTGAAATGCGAGAACGTTCTTTTTTATCGTCAAATTGTGTGAGTCCAACAAAAATTGGAACTGTCCCAATAGGATTTAAAACAGAAAAAAGGGCGAAAAACAAGTAAATGAAGATTTCCATTTTTTTTGTAAAATTAAACTTTTTATACGATTTGAGATTTGAATTTATTGTAAAATTAAAGGTAGCATCAATCCAACGGCAAAAAGTCAAACAAACTAAAACCCAAAACTTAACGTGCAGATGACAATCTTTACAAAAAAATAAATAAATTCGTAGCTTAAAAAAATACAAACTATGGCAGATTTAGAAAAAGGGAGTAAAAAACTCCTTAACGCTTGGGCATTCTACGATTGGGCGAATTCGGTTTATCCGCTGGTTATTTCTTCGGCAATTTTTCCTATTTTTTACGAAGCCTTGTTTTCAAATAACAACCGAATGATCCACGTTTTCGGTATAGATTTTAAAAATTCTGCGCTTATTAGTTTCGTCACTGCATTTGCTTTTTTATTGGTTGCCTTTATGTCGCCTCTTTTGTCTGGCATCGCAGATTATATTGGCAATAAAAAATCGTTCATGCAATTTTTTTGCTACCTCGGAGCATTTTCTTGCATTGGCTTAAACTGGTTTAGTTTAGACAATATTTATATCGGATTATTATTTTACTTCCTTGGATTAATTGGTTTTTGGTCGAGTTTGGTTTTTTATAATTCCTATCTTCCAGACATCGCTTTTGTAGAGCAGCAAGATAAAGTTAGTGCTAAGGGCTATTCGTTGGGCTACATCGGAAGTGTAATTTTGTTGCTACTAAATCTGGCGATGGTGATGATGCCTGATACTTTTGGGATTTCTGGTACAAAAGGCGAAGCCGCAATGAAAGCCATGCGTTATTCCTTTATAATGGTGGGTGTTTGGTGGATAGTTTTTAGCCAATACACCTATTATTTTTTGCCAAAAGGAAATGCCAATCAAACCAAAATCACAAAAGCAATTGTTTTTAATGGTTTCAATGAATTGAAAAAAGTGTGGCATTTGTTGTCTCAAAATGAAACTTTAAAAAAATATTTGGCTGCTTTTTTTGTATATAGTATGGCGGTACAAACCGTTATGTTGATTGCCACTTATTTTGGCGCACAAGAAATCCATTGGGGATCAGACACCGAAAAAACTACTGGTCTAATCATTTGTATTTTGGTTATTCAATTGGTGGCGGTTTTAGGTGCAGTTTTAACTTCGAAAGCATCGGCTAAATTTGGGAATATTAGCGTTTTGATGGTGATAAATTGTTTTTGGATTTTATTGTGCATCGGAGCTTATTTCATCACAATGCCCATTCATTTTTATGCAATGGCAGGATTAGTTGGATTAGTAATGGGCGGAATTCAAGCATTGTCGCGTTCTACTTATTCTAAATTATTGCCAGAAACAGAAGATACTGCTTCGTTTTTTAGTTTTTATGACGTAGCTGAAAAAATCGGAATCGTTATCGGAATGCTGGTTTATGGCATCATTGATCAAATCACCGGAAGTCCAAGATTTGCTATTGTGTTTTTGGGTGTTTTTTTTCTAGTAGGTGTGATTTTACTCAATAGGGTTCCAAGAAAAAAATTGTAGGTTGTTCAAAAAACCTATATATTTGAAAAAATTTTAAATTTTGTTATAATGAAAGTATTAAAAGTTGTTTCGGTATTGTTAGTAATGATAGTTTCTTTATTATCAATTGCTTGTACAACAAACGTAGAGCCAATCGATCCAGCAGTTTTAAATCCTAATATTGATCCAAACGCACCAGTTGAAGGAACTTTCAAGGTAGATTTTGAAGACCAAACCTTTTCAACAATAAGTGCAAGCGCTTTAATTACACCAAATTCAATTACAATTGGTGCACTGAAAGCTTCAACAGGAGAAAATTTCAACATTAATTTAACAGGAGTAACGCTTGGAGAATATTCAACGACAGATCAAGTTTCAATTCTTTATAAAGAAGAAACAGCGGGTGTATTTGGTTATTTAAGCAAAAACACTATCGGTTCTACAGCAACGGTTAATATAACTTCAATCAACAATGCAACAAGAAGAATCAAGGGAACTTTCAAGTTTATCGGCAATTGGAATGACCCAACAAATGCAACGCCTCCAGCTGCCATTCAGTTTACAAATGGCACTTTCGATATACCATTTACAACCCCCGATGTTTCAGTAAACACGGCAAGTTTTAAGGTCGATATTGATGGTGTACCGTTTGAAGCTACTTCAGTTACGGCGGTCAAATCGTATTCTTTCGATCCAATAACAAATGAGCCAGTTTTAGACCCAAATACAAATCAACAAATATTTTCTTACTCAATAATTGGAACTTACAATCAATCATCATTGGTGTCTTTAAGTATTTTCGAATCTACAGAAATCAGTTCACATGATATGCCTGGAAATGGAGCGCAAATCCAATACATGCCTAATCTACTCGACCCGATATCTACTTTTTCAAGTCATGATAATTTAGGGAATATCACTATATCAAGCAACGACGCTGCTAACAAAATTATGTCGGGAACATTTTATTGTAAGGTTCATGTTTATGATATGTTGACTGGTAATATCAGTTCATCTAAACAACTTACCAATGGCGTTTTTACAAACGTAACCTACACTATTGAGTAATTTCTAAATTACGCAGATAAAATCCCGCTCTTTCGGGATTTTTTTATGGCACAAAGATTGACTTTGAAATATGTTAACTACGGCTATTATATTCTAAAGTCGTTGATTTTCAATGAAATAATTTTTAATTTACATTAACTTTGTCTTTTAGGAATTTTCTATAAATGACAAAATGACTTATATATAACATGTCGCAGCACAAAATAATTACCCTTGACAACTTGTCACTTCAAGAATTTGATTCAGAAGCAGAATTAATTCCTCTTTTATCTGCCGAAGATGAAGAAGAAATGTTCAAAGAAGTTTTACCCGAAGAAATCGCCATTTTACCTTTACGAAATACAGTTTTATTTCCAGGAGTTGTAATTCCAATTTCTGCTGGTAGAGATAAATCCATCAAATTAATCAACGATGCCAATGCTTCTGGAAAACCAATTGGGGTAGTTTCTCAAATCAATGAAGAAGACGAAGATCCATCGCCTAATCAAATTCATAAAGTTGGAACGGTAGCGAGAATTCTGCGTGTTTTGAAAATGCCAGACGGAAACATAACCGTTATTCTTCAAGGAAAAAAACGATTCGAAATCGAAGATGTAACTTCTGAATCTCCTTATTTAAAAGCTACAATCAAAGAAGTTGCAGAAAATCGCCCTAAAAAATCAGATAAAGAATTTTCCACCATCATAGATTCTTTGAAGGAACTGGCAACTCAAATTATTCAAGAAAGTCCAAACATTCCGTCAGAAGCAACTTTTGCCATCAAAAACATTGAAAGTCAATCGTTTCTAATCAATTTTGTTTCTTCCAACATGAATCTTTCTGTCAAAGAAAAACAAGATTTATTGTCAATCAACGATTTAAAAGACCGGGCATTAGAAACTTTGCGTTTTATGAATGTAGAATTGCAAAAATTAGAACTCAAAAACGACATACAATCTAAGGTTCGTTTCGATTTAGACCAACAGCAAAGAGAATATTTCTTGCACCAACAAATGAAAACCATTCAAGAGGAATTGGGTGGCGTTTCAAACGAGCAAGAAATTGAAGACATGCGCGCCAAATCGAAAACAAAAATTTGGGACGATAAAATACAAAAACATTTTGACAAAGAATTGTCTAAAATGCAAAGAATGAATCCACAAGCACCCGATTTTGGAATTCAAAGAAATTATTTAGAATTGTTTTTAGATTTACCTTGGGGAAAATTCTCTAAAGATAAATTTGATTTAAAGAAAGCAGAAAAAATCCTCGATCGAGATCATTTTGGTTTAGAAGATGTTAAGAAAAGAATGATTGAACATTTGGCTGTTTTGAAATTGAGAAACGACATGAAATCGCCTATTCTTTGCTTAACTGGACCTCCAGGAGTTGGAAAAACCTCTATTGGAAAATCGGTTGCAGAAGCTTTAGGAAGGGAATATGTCAGGATTTCATTAGGAGGTTTGCGCGATGAAGCAGAAATTCGTGGCCATAGAAAAACTTATATCGGCGCAATGCCAGGCAGAATAATTCAAAGTCTGAAAAAAGCAGGAACCTCAAATCCGGTTTTTGTTTTAGATGAAATCGACAAATTGTCTAACAGTCATCAAGGCGACCCATCATCGGCATTGTTAGAAGTTTTAGACCCTGAGCAAAACAGCGAATTCTATGATAATTTCCTCGAAATGGGTTATGACTTGTCGAAAGTAATGTTCATTGCCACTTCAAATAATATGGCAGCTATTCAACCTGCACTGCAAGACCGAATGGAAATCATTAAAATGTCGGGGTATACCATAGAAGAAAAAGTAGAAATTGCTAAGCAACACTTGTTTCCAAAACAATTGGCACTTCATGGGCTAACATCCAAACAGCTATCCATCGGAAAAAAACAATTTGAAAAAATCGTAGAAGGTTATACGCGTGAATCTGGTGTGCGTGGATTAGAAAATAAAATCGCACAAGTTATAAGAAATGCCGCGAAATCGGTCGCGATGGAAGAAGAATACAACATCAAATTGACCGACGAAGATGTTGTTAAAATCCTTGGCGTTCCGCGTTTAGAAAGAGATAAATCAGAGAGTAATGATGTGGCCGGTGTGGTTACGGGTTTGGCTTGGACTAGCGTTGGTGGAGATATTTTGTTTATAGAATCATTGGTTTCGCCAGGAAAAGGAACCATGACCATTACCGGAAATTTAGGAACCGTAATGAAAGAATCTGCCACAATTGCATTGGAATACATCAAAGCGAATGCTGTACTTTTGGGCTTAGATTCAGAAATGCTTAACAAATACAACATTCATTTGCACGTCCCTGAAGGTGCAACACCAAAAGATGGCCCTAGTGCAGGAATTGCAATGTTGACTTCGTTAGTTTCTGTGCTTTCTCAAAAGAAAATCAAAAAGAATATTGCGATGACAGGAGAAATTACTTTACGAGGAAAAGTCCTACCTGTGGGAGGAATAAAAGAAAAAATCCTTGCAGCCAAACGTGCTAATATCAAAGAAATAATTCTTTGTCAAGAAAACAAAAGCGATATCGACGAAATTAAGGCAGCGTATTTAGAAGGATTGACTTTTCATTATGTAAAAGAAATGAGTGAAGTGCTTGCCATTGCTATTACAAACGAAAAAGTTAAAAATGCAAAGCAACTTTAATATGCATTAATT
>Ga0209135_1000704_pt1 | contig 12018 bp, 11 predicted proteins | sample LauGreSBDMM110SD_4_FD_187570 | JGI IMG/M metagenome (GOLD analysis project Ga0209135, IMG submission 187570) | Freshwater lake microbial communities from Lake Michigan, USA - Su13.BD.MM110.SD (SPAdes) (version 3) | ecosystem: Environmental > Aquatic > Freshwater > Lake | place: Lake Michigan... | reverse complement strand
TTTTGATAACAAGGCTGCCTTAAACCTCTATGACTCACTCGGATTTAAATTATCAAGTAAAGATATTTTATATAGGTTATAAATCCTCTGAAAATCTAAATAACGCCTCTATGTAGTTATCACCAGTTACTCCCAATAGTTGAGCATTTGGTGGAGCTGTTTGTGGCGCAAGACAAATACCATCCTCACTTTCAGTATAAACATTCCAGTATGGTGCATCTGATTCAACAGTTAATCTGGCTGCTCCTGGCCAAATAATCTCTGGTGTTCCAATAATCTCTACAAAGGTGTCATCCCATGGACCAGGTGGTTGTGGTAGATACTCACCGGTTAATACATAATCTTGATCACGCACCATCATCTTATTTGCTTTAAAATCTAACTCAGCGCTATCTCCCTTACCAATATCTCTTGCAATTAATGGATGAAAACCTAATGAAAATGGCAAATCACATCCATTTGCTTCATACTCGAGTGACCAACGTAGGGCGTCATCTAATATCTCAAAGTGTTGTATTACTTGCGCACCGTTATAAGGAGCAGGAAACTCAAGTAATTGTTTACCAGCACCTAGATCCTGCCAAGATGAGAAAAAGCCAAAGCCATGAATAGCATGTGGTGGCATAAAAGTTGTTGGCAGTTGATGGCTCACATCCTTACTATCTTTAACTAAACCATCTTTTATGCGCCCAGCCCATGGCGCCATCCCATACCAACCCCAACGCAAAACATCACCATTAAAGGGCACTGCAAACTGCATATCCCGCCACTGCAGTGAGGCAAGACGGCCGCCTTGATCTAGATCAATGCCAATTGATATTTGATCTCCATCAATATTAAGCATCAGTTAAATTTCATCCCTGCCAGGTGGCAGGGCGCCAGATCTTGAAACAGTAATTGCAGCAGCCCTGGCTGCTCGATCTAACATCAATGAAAGACGTTCCCCAGTTAACTTATCTAAACCATCTTCAATAATTGCCTCAACCAAAATGGCCCCAACTGTGTCACCAGCTCCCACCGTATCTGCAACTACAACCTTCTTTGCATCAACACTTATCTTTGAATTTTCTCGATAACCTGCTAATCCTTTATCACCGAATGTAACAACTATTAACTCAGGGCCCATGCCCAGCCATCTCTTTGTTACCTTATCTAGGTCTTGCCCTGGATATAGCCAGTAAATATCATCATCGCTAACTTTAACTGCATTAGAAATTGATACCCACCGCTCAACCTGCTTCACATACTCATTTCTATCACTCATTACGGCAGGTCTTATATTTGGATCAAAGACAATTGGCGCAACTAGTGCAACCTTCTTTGCCCACTCAAACAAGACTGATGCTGCTGGTTCAATTGCTGTTACAAGTGTGCCAATGTGAAGTAGTAATGGCTTTTTATCTGCTGCATCAGGCAGCCAAGTGTGTGAAAAATCAAAGGTTGCAGTGTCATCAATTACAAACTCATATGTTGCCCCACCCTTTGAATTTAAAGAAACTATTGCGAGGCAGGTTGGCTTATCTGAGAACTTAACAAAATCTAGTAATACGCCATCTTTTTGTAACTCATGAAGCGCCATCTGGCCATACTTATCAGTTGATATACCATCAATGAATTGAGTTGTGATTGCCAGCTTTGATAATGCCTTTGCTGTGTTCGCTGGCCCGCCACCAACCACAGCTTTACGTTCAGTGCCATCTGGAATTAAATCAATTACTACCTCACCACATACCCAAACTTGATTACTCAAAGTAATCCACCCTTACGTGCTAGAAACTCAGTTAATACTTCAACACCTAGTAGATGATCCTCCACCTGCGGCAGGCCACTAATTAGTAGAACACCAGAGAGTCCATCATCCTTAGTTATCAATGGTAAGCCACCACCATGAATAGCGTGAGTTTCATCCAAAAGATTATTCTCTTCATGCCAATCAACACCGCGCTCTTCAGCACTTACTCTCTCATACATAGTTGAGTGTCGCTTAAGCATTACAGTTCTAGCTTTACGTGAAATCCACCAATCATTTTCTGGTGTGCTACCAGGCAGGGATACGTGGTAAATCATCCAATCACCAATTCTTACCTCAACTGCAATTGGAAGTTTTCTTTCAATTCCTATCTCAGTAGCAATTTGACCAATCTCAACTGCATCAAGATTGGTAAGGCTTGGAAGTATTAATACCGCCTCCTCATTAAGCAGGTTAGCGGCTATAAATCCACCCGTAGTATCCATGTCCTAACTCTACGACCAGTAGTAGAAATCTTTTAATTGGTTAAGATAGGCGTTGTTATGAAGCTAAAATCTCTCAATTGCCCCGCAAATAATCGAGAACAATTATGTTAGTTCTGCAGGTAATTGCCAGAGTTAATCTAGGTGGAACAGCAAAGTACTTATTCACTTTAAGTGAAGAATTACCTAAATTAGGTATCAAAACTGTTATTGCAACCGGTGAAGTTCAAGCTGGTGAGATTGAAGATCTTGGACTGAAAAAAGTTAAGTACATCCGTGTGCCCAATCTAGGACGCAAATTAAATCTATTAAATGATATTAAGGCATCTAAGCAGCTTAGAAAAATAATTATTGAGTTAAAGCCAGATGTTATTCATACTCACACATTTAAAGCAGGGCTTTTAATAAGATTACAAAGAAATAAACTAGAGCAATTACTTGGTAGGAAAATCAAGTTTATCCATACCTTTCATGGCCACTTATTTGATGATCCTCAATTTAAAGGTATTAAAGCGAGTGTAATCTCGCGTTTAGAAAGACACCTTGCAAAAAATTGTGATCAGCTTGTCACTGTTGGTGTTAATGTTAAAAAAGATTTAGAGCAAAGAGGAATAAGATCAAGAATTAATACTGTATCTATCGCACCTGCGGTAACACCACTTAAATTGATAAGTAAAAGTAGCGCGCTAAATAAATATAAGATCAAAGATAGTAAAAAAGTCAGAGTAGTATGGATGGCTAGAGTAACTAGTGTTAAAAATCCAATGAGGGCGTTAAGGGTTGCAGCAGCACTTCCAGAGGTTGATTTCTACCTAGCTGGAGGCGGTGATCTACTTTCAGATGTTAAAAAAACTGCACCAAAAAATATGAAGGTACTAGGGTGGCAACAAGCAAGTGAGCTACTACCAATTGCAGATATTGTTTTATCAACGAGTGAGAATGAAGGTATGCCAATTGCTTTAATTGAATCTCAACTTGCAGCCCTGCCTGTTATAGCCACAAATGTTGGCTCAGTAAGTGAGGTAATTATCAACAATAAAAGTGGCTTAATTTGTGGTAAAAACGATGATCAATTAATCACTGCCCTTAAAAAGTTAGTTAAGGATAAGAAGCTTAGAGAAGGATTTGGTAGGGCTGGTAAATCAAATGCATTAAAAGCATTTTCACTTAAGAGCTTTATGAATTCTCACAAAAAACTATATCTACAGGGTAGGTAGATCCTCAATAGTGCCCGTGCAATCAAATAGATTATTTGCACAAACTTTTAGTTTCTCAAGATCTAAGTTGCTATGTCTAATGCCAATCACAGCTAAGTCAAAGGCAGATTTATCAAGGGGTACGGATTGCTCACCGTTATATGTTTTAACAACCTCATCATGAAAGCTAACTATGCAATCCTGCTCCTTAAGCTGATTCCATAGAGTAATTGAAGGGCTCTGCCGTAGATCTGTAACATCTTTCTTATAGGAAAGTCCAACGATACAAATCTTCTTACCGCTTAAAGTATTTCCTAAAATTTTCTTTAATATACCCATCACATAAAAAGGCATCTGTTGATTAATAGAGGTTGCTTGCTTAATAAATGATGCAGTAGCGCCAAGTGACTCAGCCTTCTGCTCTAAGTAGATCGGATCAATTGGGATGCAGTGTCCACCCACGCCAAGACCTGGAGTGAACTTCATAAAGCCAAACGGTTTAGTTGCCGCAGCACTTATTACTTCATTTGCTGAGATACCAAACTTTTCAGCGATCTGAGCAAACTCATTAACCAAAGCGATATTGACCTGCCTAAATGTATTCTCAAATAACTTAGCAGCCTCTGCCACCTCAGGAGATGAAACTAGATCTACATGATCACAAAAACTCTGATAAAAATTAAGTGTGGCTTTACCTGCCTCATTAGTTAAGCCAGCAACAACTCTAGGTGTGTTTTTAATACTCCATTTAGTATTTGCAGGATCAATTCGCTCAGGAGCTGTGGCATATAAAAGTTTTGATTTATTTATACTACTAATAGTTGCTTCAATAACCTCTCTAAGTGTTCCTGGATATGAGGTTGACTCATTAATAATTAAAGCACCCTCTACTGCAACCTCGCCCACCAGTTTTGCGGCAGATTTAAGGTAGGAAAGATCTGGTTGATTATTTAAATCCAATGGGGTCGGAACTGCAATAATATAAATATCACAGCCTGTAATAGCTTTTGAATCTAAGGTTGGCGTGTAATTCTCAGTCTTTGCTTCAACGCTTAGTAGTTGCTTAATTACATCAGAATTATTATCAAAACCAAATACCTTATGCCCAGCCGCTGCCGCCGCCTTTGCTAGTGGTAATCCCACATAGCCTTGGCCTATAACTGCAATCTTCACTTATCTAGATTACCTGAAGTTAGCTTATGAGTTACCAAGCCCCTGCCAACTACTAGTCAGAATATCTTTTAGAGTAAATTTTGGGCTCCAATTTAATTCATCTTTAGCCTTACCTATATCTGCTAATAAGACTGCAGGATCTCCTGGGCGAGGATCGGTAATAACACTTTTTATCTTGCGGGAGGTAACCTCCTGTGTTGTATTTATTACCTCAAATACTGATGAGGCATGAGTTGACCCTAAGTTATATATCTTGTGAACACCCTTTTGTAGATTACTAATTGCTAGCAGGTGAGCAGCAGCTAAATCTGCAACATGTAAGTAATCTCTAATGCAACTACCGTCTGCAGTTGCCCACTTATCACCAAAAACAGCAATTTCAGCCGGTAAATCCTCAACTGATAACTGTTTGAGTAACTTAGGGATTAGGTGTGTTTCAATATCACGTATTTCATTAATCCAATTACCAAGAGTTGTTTTATAGCTACCGCCAACATTAAAAAACCTAAATGAAATTGCAGCCATACCAGCTTCGGTAGCATCTTTTAGTAGCTCGTCACATGCTAACTTTGTTTGCCCATATGGGCTTACAGGGCTACACACCGCCTGCTCTGTAATTGGCAGCTGCTCTGGCTGGCCATAAACAGCGCAACTAGATGAGAAGATAATATTTGTAATCTTTTGATCACTCATTGCCGTAAGTAACTGCTTAGTTCCTTCAATATTTACCTGACTATATAGCTCAGGTTTTTCAACAGATTCACCAACTAATGATTTTGCTGCACAATGTATGACTAGCTCAACCCCAGTTAAAGCCTTATCTAAAGTATTTCTATCTAAAATACTTCCATTAACAAAGGTAGCTCTCTTATCAACAGCTGATAATTTGCCTACGGAAAGATCATCTAAAACTACAACTTGATAATCTTTATCTAGTAAATAGCCAGTCAGTACAGAGCCAATATATCCAGCTCCACCGGTAACTAATATTGTTAAACTCACTTAAATCACCTCGGCTAAAAATATTGCAATCGATGAAAAAAATATAGATACAGAAGTAAGTATCGTTAAAACTTTACCCTGAGAATAGCCGCGATCTAGTAAAAGGTGTGAAATATGATCTCTACCGCCTTGAAAAGGGGATTTACCTTTTAATAATCTTGAAATCACAACTTGTGTGATATCAATTACCGGCACTGCTAAACCTAGCAATAATATCAATACTCGATTAAAGGCAAGCTCGTTGTTTAAATCAATTCTTATTGATATCGCAGCAAGTAAAAAACCTAGATACAAGGCTCCGGCGTCTCCTAAATAAATAGTGGCAGGTTTTTTATTCCAAAACAAAAAACCGATACAAGAAGCAAAAATACTAAGAGAAAGAGCTGCTACTAGATATTGATTATTTAAATAAGCTAAAATAAATAAAGTAAATGAAGAAACAATAGAAATAGTTGTGGCAAGGCCGTCCATATTATCTATGAAATTGAGAGCATTAATTATGGTTACTACCCAAAAAATAGTTGCAGATAGGTTCAAGATTTGATTATCAAAGATTTTAACTCCAGATCCACTTGAATAGAGCAGAATTGACGTGACACTACCAACTCCAGTTTGGGAAAGAAACCTCAGCCAAGGTGGTAGATGATAAATATCATCAAGTAAACCAATTAAGGCGATTACAAGTGAGGGCAGTATTAAACCTAGGTACAACTGTTGCTTTAAATTTAAGGATAGGGACGCAAATAGAACTAGAAATGATGCAATAGTTATTGGAGTAATTAAAGCTAGCCCACCCAGGTAGGCAACTGGTTGGGCTTGAAGTTTCCTGCCTCCTGGGTAATCTAATACTTTAAATTTTCTAGCAATGCTTCTAAATATTGGTGTAACTGCGAAAGCTACTATTAATGCTACTATAAAAAGAAAAAAGTACTGAAGTAGATTAAATCTCATTAGATTTCATATACTCTGCTATCTCAATAATAATCTCATCCAAACTTTTTTTTGGCTGCCAATTAATGGCTTTAAAAATCTTTGAAATCTCTGGCACTCTTCTAGTTGGCTCCTCAAAATTCTCGCCAAAAACTTCACTATGCTTTTTATACAAAATCTCAGAATTTGAGCCTGTTTGCTTAATTACTCTAAGCGCTAAATCTTTTATCGATATCTCATTAGTTGAACCAACATTATATGCCTGTCCTATACTTTCACTGGAGTTAATCAATTGATCTAACGCAATGACTACATCGGAGACTGCACAAAAGGATCTACTTTGACTGCCATCACCATAAACAATTAGGGGTTGATTACTTAATGCTGCCTTTACGAATCTTGGTAGCACCATTCCATAAGAGCCATTTTGCCTAGAACCTACTGTATTAAATAATCTGGCAATTGTTACCTCGAACGAATCTTTTTTACTTAACTCAAATGCGTAAAACTCATCAATTGCTTTTGCCTCGGAGTAACTCCACCGTGCTACTTTAGGAGAGCCAAGTACTCGATCTGATTCTTCAGATAATGGCATCTTAGGATTCCTACCATAAACTTCAGAGCTAGAAGTTATAAGCGTTCTAACTTTAAACTTAGATGCAGTACTTAATACAATCTCACTTCCTTTAACATTGACGTCAAGTGATCTAATTGGGTCATTATTTATTCTCTCTACACCGAGCACTGCTGCTAAGTGGTAGCACTTTGTTACTGATTGCATAAGTTCTGTTACTAATTGCTGATCTAGAATTGAATCATTTATTACTTCCACAAACTCATTATTTGCTGAGCTACTTAAATTTACCTCTTTTGAACCGGTAAAATCATCTAAAACCAATACCTTCTCACCTTTTGATATTAGGTATTCAACAAGGTGAGAACCAATAAATCCTGCCCCACCTGTGACTAATGTTTTCATTGAATAATCATATTACTTCATAAAGTGTGTTGGTTTTATTGCTCATAAAGCCGAAAGGCGGTCCCTCGTTATAGAGGGACCGCCTTCGCGGGTACTAGAAGTTATTTATCGCTTAAGGATTAACTTCTGTAGTGCTTGGATCTGCTTGTTGATTGATGCGATTAACGCAACAATCGACTTCAGAACATCAGCATTTGAAACAGTTGCAGTTGAACTAGCTACCTTGTACTGAACTGTCTTTGCGGCAGTATCAGTTGCACCAGTTGTTGTAAAAGAACCAACAAATGATCCTTCAGAAACACCAACTGAGAACTGGTATGTCTTGATTCCAGCACCGGATGTGAAGTAATCACCAGTTGTTGGTGCGGTAATAGCTGTCAAACCACCAAATGAGTAAACTACACCTGAAAGTGCAGTAAATGTAGCAACTGCATTGCCTAGTGAATCTTTACCAGACAAAGTCAGTGTAGCAATTTCACCTGGTTGGTATGAAGCTTTATCCATGCTAATTGCCCATGTGTTTAGAGTTCCTCCACAAGCAACCGTAAATGGAGCAGAGGTGATATAAGCAGAGTTAACTGAGTCCACTGGAGTTCTAACAGTTACTGATGTTACTCCAGATTTACTTGATGAACAAGTAAACTTAGTCAAGGATGAATCAGTATTTGTGATTGCATTCGCACCAGTAACTTCAGTCGTCTTACCATACCCAGCTCCTGAAGCTGCTGAAGTTGTTGCTCCGGTAGTTGCTTGAACAGCTGTGATAATGCCTGTAGCAATAGCAGCAACGTTAGTTGCATTAGTTGAGGATGCAGTAATAACCTTACTTGGAAGCAGATTGCCTGAAGCATCCGCCACTGTCACTCTGTAGTGGCCATTACCACCTAAAGCGCCGATTGTTACATCAGAAACAGTAACTGTAGCTGGAGCCCCTTGAATTGTAAGAGTTTTTGTTCCAACAGATGTACCATTGAAAGTTAAACTTACTGTACAAGCGCCTGGAGCATCCGCAGTAGCCTGACCAACAATAACTACGTCATCTGCACCAGTTGATGCTAGAACCGCGGTATTTGTCTTACCTGGAGCAAGTGTTCCACTTGCAGCAACTACGCCAACAACACAACTCGCACCAGTGGTAGCAACAAGAGCACCCGCTGTAGCTAAATCCGCATTATAACCATCATTTAAACGAATTTTGATGTATCCATATGAGCCGTTAGCAACCCTTGTAGAACCAGATGAATCAACAGCAGTTTGAGTCCAGCCGCTGCCTTCTGCATCATTAGCTTCAGCTTCAGTTGTTGCAGTGAAATAACTATTACCAACGCTAAGTGCATCTCCTGCACAAGCGGCAACAATAGTTAATAGAAGTGTATCTACAGCAGCAGCAGATGAACTTGCCGCAATAAAGATCTTAGCTGTACCAACTGCGCCAGCTCTAAAAGTTACTGTGTTAGAGCTTGTTGTAGCAGAATCTGTTGCAGAAGTCAGTGTAATAGATTCAAAACCAGAAGATGCTGAAGCAATTGTTGCATTTCCAGTAACTGAGATATAAACACCGCCAGTAATATCACTATCGTCTTCAATAGTAATTGTCTGACCGGTTGTTATAGTCGCTACTGTAGATCCAGCAGTGTCGCTATTAGTTACGCTACATACTCCTGGTTGAGTTGCAGCTGCAGTGTAATTAAAATCACCAACTGCAACCGCAACTGCATTAGCAACAGGTGCTGACGTAACAGAGAAAACTCCCGCTGTTAACGCCGACACTGCAACTACTGCAATGCGTTTTCTTAGTGTCTTTATAGACATTTTTTTCCTTTCGTTAGTCGAGTTAGGGAATTTCCCTATCTCGGCTCGAAGATCTTTCGATCCTCTAATTCCGTCTTCCCTGGCACACACGTGTAATGCCAATGAAGTACGGAAATCTAGTTATTCAGTGGGTGTTGGCCCACCATCTGTTTGCTCTAGTACTTGCAGCATTAGAGTCACAGTCTCAAGTTGTGCTACGGAAAGTTGCATGTGATCTGCGTACTCAGTAGCGGTAATGCTCTTGGTATTAACTACTGGCTTTGCAGCAGGAGCCTTTGGTGTCGCAGGTGATGCAACTGCTGGCAAATCTTGATTGTTAGAAAGTTGAGAAGAAGATGTAGCAATAGATGTATTTGGCTCATTACCGGTTAATGAGTTAAGACCTAGAAATGCTGTTAGAACAAGAATAAATGTAAGTGCGATCTTTGATGATTTACCGGCAAGCTCTGCTGCCTTCTTATAAGTAGTAGATAAAAGGTCTAAAGCGGTTAGGCCGCGCGCTTCATCAATAACAAGCTCAGATAGAACTTTACGAAGTGACGCACGGGCACGAGAGACTGTGTGACGAACAGCAGACTCTTTGATACCAAGCTCTTTAGCAATCTCTGCAGTTGAACGTCCTTCAACCTCCCACATAACCAGAGCAGCGCGCTCTGCTGGTGATAGTAAGGAAAGTGCTTGACGAATAATTGCAGCATCCTCTGCAGCAGATATTGCTAGTGAGTGGTCCCCTGATACCTGCCAAACTGATTCAACCTCAGCTGAGGCATCATCTAGGGCAACAAGATTTGGACGCCTGTTTTCAGCACGGAAGAGATCAATGCATAGGTTTTCAATTGTGCGGTGTAGATAGGAAAGTGCGTGATCATTACTTGATAGCTCAGGAGCAGCAAGCATGAACTTAACAAGGGCTTCTTGGGTAATCTCTTCAGCCTTAGCCTTATCCTTAACAATCCGATTGGCATGGGCAATAAGCTCAGATCGGTTTTGAGTGTAGAAGGATGAAAATTGGGCAACGCTCCAGGAAGCAGGAGTTGAAGACTCAACTGCCTTGGATTTCTTGGCCTTAAATGCCATCTTGTTTTGCCCCTTATATAACCGGTTTTTTCTTACAGAGTAAGCCGTCGCTGCCTCTATTCACCTCTACGCATTAAGCCCCTATTTGTCGCGGTCTGAGGACAAATCGGACATTTTGAAGATCTAGTGGGCCCTGTCGGGATCGAACCGACGACCCACAGATTAAAAGTCTGTTGCTCTACCGACTGAGCTAAAGGCCCCAAAGAGAACTGTATTTATAAGTACCCGATTTAGGTAAAAATCAATACGTGAGAGGGTTAATCATATATGTATTTTAAATACTCATTTCTCAAAGGCTGATTTAGACAAGCGGTCATTGATAGCAACTGCAATGCCGTCCCCTGTTGGGGGTATGACAAATACCTTGCTAAGGCCTTTGAAATCTGCCAGCCTAAAAGCCTCATAGAGAACTCGCGCAAACTCTTCATTTGTTTTTGGTGCAGCGATTCTTACCGCCCCGGTTGGTGTTGTAAATGCGTCAAGTGCAATAAACCCATCACCTAAAGTGGGTGATCCGGTAAGAAATACCTTCGCATTTGGTGCGTAGTGAGATTCAAGTAATCCGGCTGCTTTAATTTGAATGCTTTCAGAATTTGAGGTGGTTAGATCAATCGTGATATCCAAAGTGTCTTCGATCATCTCCTTTGTTACCGCACCAGGCCTTAAAATTGATGGCTTATTTTGTGTGCAATTAATTATTGTTGATTCAACTCCAACTAAGCAGGCACCGCCATCTAGAATCTGATCATTCTTAGATAAAAAATCTGAGAGCTCTTTCTCAGCAGCACTTGCGGTAGTGGGTGAGACTGCGCCAAATCTGTTTGCACTAGGTGCGGCAACTCCTAGGCCTCCTTGATCTTCAAACTCTTTCAGTAATGCCATAGCAACAGTATGTGATGGAATTCTTATTCCAACATTATCTTGGCTGCCAGTTATAAAATCCTTGGCAAGATTTGTTCTTGGTAATATTAATGTCATAGGACCTGGCCAAAAAACTCGGGCAAGATTTACTGCATATTCAGGAATATACCTAGCCCATTTATCTAAGTTAGCTAATAATGAAATATGAACAATTAATGGGTGACCTACAGGTCTGCCTTTGACCTTATAAATTCTTGCAATTGCATCTTTATTAGTTGCATCCGCCCCTAGTCCATAGACGGTCTCGGTTGGGAAAACGACTAAATCACCTTTAATTAATGAGGCCGCTGCATCTTTAATAGCGGTTGCTGTGCAGTTTGAAATTATGCTCATAGAGGTAATTGTCGCACTTTGTAAAAGATGAATCCCGCCTATTCTCTAATTGGTTTTGCCCAAGTTAAATGACCCGATACCCTTACCTCCCCACTGTCCCCATCGTCTAGTGGCCTAGGACGTCGCCCTTTCACGGCGTTAACACGGGTTCAAATCCCGTTGGGGACGCAAAAGGAAAGGAAGAGATTCCTTTCCTTTTAAAGTTGGCCCAGTAGCGCAGTTGGTTAGCGCGCCGCCCTGTCACGGCGGAGGTCGCGGGTTCAAGTCCCGTCTGGGTCGCGATTTATTTATTTCTTAATTGAAGTAAATAAATTTGATTGGCTGAGTAGCTCAGTTGGTATGAGCGAACGACTGAAAATCGTT
>Ga0209135_1000697_pt1 | contig 12092 bp, 7 predicted proteins | sample LauGreSBDMM110SD_4_FD_187570 | JGI IMG/M metagenome (GOLD analysis project Ga0209135, IMG submission 187570) | Freshwater lake microbial communities from Lake Michigan, USA - Su13.BD.MM110.SD (SPAdes) (version 3) | ecosystem: Environmental > Aquatic > Freshwater > Lake | place: Lake Michigan, USA... | reverse complement strand
ACCAAATAGAGGATCTCAGACTAGTGAATAGGGGGCAAGCTGCACCTGGAGTTCCTCTCCAAGGGATCGAAGAAAACTTTCCTTGGACCAGAAGAAGGGTCAAATGGGCAGATCTCTCTGGAATTGAGTGGACCGTCGGAAGTTTTAGAGAAGCAACAGTCCTTCCCATCACTCCTAAAAACACCATTAATGAGAGGAACGGAAGATCGATCGGGCCCCCTCTTAACATTTTGAATTGCTTGTCAAGGGATTTTCGAAGATTTCCCTAACTTTCTAAGACCACGAACCAGATAAACTCATGACCATACTCTTTGTATTTCTTTCCATTGCTGTTTTGGTCTTGCTGATTGTGTGGGCCAAGCTGAATCCTTTCCTCTCTTTTTTAATTTCCGCGATTGTTGCTGGATTTTTGTTGGGGCTCCCTGCCGACCAGGTGGCCAGCTCCATTCAAAAAGGGATGGGAGCACTTTTGGGGGATCTAGTGATTGTTATTGTCACTGGAGCCATGCTGGGCAAACTGGTTGCTGAAAGTGGGGCCGCCCAGCGAATTGCGGGTTTCTTGATGGGGGTCTTTGGTGAAAAATACATCACCTGGGCCATGGCCTTAACCGGCCTCGTAGTAGGCATTCCATTATTTTACAATGTAGGATTTGTATTGCTTGTGCCGCTGGCCTTTACCCTTTCCCACCAATACAAACTGCCTGCGGTGTATGTGGGTATGCCCCTGCTAGCAGCCTTATCGGTCACCCATGGATTTCTTCCTCCACACCCCTCCCCAGCTGCTTTGGTAGGTCAATTTGGAGCCAACATGGGTCTCACTCTCCTTTATGGAGGTATTGTTGCCATTCCAACGATCATTCTTGCAGGGCCATTGCTCGCCCCTTTTCTTAAAAAAATCCCCTCACAGCCCTTAAAAACATTTCAGGCAGATCCCAAGCCAGAAGCTGAACTTCCAGGCATTGGCACTAGCGTTCTAACGGCGTTACTGCCTGTAGCTCTCCTGGTAATCACTACCCTGCTGTCGTTATCGGTCTCTGAGGAAGATCCATTGCGTCCACTTCTCAACTTCGTTGCCAACCCAAGTGTCGTGATGTTAGTTTCGGTGGGCTTTGCCACTTATTCTCTAGGCCTTCGGAGAAAGAAATCCATGACTCAATTGATGGACATCTATACGGTAGCAACAAAGGATATTTCGATGATTCTGCTGATTGTAGCGGGTGCTGGTGCATTGAAACAGATTTTTACAGATTCAGGGGTGAGCATGGCGCTAGCCGAGGGGATACAATCTTGGGACATGCACCCCCTAATTTTGGCCTGGTTGATTACTGCTGTGATCCGTGTTGCTGTAGGCTCCGCTACTGTGGCCGGCTTGACAACGGCTGGCATTATCGCTCCACTAGTACCGACGCTCAACGTAGATCCCAATTTGTTGGTTCTTTCCATTGGGGCGGGAAGTTTGGTGTTTTCACACTTCAATGACGGGGGCTTTTGGATGTATAAAGAATACTTCAACCTCAGCATCAAAGACACCCTGCGCTCTTGGACGCTAATGGAGACGATAGTGGCCGTGGCAGGTTTAGGTAGCGTACTCCTGCTGGATCTGATTCTCTAAGTCCAAAAAGGGTGTTGACTCCCCTCTGAAAATTCATACTTTAGCATATCCAGAATCATTAGCACATGTTTAATTGAATTACTATTCCAACCGCTATACTTTATGACTAGTCCTGAACAAAATTTCGAGCAGCTTGGCTTGATCCTTCCCCCTGCACCAAAACCTTTAGGCGTATACACACCGAGCTTGGTGGTAGGTAATTTTCTTTACCTCTCTGGCCATGGAACCGTGACACAAGACGGAAGCTTGATTATTGGTAGAATCGGAGAAGATCTGGATATTGAACAGGGCAAACTTGCTGCAAGACAGGTAGGGCTAGCTATGTTGGCAACGATTAAGGCATCCGTTGGCTCTTTGGATAAGGTAAAACGGGTGATCAAGGTGTTGGGCATGGTCAACTGTGTGTCCTCATTTGAAAGACATCCTTATGTAATGAATGGTTGCAGCGAGCTATTTGCTTCGGTATGGGGGAAAGAAATGGGCATAGGGGTGCGCTCTGCCGTGGGAATGGGTTCCTTACCAGATAATATCCCAGTTGAAATAGAAGGGCTTTTTGAACTGCATTAAAGCATCAAGGGTCAACCAAGGCCTTATAGGATTGAAATAAAGCAAGTACATCACGGACATACTTCACTGCGATGTGCCCTTTGGCATAGCCGCTTTTTACTACAGCATCCCGGTAGTATTTGGGATCACTTTTTAAACTCAAAAAATTGGAAACCTCCTGCCAGCTTTGGGTATTTTTCCTGTACTTCAAGGTCAATCTCCAGGCATCTTCAACATGGCCTTGGCCGATGGTGTAGGATGCTAAAATAAACTTAATTCGCTCATTCGTTTCAGGAACTCGTTCCATCCAAAATTTATCCAAGTACTGTAGGTACTTCACTCCTCCTTTCAAGGACTCAATAGGGTCGTTGGGATTAGTTACCCCAAATCGTTCAACAGTTACAGGCATCAATTGCAACAATCCCTGTGCTCCTGCATAGGAAAGCGCCGTGGTATCAAATCTCGACTCCTTATACACCAAAGCTGCCAGAAGACGCCAATCCCACCCTAAAGTTTGCGCATTCTCTTGAATGATTTCATCGTAAACAGAAATGCGGTCCCCTCCAAGTGAAGAATAGGTGTTTGTTGTACGTTCATATTGATTTTTGGAATTCAAAAAATACCTAGCATAGGTGCGTGGAATAAAAACCTCCTTTTTTTCAACCAACCAACTGTTCACTGCTTGAAGCAATTCTGGGGAACTGCTTCGCATGGCCCAGGTAACCGGCTCCTCTCTGGATACCTCTAGCCCCAGCTGAAGTTCATCGTAGTAGGTTGCGTTGGTTTGCGCTACATTTTTTTCTGCAACGGTCCAACGTACTTCCTGTTCAAATACGCGATCAAGCAAAATTTCTTCGTGGTCTTGTACCTCTAGGATGCTAAAATCAAGATGCAGCGAATCTTTTAGCAGCTCGAGCTGACTCTTGTATGCTGCACCTTTACGAACGTATACCGTATCCAATCCAAGACTATCCCAAGAGGTAAGCTTTTCTCTTCCCACGAGCACCGAACTCATAGTGCCAAGCGCTTCGGTAAAGGTTACAAAGCTTTCCATCTCCTCATTTTGATGCACATTCATAGCAATCAAATCTACCCTTCCCTCCTCCAATTTGCTGAAGGCCTCATCGATATCGGAAGCCACCACAAATTCGATTTCAACACCGAGATCTTTGCCTAGATCTAGAAGGAGTTCGTATTCATAGCCCATCCTTCTTCCTCGATAGATATAAAAGCTACTGGAATTATTGTCCACGGCAACCCGCAAGCTTCCGCGGGATATTATCCCTTCTTTATCGAGAATAAATTCTTGTTTTGAGGGCCGGATAAACCAATCATTGAGGTAGCCAATAGCTATTCCTATTAAAAAAACTACTGCTGTAGCAAGTAGTATCGCTTTCTTTTTTTCCATTTCTGAACAGCAGTGCTGCTAGTTTGGATGTATTTGGCAAAGCCTGTGCCAAATTATATTCTGTGTTTTTTTCTTACCCAAAAAAAAGAAGGCCAAAACCTCCTTTTCATTTAATTCACAGGGACCTCAAAGGCCTCCAAGCTGCTGGTGAAAAAAATCTTTCCTGACAAGCGCAGCAGCTCAATCTCTTGTTGTTTGATCTGAAAGATAGAGGTGATTAGTCTATTTTCTGCAGAGAGGAGGTTGACTTGAGCATCTCTAAATTCAAGATAGGAGGCAATGCCTAAACGAAATCTTTCCAATGCAATTTCTGAGTTCTCTTTTGCAACCTCATAGTTCGTCTGTTCTATGGAAAGTAACCCTAGATTATTCTCATAGGTATTGTAGGCACGCTGAAGATCTGACTTCAATTGAATTTCATACTGCTCCAAGGAATAGTCCTGAATTCGCTGATTTACCTTAGCACTTTGTATCCGGCGATTGAGGGTGAGCCCACTAAACAAATTGAAAGTGATTGAGCCTCCATAGTTGAATCCTTGCCTTTCGTTTTGAATGAGGAAGCCCGCATCGGAATTAAAGACCGAATTGTTAAAACTTGAATTCACATTTATTCCCGGTAGCCTTGAGGCTTGGAGTTCTTTAATCCGAAGGAAGGCTTCGTTGTTATTTCGTTGATTGACCAACAAGAGTTTATTTTCTAAAAAGGCAGTTTCGTAAAGCTCCTCAAGAGCCAATCGATTCCCAATAGTAATGGTGCTGTCCTGAATCAGAAAATCGGTATCTGGATCCGCTGCAAGCAATTCATTCAGGTTGACTCGCGCATTTTGAATGACTTGATACTGGGTTATCAATAAGCTGGAATCCCCATTGTAGTCTACTTGCGCTGCGAGAAAATCTCTTTTCCCAGCTCCACCCAATTCATACTGTGCCTGGGAAATATCCAATCTCGCCTTACTCAAGAACAAGGTTTGTTGCAGTACTTTTAGGCGCTGCAATTCCAAAATTAAGCGGTAATAGGCAGTAGAAATCCCGGCTACGGTGTTCTCTACAATGATTTTTGCATCCAAATCGCTTATCTCTTCCAGCATCCCAAGTCGGCGAATGGTCAGCAAGGACTCCGGTCTAAATCCATAAATCCCGACAAAGCTATACGCTTTGTTTTTGGATTTGGCGGCATCAATTTCGCGTGGGTTTTTAGGATCACTTACAAAAGTCTGGGTTACATCCTCAGTGGCAAAAGAACGGAGGTAGTTGGCATTCAGGGTAGGCATGAATAAACTTCCTGCAGCTATTTTTTTGTCGAGCTCTCGCAGATTTCGGTTTTCGACGCCAATTTTAACTTGGAGGTTATTCTCCAACCCCAATTGTAGCGCTTTTTCAAGATCTAGCGGTTCCTGTACTTGCCCCCATACCGGTAGGATTGGTAGCAGGAATGCAAGCAAAAGTGTTCCTATTTTCATACTGTTTTTGCTAAGACGCCTTTTTTGGAAGTTAGATAGGTGTATACACCAGGAATAACGAAGAGTGTCAATACCGTAGAAAAGGCAAGACCTCCAATAACTGCAGCTCCCATAGGCACCCTACTTTCTGCCCCAGCACCCAAAGCCAAAGCAATGGGTAAAATTCCTAGGATAGTAGACATACTGGTCATTAAAATCGGTCGAAGTCGAGATACTGCCGCTCCAAAAATAGCCTCCTCCACATCCATTCCTTCTTCTTTACGTTGATTGGCAAACTCGACAATCAAAATTCCATTCTTTGTCACCAAGCCGATGAGCATGATGATTCCGATCTGGCTAAAAATGTTGAGTGTAAAATCAAAAATCCAGAGCGTAGCTAAGGCCCCAAAAATGGCCAAGGGTACCGTAAACATAATCGTCAATGGGTCGGCAAAACTTTCAAACTGAGCAGAAAGTACCAAATAGATCAACACCAAGGCAAAAATAAAGGCGAACATCAAGCTGTTGGAACTCTCTCTAAATTCCTCGGAGGGCCCAGAAACATCCGTAGCGTAGGAATCATCCAAGACCTCAGCAGCAATTTTGTCCATCTCATCCAAGCCTGCACCTATGGTCACCCCATTCGCTAAGTTGGCTGAAACGGTCGCGCTCACAAATCGATTGAATCGATACAACTGTGGAGGCGTACTTTTCTCGACCACGCGCACCAAGTTGTCCAATTGAATAAGTTCTCCATTATCACCTCGAACGTAGAGCATTCTCAAATTGACCGGTTCGTTTCGGTCTTGAAGTTGCATCTCACCGATCACCTGGTACTGCTTGCCGCCCCGAATGAAATAGGCAAAACGCTGTCCTGAATAGGAAAGTTGCAAGGTTCGAGCAATTTCCTGTACCGACACGCCCATATTGCGTGCTCGCTCCCGATCAATCTCAATTTCCAATTCAGGCTTGGTAAATTTTAAGTTGATGTCGGTAAAAATGAAGGCCGGATTTTGTGCAGCCTTCTCCATAAATTTTGGGATGACCGCTTTTAATTTTTCCAAAGTTGGAGCCTGAATCACGTACTGAACTGGAAGTCCTCCACGTCGATCTCCAATGGATGCAGGTTGCTGGGCAAAGGCACGTACTGCAGTAATTCCGGAAAGGGACCCATTCACTTGAGAGAAAATTTGTTGTTGAGACCTAGCACGTTGGTCAGAATTAGTTAAATATAGCCTAAAAAATCCTGAGTTGGTATTGGACCCTGCACTAAATGATGGAGAGGTCATGCTCATGAGTCCTTTCAGTTCGGATTCTGGTAAATCTTTCCTGAGGTCAGCATTTAGGTCAGTAATCACCTGATCCATAAAGGAAAAAGTAGCCCCTTCTGGTCCAGTCACCCTGATGGTTAACTCAGACCGATCTTCGATTGGCACCAGCTCCGATTGTAAATTAGAAAACAGCCAATAAATTCCCAGACCCATGACGCCGATGATGGGAAAAGAAATCCATTTCACCTTCATGAATTGAGTCAGTGTCCGCCCATAGAAAAGATTCAATTGAACAAAGAAGGGCTCGGTAAAGCGATAAAATGCATTTTGCTTGCTGCGGTGCTTCAGCATTTTTGCGCTAAGCATGGGGGTCATCGTAAGCGCAACAAAAGCAGAAATAATAACCGAGCCGGCAACTACAATTCCAAATTCTCGAAATAGTCTTCCCGTGGTACCTGTAAGGAAAATTACAGGTAAAAATACCGCAGCAAGGGCAATGGTAGTAGCGATTACTGCAAAGAAGATCTCTTCAGATCCCTTGGCAGCTGCCTCCATTGGTTTTTCCCCTTTTTCAATTCTGGAGTAGATATTTTCCAACACTACAATGGCATCATCGACCACCAAACCAATAGAAAGAACTATTCCGAGAAGTGTAAGCACGTTGATGGAAAAATCCATCAGGTACATGATAAAAAACACTCCAATAAGCGAGATAGGAATCGTCACAACAGGAATAAAAGTGGTGCGCCAATCTCTCAAAAAGAGAAAAATTATAGCAACCACGAGAATAAAAGCTGTAATGATGGTCTCTTCTACCTCGGATATAGATTGGCGAATGTATCGAGTACTGTCATAGGCCACTTCAACTCCAACATCTGCAGGCAAGTCCCTTTTTATAAAGTCTAATCTTTTATAAAATTCATTCGAAATTTCAATGTTGTTCGCGTTTGGTAAAGGGACCAAAACCACGCCGACAGAAGGCTCTAAATTGTGACGCAACAATGTTTTCTCATTCAAAGCAGAAAGTTCCGCTGTTCCAATATCTTGGAAGCGAACGAGGTTGGATTCACTTTCTTTGATGATTAATTCATTGAATTCTTGAGGGGAGCTCAAACGGCTTTTTGTTCGAACAGAAAGCTCAATAGTTTGTCCTTCAATTCTTCCAGAAGGAAGTTCCACATTTTCAGTTTGGATTTTACTCAGGACATCCATAGGAGTAATTCCGTAAGAGGCCATTTTGAGGGGGTCCATTCGCAGTCGAATGGCATATTCTTTTTCGCCCCAGATTTGAACCCTACTCACTCCAGGAATTGTTTGCAGGCGCTCTTTGAATACATTATCCGCAATTTCCGAAAGCTCAAGCAAATCGCGCTGATCACTTTTCAAATTAATTCCAATAATGTACTGCGCATCGGCGTCTGATTTCGAGACCACAGGAGGATCAGCATCAGGCGGCAAATTGCGCTGCGCTCCTGAAACCTTGTCTCGTACATCGTTAGCAGCAGCCTCAAGGTCGGCGCTTACTTCAAACTCTACTGTAATATTGCTTCGCCCATCAGCACTGGTCGAAGTCAAGGATTTGATTCCTTGAATGCCATTAATTTGTTCTTCAAGGGGTTCCGTGATTTGGGCCAGAATTACATCTGAGTTGGCTCCTACATAAGAAGTACTCACACTGATAACAGGTGAATCAATGGTGGGATATTCCCTTACCCCTAAAAGTGAAATTCCAATCCCACCAAAAAGTAGGATGGCCAGAGACATCACAATGGCCAAGACAGGCCTTTTGATACTTATACTTGAAAGACTAGCCATGAGATCGCTTAGTTAATGGTTGTAGGCTTGACAGGCATTCCCTGTCTGACTTGCATCACACCGGTAGTAAGCACCAAGTCCCCCTCCTTCAATCCAGAGATTACTTGAACTTGCGTATCTGTGCGCGTACCGATTTCAATCATCCGCTGTTCTGCATTTCCATCCGCGCCCACTACAAACACCTTGTAGCCAGATAATTCAGGAATTACAGCTTCAGCTGGAACCAATAGGGCATCTTCTTTTACATCCAATACAAAACGAATCTTCACAAACATACCCGGCAGGTATTTGCTGCTTTTATTGGGGCTTTGTGCTCTTAATTTGAGGGTTCGGGTAGCCGCGTCTATCTGGGGCTCAAAGGCATACACTTTTCCTTCTACCTCTTCAGTAGAAGATTCACTACTGAAGTAGATGGAAGAGCCCACAGTCACTAGGCCAGCATAACGTTCTGGAATAGAAAACTCCAATTTAATTGGATCAATGTTTACGATCCTTACAATGATGTTAGCAGCGTTGATAACTGCGCCTTCGGAAACTTGACGAAGACCCAAGAGTCCATTGAAAGGAGCCCGTATCACTGTCTTTTCCAATTGAGCCTGGACGAGTCTGATGTCAGCAAGGGCGGTATTGAACTGATTTAGTACAATATCGTATTCTTCTTGACTGATTGCCTCCCGAGCTAAGAGCTGCTTTTGTCTAGACTCCTGTGTCTGAACTAATTTTTGGGTGTATTGAAGTCGCTGGTACTGCGCTTGAAGCTCGTTATCATTAAGATATAGCAAAGGGGTTCCCTTCGTCACGTATTGGCCTTCTTTAAAATTCACTTTGGTTACCAAGCCGTTGATCTCCGGCTTGATATCTACCGATTCATTTGGCAAAATGGTCCCTGAAACTTGGAGCTGATTATTGAGTATTTCCTTTTTTAGTTGAATGACATTCACTGCCAAAGGTTCCCCATTTCCACCGCCATTGGCTCCTGAAGAAGGAGGTGCGGAACCCTCGGATTGGGTCCCAAGTCTTGGATAAAAATAGGCTGCTACGAGCAGCAAAATAATCCCAAAAACTAGAAAGAGTTTGGTTTGTTTTTTCATCTTGAAAAAGAGTAGTTACAGTTGGTTTTTTATAAAAGCAATAGAAAGCTGGTTGAATTCATCTGGTTTTTCCACGTTGACGACATGGCCACAATGGTCCAAAATACGTAAAATCGCATGCTTGTGCGCACGAACAATCTTTTTGACCGGCTCCAAAAACATCACGTCTTGATCACCCATCACGTAAAGCGTGGGAATTCCTAGATCTTTTTCCTTGAAATACCGCAGCAGTGGATTGATGTCTTTGGTCAATTTAAACCAACGAATAAATTCCTTCTGACAGAGCTTTTGAGCCTCTTGGATAAAAAGGTTGCGTGACTCCGCGTGCTGCTTTCTAGGCATGATCACAAAGGCAAAAAGACGATACAACCACATATACGGAATAAATCTCTTGAAGATATTTCCTAAAACCATCAACACCTGACTTTGTGTAGTCAGGCGAGAAATAGCGCCAGCCATAATTAGCGATTTGACTCGGTGAGGCTGCATTTCTGCTAGCTGTCTGGCCAAAATAGTCCCCAAGGAGACTCCCATTAAATGGGCTGGAGGAAGCTTGAGATGATCCAATACCTCCAAGATATCTTCGGTGACTGCCTCGAATGTATATTCATCATTCCAAATGGCTTGGGGTAAATCAATAGACTTCCCATGGCCACGCAGGTCAATGAGCAAAAGGTTAAATTCTTGTTTTAAAACTCTAATCTGCTTATGCCATACCGCAGAGCTCCCTCCTGCGCCATGGATAAAAACGACCCACTCGCTGTTTTTGGAATGCACAAATTGCTTAAAGTATAACATTTATCAACTCCTAGTAATAAAAGGTAAGAAAGAGCCTAAATACAAATATACCACAGGATTTGCTCTTTTCTAAGAAAAGATAAGGAAGGCAAATCTTCGCCATCAATGGAAAATAAAAGGGGGTTTTGCTAGTTGAACCTAAAAAGACGACTAGAAAGCGGTCCAAACACCCTCTCCCACACAAGGTACTGGAGCAACCTCTTTTTTCTAGCTCTAGGCCATCTGCAAAAAAAAAGCGCCCCGAGGTTCGGGGCGCTTTCAAAGAATCAAGATTGAAACTTAGTTGAAGATATATCTTAAGCCAAACTGCATTCTCCAAACGTCAGCAACACCAGCGGTAGCTCTGTACGTTTCAGAAACCAAGCTTGTGCCAAAGTTTCTCATTCTGTACTGAGGTCTGCCGTCTGCACTTGCAACACCACCCTGAGTAGCAGAAGGTACAACTATCGGCTGAGTAGAGTTGAAGGTCTTGCCTACACCGTAATCAGAGTCAAGCAAGTTACCCACGTTTAAAATATCCATACGGAATTCCAAGGTATTTCTCTTGCCTCCAATGTTGGTAAACAACTGCTGCGCAAAAGAAAGGTCAGCACGGTATATCATTGGCATGATCACAGCACCTCTTTGTGCATATCCGCCTCTATTGGCGCTCAAATACTTGTCCTGAAGGATGTAAGCTTCCCATGCATCCGCTTGCTGTGCTGCAGTGAAGGTCACACCGCTCGCTGTAAATGCTTGGAAGTTCATTTCCGCTTTGGTAGCAGGGATGTAGATCAAGTCGTTGGAAGTACCACCGTCATTGTTCAAGTCACCACCAACCACGTAACTTGCGTTACCGATTGTTCTACCTTCCCAGAAGATGGAGAAGGAAGTATTTCCAAACTTGAAGAAGTCTTTAGAGTAAGATGCAGTAGCAAATGCTCTGTGACCCATGAAGTTGGAAGAATAGCCAACTGCTGGGTTGTTAGGATCTGAAGTGATCGGGTTATTAAACCAAGAGCCTGAAGCAATGGAACCTGCATCTACGGTGTTTTTAGACTCTCCGTAGCTATACGCAGCTTTCAAGAATAGTCCATTAGCGAATGGTCTCTCCAAAGAGAAGGAAGCTACCCATGAGTAACCTACTGCCTGGTTAGACAAAGTCACTGCATTTGGAATTTTTGCATTGATTCGGTTAGGGGTAGTACCCACATTCCATCTTGGACGAGTGTCATTTCCAGCGAATTGGGAAGAAGCAACAGGCAAGTTACCATTGTAATAAGCTACCCCATTCACGTCCTGGTTGTAAATAAATTCACCCGTAGCGATGATTCCTGCAGGCAACTGCTGATCTACTGCGATGTTGGTTCTCCATACCTGAGGAAACTTGAAGTTGGTCTCAGTCAAAGCAAGCTCGTAAGAAGAAGCTGGTGCACCAGTTACTGTAGTAGGCTTGTATTTGTTTGGATCAGGATTAAACGGACGAGTAGTGGTATTATCCAACTGAGCAAAACCAGTTAGGATACCATTGTTACCCACTTGATTGGAAATCCAAACATATGCTGGACGGCCGGTGAATATACCTGAACCACCTCTAATCTGCGTCTTCTGGTTGTTGAATACATCCCAGTTGAACCCTACTCGTGGAGACCACAATAGATTAGCTTCAGGAAGCGCATCCGTTCTAAAGTTTACATAAGCACCAGCTGGGTTTCTAAAGTAGAAACTTTCCATTTCTGTGTTTCTAAGTGCAGTTTGCTCAAAGAAAGGCACATCTACTCTCAAACCTGCGGTAAGCTTCAAGTTTTTTCTAGCCTGCCATTCGTCCTGAATGAAGACACCACCATAGTTTACTTCCAAAGGTTGGACTGGCTTCTCAGATCCAGGGATGTTGTTCCAACGAACCTGGAATCTTCTCAAGTTTACACCAGAAGCAACAGCGTTGCCATTTGCAAGGAAGTTATCTCCATCCTTGTAAAAGTCTGCCAAAGAGTTGTATACATACACAGACTGTGAGCCTGGGAAGAATACGTTTTCAGACTGGTAGTTTTCGTAGCTGAAACCTGCAGTAATCGTGTGGTTTCCTTTGAAGATTTGCAAGTTTTCCTGGATTTGGAAAGTCTTGTATCTCAA
>Ga0209135_1000696_pt1 | contig 12128 bp, 7 predicted proteins | sample LauGreSBDMM110SD_4_FD_187570 | JGI IMG/M metagenome (GOLD analysis project Ga0209135, IMG submission 187570) | Freshwater lake microbial communities from Lake Michigan, USA - Su13.BD.MM110.SD (SPAdes) (version 3) | ecosystem: Environmental > Aquatic > Freshwater > Lake | place: Lake Michigan, USA... | reverse complement strand
CAATGATTAGTACTTCGTTAATTAAAACCTTATTTTAGTCTTTTCTAGACTTTTCTTACTGTTATTGATTCTCGTAAACTGGTAATATGGGTTCCTTGCCTTCTTTAGACTGGTCAATTTGATATTGGCGGCGCTGAATATAGGCATCACGCGTAAAGGTGTATTTATCAAGCGCGGCATCTTCCAAAAGATCGCCTGCCTCATAGAAGTTATTGCGAGCATTGACAGCCCGTAACGCTGTCAAACTATTTCGTAAAGCAACATCGGGTAGCAGCCGAGAAAAGTAGTCAGTCTCAAAATCAACTGCTCTTCCAAAGGTATCGCGGACATTACTAGGCCCAAAAAATGGCAGCACCACATAAGGGCCTGATGGGATACCCCACACACCAAAGGTTTGCCCAAAATCCGCTTTGTTTTTTTCCAGTCCGCCTGGAGTAGCCATATCAATAAATCCCCCTAGACCAAAAATAGTATTGACAACCACGCGCATCAAATCACTAAAGGCCATACTAAGATTACCTTGCAGTAGATTATTCGCCGAGGTATAGATGTCGCTGTAGTTTCTAAAGAAATTATCGATACCCTGTTGCGCTGGTTTAGGCAGAATAAAACGATAGCCTTCCGTAATGGGCTTTAGTAAATAATCATCCAAACCTTCATTAAATGAAAATACGGAGCGATTAAATGACTCCCATGGATCGTCTGGAGATCGGTCACTACCTGCTGGAATGCTGGCGCACCCAATCATTGAGACACAAACAAAAAGAAGGGTAATGCGCTTAAGAATTAACACGGTTTGTTATGACTATTGTTGTAATTGGAATACATTGATGTTTACTTCGATGAACCCTTGCCACCCTCGCCTTTATCTTGCCCACTATCTGCAGCTTTGTTGTATAGGAACTGACTGATTAAATTCTCCAGGACAACAGCTGATTGCGTTTGATTAATCTTGCCGCCCTCCGCAAGCATTTGCTCATCACCACCGGCCTCTAAGCCAATGTATTGCTCTCCTAATAAACCAGAGGTCAAAATTTTTGCGGAGGAATCCTTCGGAAACTTATACGTCTTATCAATGGTCATGGTCACAGTCGCCTGATACGTAGTGTCATCAAATTTGATATCGGCAATACGACCAACGACAACCCCAGCGCTCTTGACTGGAGCTCTTGGCTTTAAACCTCCAATATTGTCAAAGCGAGCAGATACGATATAAGTGGGGGCAAAAGAGACTGCGCTCATGTTGCCAACCTTTAGGGCCAAGAACAACATCGCCAACATGCCGATGGCAACAAAAATACCGACCCAAACATCAATTGCACTTTTTCTCATAAGAACCTCAGTTTATTCTGTACTAAACGACGACCGTTCATCTCATTCATTTTTCTATTCAAACTCAGTTGTTGGAAAACATCATGGCGGTTAATAAAAAATCCAGGGCTAAGACTGCCAAAGATGACAATACAACCGTGCGGGTGGTTGCCTGCGATACACCCTCGGGAGTTGGCTTGGCCTCATAACCTTGATACAAAGCAATAAAAGTGACGGCAAATCCAAAGACAATGCTCTTAATAAAACCATTGCCAATATCATCAAACAAATCAACACCGCCTTGCATCTGCGACCAAAAGGCGCCGCTATCAACACCAATGAGTGGCACACCTACTAAATAACCACCCAATACACCAACCGCTGAAAAGATGGTTGCCAAAATTGGCATGGAGATAATTCCGGCCCATAGGCGAGGAGCAATCACGCGGCGTAATGGATCAACTGCCATCATTTCCATTGCGGAGAGTTGCTCACCTGCTTTCATTAGGCCAATTTCTGCAGTCAAAGAAGTGCCTGCCCGACCAGCAAACAATAGGGCTGTAATGACGGGGCCTAGCTCACGGGTTAGAGATAAAGCAACCAATAAGCCCAGTGCTTGCTCTGATCCATAGCGGGTCAACGTGTAGTAGCCCTGCAGACCTAGAACAAAGCCAACAAATAAACCCGATACCGTAATAATCACAAAGGAATAATTACCAACAAAAAGAACTTGGTCAGAGACCAAGCGGGGACGTTTTAGTAAAGATCCTGAACGCACTAGTACAAGAGCAAACATACGGGCTGCGTAACCAAGGCCTGTAAGATTGCGGCGAATAAAAAAGCCTAGGTCGCCCAGTGCATTTAGTAATCCACTAAATAGCGATTTGGATTCTGTCGTCATAAAGACCTCACACCAAAATCAGTAGCAGCATCAAGGCCTGGGTAATTAAACGGGACTGGGCCCTCGGGAGAGGCATCTAAAAACTGACGCACAAACGGATCACTCGAGCGATTGAGATCCTCCGGCGTTCCTTCTGCTCCAATTTTTCCATTCGCAATAAAGTAAACATAGTCGGCGATCTCAAAGGTTTCTTCCACGTCATGTGTCACGATAATGCTCGTTGCGTCCAGCGCATCATTCAAATTACGGATTAAGCGAGCTGTGATTCCCAAACCAATCGGATCTAATCCTGCAAAGGGCTCGTCGTACATGATCAGGGGTGGATCCAAAATAATCGCACGCGCTAAGGCAATACGCCTAGCCATGCCTCCTGATATTTGAGAAGGCATAAGATCACGCGCGCCTCTTAAGCCTACTGCATTCAATTTCATGAGGACTAAATCGCGGATGAGTTCTTCGCTGAGATTGGTATGCTCGCGCAGGGGAAAGGCAACGTTCTCAAACACACTGAGATCGGTGAACAAAGCACCAAACTGAAATAACATCCCCATACGACGGCGAACTTGCATCAAGCGCTCGCTGTTCATTGATGCAATATCCTGATCCTCAAAAAGCACCGAGCCCAGCTGCGCTATTACTTGACCACCAATCAGACGCAAGACTGTAGTCTTGCCACAGCCCGAACCGCCCATCACCGCAACCACTTGGCCGCGCTTAAATTCCATATTAAGTCCTGAGAGAATTTTTCTCTCCCCTGGAGCGTAGGAAAAGTCGACCCCGCGGATAGAAACGACTACAGGGCGATCATGGTTTTCGATAGACATGCCGTATTATCGTGGCAAAACGGATGAGCCCATTAAAAACTCATCGACCGAGCGTGCGCATTGACGCCCTTCGCGGATTGCCCACACCACCAAGGACTGACCACGGCGCATATCACCAGCAGCAAATACTTTTGGAACATTGGTGTGATAAGCCTTATGGCCATCCACTGTTGCCTTTGCATTGCCCCGTGGGTCCTTCTCAACACCAAAGGCACTTAATATCTGCTGAGCAGGCGATACAAATCCCATTGCTAACAACACCAAATCTGCTTTCACTTCAAACTCTGAATTCGGGATTTCAGCCATCTTGCCGTCTTTCCACTCCAGGCGAACGCCGATAAGCTTTTCAACCTTACCGTTCTTTCCTTCAAAACGTTTTGTTGCTACTGACCAATCACGTTCACATCCTTCTTCATGCGAAGAAGAAGTGCGCAACTTTGTAGGCCAGTAGGGCCAAACCAAAGGCTTATTCTCCTCCTCGGGAGGTTGCGGCAGTAGTTCAAACTGTGTAACGTGTTTAGCACCATGGCGATTCGACGTACCAACGCAATCCGAGCCAGTATCCCCGCCACCAATCACCACCACGTGTTTATCTGTTGCGCGAATCTCGTTCTTTAAGTCACCTGCATTTTCTTTATTTTGCGGAATTAAAAACTCGAGAGCGTAATGAATGCCGCCTAACTCTCGGCCTGGCACTGGCAAATCACGCGGTTGCTCTGCACCACCACTTATAATGACCGCATCAAAGTCTTTCATTAAGGCTTCAGGGGTAACGCTCTTTTTGGAATAGTTTTTTACTTCTTTACCCAAACCGTCCTTACCAACAAATACACCTGTCGCAAAGGTAACGCCCTCGGCTTGCATTTGCTCAACACGACGATCAATGAGCCATTTCTCCATCTTGAAATCAGGAATGCCATAGCGCAGCAAACCCCCTGCACGATCATTTTTCTCAAATACGGTGACATCATGACCAGCGCGCACTAATTGCTGAGCAGCAGCCATACCCGCAGGGCCGGAACCAACAACTGCTACTTTCTTGCCAGTCTTGACCTTAGGAGGCTGTGGCTTTACCCAACCGTTTTCCCAAGCCTTATCGATAATTGCATGCTCAATCGATTTGATACCCACAGGTAGTTCATTAATTCCGAGAGTGCAAGCAGCTTCGCAGGGTGCGGGGCAAATGCGGCCCGTGAACTCGGGAAAATTATTGGTGGAATGCAACACCTCAATGGCATTTTTCCAATCTCCCTGATAAACCAAATCATTAAAGTCGGGAATGATATTGTTGACGGGGCAGCCGTTATTACAAAACGGAATGCCACAATCCATGCATCGTGCACCCTGTACTTTGGCATCGGCATCAGACAAGGCCGCCACAAATTCTTTGTAATGATGAATTCGTTTGATGGGGGCTTCATATTTTTCATCGACCCGTTCAAACTCCATAAATCCAGTCACCTTACCCATACCAACTCCTGTAATTTCTTTAATATATTCTTGTCTTAAACTGGCCCGCTATACCGTGACCGACTTCTCTTTACCGAGTTGGCCTTGAGCGCGCTCCCACAACTCTCCTAACGCACGCTTGTACTCGGTTGGCAGCACTTTCACAAAACGGGTGCGGGACCTCTCCCAATCCGCTAAGAGAGCTTTTGCTCGCTCGGATCCGGTGTAACGGAAATGGCGTTCGATCAAAGTCTTTACGATCTGCTCATCGGTTTGGCGCTCACCACCCTCTTTCACATTTACGGGGGCGTGCCAAGCAGACTTCGGCATTGCGCTTATTTGTTGGGCAGAGGGCAATACTTTCTCTAGCGTTGCCATACTGATATTGCAACGCTTCTCAAACAAACCATCTTCGTCATAGACGTACGCCACACCACCACTCATACCAGCCGCAAAGTTACGGCCGGTATTGCCTAAAACTACAACCGTACCGCCCGTCATATATTCACAGCCATGATCACCCGTACCCTCCACGACCGCAAGAGAGCCTGAGTTGCGCACGGCAAATCGCTCACCCGCTACGCCATTAAAGAAAGCTTCACCTTCAATCGCGCCATACAGTACGGTATTACCAACAATAATATTTTGCGATGTATCGCCACGGAATTCATGTGGAGCCCGCACAATCACACGACCACCGGACAGGCCTTTGCCCACATAATCATTCGCATCGCCCACTAGGTCGAAGGTAATACCATGGGCCAAGAATGCTGCAAAACTTTGCCCTGCCGTACCATTTAACTGAATATGAATCGTGTCATCGGGTAAGCCCGTATGGCCATAGCGCATCGCGACCTCGCCTGATAGCATTGCGCCCGCAGTGCGATTCACGTTACGGATTGGCACAATGAATGACACCTTCTCACCGCGCTCTAAGGCAGGCTCACTTTTCTCCATCAAAATATGATCGAGCGCAGAACCTAAACCATGGTCCTGCGTCAAAGTTTGATGACGAGGTTCTTTGGCAGGCACATCTAGAAGCGCAAATACTTTACTGAAGTCTAATCCTTGAGCTTTCCAGTGATCTACACCTTTACGGGTATCCAAGAGATCCACACGACCGATCAACTCATCAAACTTTCGCATCCCTAATTGCGCCATGATCTCGCGCACCTCTTCGGCAATGAAGAAGAAGAAATTAACCACATGCTCTGGTTTGCCAGAAAACTTTTTACGTAGCTCTGGATCCTGCGTCGCGACACCAACAGGGCAGGTATTAAGATGGCATTTACGCATCATGATGCATCCCTCCACAACGAGGGGTGCAGTAGCAAAACCAAATTCATCGGCGCCTAATAATGCACCGATTACCACATCACGACCCGTTTTCATTTGACCATCAGCTTGCACCCGAATACGACTTCGCAAGCGATTGAGAACAAGAGTCTGTTGAGTCTCCGCGAGACCCAATTCCCAAGGGGAGCCTGCGTGCTTAATCGAGGATAGGGGTGATGCGCCAGTGCCGCCATCATGGCCAGCAATCACGACATGATCGGACTTTGCCTTTGCAACCCCTGCTGCTACCGTGCCAACTCCAACCTCAGAAACCAACTTGACCGATACATCGGCCTTAGGATTGACGTTCTTGAGATCATGAATGAGCTGTGCTAAATCCTCAATCGAATAAATGTCATGATGCGGTGGCGGGGAAATGAGCCCTACGCCAGGCACTGAAAACCGCAACTTACCAATGTAATCCGAGACCTTGCCGCCGGGTAACTGACCGCCTTCCCCCGGCTTCGCACCTTGGGCCATCTTGATCTGAATTTGATCGGCTGAGCGCAAATATTCCGTGGTTACCCCAAAACGGCCCGAGGCAACTTGCTTAATTTTGGAACGTAATGAATCGCCATCTTGTAAAGGAATATCTGCTTCCACCACATCCTTACCCAAAATACTAGCCAGGGTCTCACCTTTTTTAATGGGAATACCCTTGAGTTCATTCTTGTAGCGATTAGGGTCCTCGCCACCTTCACCAGTGTTGGACTTACCACCAATTCGATTCATGGCAATGGCTAAGGTAGCATGCGCTTCCGTTGAGATAGAGCCCAAGGACATTGCACCCGTTGCAAAGCGCTTCACAATCTCTTTAGCTGATTCCACTTCGTCTAATGCGATAGCTTTACCAGGATCTAGCTTGAACTCAAATAATCCGCGCAAGGTCATTAAGCGCTTACTTTGATCGTTAATGAGGTTGGCATACTCTTTATAGGTTTGATAACCCTTCTCAGGGCCACTACGCGTCGCATGTTGTAACTTGGCAATCGAATCAGGGGTCCACATATGCTTTTCTCCCCGAATACGAAAAGCATACTCACCCCCGGCATCCAACATATCCGCGAGCACGGGATCGTTACTAAAGGCTGCGTGATGCATCCGCAGAGCTTCCTCCGCAACTTCAAACACACTAATGCCACCCACATTGGATGATGTACCCTTAAAGTATTTATCGATTAGTCCATTATTTAAGCCGATCGCCTCAAAAATTTGTGAGCCGGTGTACGACATATACGTTGAAATACCCATCTTCGACATAACCTTCTGCAGGCCCTTACCAATCGCTTTCACAAAGTTTTTATTGGCTTTCTCTGGCGATAAGTCACTCGGCAATCCCTTGGCCATCTCTACGAGAGTTTCCATCGCTAAATATGGATGAATTGCTTCTGCACCATAGCCCGCGAGTAGTGCAAAGTGATGCACCTCACGAGCACTACCAGTCTCAACCACCAATCCAGTGCTAGTTCGTAAGCCGCGCTCGACTAAATGTTGATGAATGGCCGAAGTGGCTAGTAATGCAGGTATCGCCATGTGCTGAGAATCAACTTGACGATCACTCACAATTAAAATATTAAAACCGCTTCGTACTGCATCGGTTGCTTCAGCGCACAAAGATGCTAAACGAGCCTCAATACCTTCTTTTCCCCAAGCAACTGGATAACAAATATCGAGCTCATGCGCACGAAACTTACCGCCCGTGTAGTGCTCAATGTAGCGGACTTTGGTCATATCATCAAAATCCAATACTGGCTGGCTAATCTCTAAACGCATTGGAGGGTTGATATTGTTAGTGTCTAATAAATTTGGCTTAGGGCCAACAAAGGACACCAGCGACATGACCAAGTTTTCCCGAATTGGGTCAATCGGTGGATTTGTAACTTGTGCAAACAACTGCTTGAAGTAGTTATATAAGGATTTGTTACGATCCGATAAGACGGCCAATGGGCTGTCGTTACCCATCGAACCAATTGCCTCTTCGCCATTTTGTGCCATCGGAGCCATCAAATACTTAAGATCTTCTTGGCTGTAACCAAATGCTTGCTGACGATCTAGCAACTTTGCTGCCGGACGTATGTGCTTCTCTTCGGCTTGCAAATCTTTTTTACTAACATCAAGCTCATCGAGCTTGACTCGTACTGCATCGATCCAGCTCTTATAAGGTTTAGCTTTCGATACGGAATTCTTAAGCTCAATATCATCAATAATGCGCCCCTGTTCCATATCAATCATGAACATCTTGCCAGGCTGTAAGCGCCACTTTTGCACAATTTTATTTTCTGGGATTGGTAAAACACCTGCCTCTGAGGCCATGATGACGAGATCATCATCGGTCACGTAATAGCGAGCTGGTCGCAAACCATTGCGGTCTAGGGTTGCACCAATCTGCCGGCCATCGGTAAATGCAATTGCTGCGGGGCCATCCCAGGGCTCCATCATGGCAGCATGGTATTCGTAGAAAGCACGTCGGTTTTCATCCATGAGGGTATGCTGCTCCCACGCCTCTGGAATCATCATCATCATGGCTTGCGCTAGTGGATAACCTGACATCACTAAAAGTTCTAAGCAGTTATCAAACGAAGCGGTATCGGATTGACCGGGGTAAATCAGTGGCCACAGTTTTTGCAGATCGTCGCCTAAAACTGGGGAACTGATCGCGCCTGTTCGAGCATTGATCCAGTTCACATTGCCCTTCACGGTATTAATTTCTCCGTTGTGTGCAATTAAACGATAGGGGTGAGCCAACTCCCAGGCAGGGAAAGTATTTGTTGAAAAGCGTTGGTGTACTAATGCCAGTGCGGATACTGCATTGCGATCTTGTAAGTCACAGTAATATGCGCCGACTTGACTTGCTAAGAGCAGGCCTTTGTATACGATAGTTCGAGCAGACATCGATGTAACAAAATATTCTTTGCCATGCTTTAAATGTAAATCCTGAATTGCGTGGCTTCCTGTTTTACGAATAACATATAGTTTGCGCTCTAGTGCATCGGTAGTCATGATGTCGCGTCCGCGTCCAATGAAAATTTGGCGAATCACTGGTTCAGTCTTTTTGACTGTGGGAGACATCGGCATCTTCGTATCGATAGGTACATCGCGCCATCCGAGTACGATTTGGCCTTCTTGTCTTACTGTTCGTTCAAGTTCTTGCTCACATGCGAGACGTGATGCGCTCTCTTTAGGCAAAAAGATCATGCCAACGCCGTACTCTCCAACTGGCGGTAGATTAACTTCCTTTTTTTTCATTTCAGTACGATAGTGTTCGTCTGGAATCTGAATTAAAATGCCGGCCCCATCACCCATGAGTGGATCCGCTCCCACTGCGCCGCGATGATCCAAGTTCTCGAGGATCTTCAATCCTTGAACAATAATTTCGTGTGTTTTTTTACCCTTGATATGTGCAACAAAGCCAACGCCACACGCGTCATGCTCATTGCTTGGGTTATATAGTCCTTGCGCACTTGGGCGGAGTTCTAAATGATTCATGGGTTTTGCATCCAGGTTTATTTAAAGCGACGCCCAATCCGCACGGTTTGGGCTAATTATTAAGTTGGGAATGTAAATATAGGGGATTCTACTTAGGGATGCAATAAAAATTAATTTACTCTGTCACAATTTAATAATCGAAGTAATATAAATCCATTAAAAAAGGGGACAGATTCAGATCTTCTTAGGTCTACCGCGAGGCTTTATAAGCCCGTGATCAAGTCCGAATTTGTAATTTTGAGCCCTAAATTCTGGGCTTACCCAAGGCTTTGACCTGAAGATATGAGCTGTTATGGTCTGATCCTCCTGATGTGAAGCGCCATCTTGGACAAAATTAGCCCAAGCCAGCTGCCGTTCAAAGGGGGTATTGCCTAAACCCCAAAAGGAAGGGTGGTCTATCAGCCATGTTTCCCCTTTGCCACCAATATGCGTTACGTAGCTTGTATTTTTGGCATCCTCAGGCCTACTCTCTAATCCCGAACGTACGGGGTTGAGCTCAATGTATCGCTGACACCTCAAGACATAGCAAGGATCAATCAAGGACGAACAAAACCGTCCTGCCCACATTGTTCCTGAACGCGCATGGCTTTGATTAAAGTACTGTGCGTAGCGGCGCCCAAGAGACTGCATCGCCCGCGCCAGGGATTCTTCCTTTTGGGGCGTTAATAGGATGTGGGCATGGTTTGGCATTAATGCAAAAGCATGCACTGCGCATTCAAAAGCCTTTGCAGCCTGACGTAACCAATCTAAATAATGCTTGTAATCCAGTTCCTTAGCAAAAATAGTTTGCTGATTATGGCCGCGAACTAAAACATGCATAGCCTGTCCTGGAATCACAAAGCGTGCTTTGCGAGCCATACTGTAATTAGTTCACCTGCCGAATACCGCCTAATGGAGCGTAATCGGGTATTGCCCAGTCACCCTCTAATTCAACAACTCCAGGCGGTGGAGTACGCGGTAATTCTGGAACCCCTCGAAGAGCAACTGACATAAAGTTAATCCAAATTGGCAAAGCAAGGCCACCACCTGTCTCTCGATCTCCTAAGCTCTTGGGCTTATCAAAACCAATCCAAGCCACTGCTGCAACCCTAGGGTTATATCCCGCAAACCACACATCATTGGAGTCATTGGTAGTTCCGGTCTTTCCAGCAATATCATTGCGGCCTAAACGAGGACGGGCACTCGCTGCCGTTCCAGTCTTGATTACCTCTTGCAATAGACTATCCATCACAAAAGTGGTGCGCGCATCTAAGACTCGATTTGCATTTTTACCAACCCTGACAGGATCCGCTTGAAATAAAACCTGGCCCTTCGCATTCGTAATCTTTTCAATTAAATAAGGGTTTACGAAATATCCCCCGTTTGCAAATACGCTATAAGCATTCACCATTTGCAAAGGGGTCGTCGAGCCAGCGCCTAATGCCATTGTTAAATAGGGTGGATGTTTTTCTGGTTCAAACCCAAAACGTTGAATAAATTCTTGTGCATAAGAGGGTCCTATTTTTCGAATGATTCGTACAGAAACTAAATTTTTTGACTTTGCTAAAGCTGCACGTAAGCGCATCATTCCGTCATACTTACCATCATAGTTTTTAGGCTCCCATGCTTGACTTCCTGTTTCTGAGCCGCCGATAGAAATGGGGGCATCATTCACGAGGGTGGTGGGGCTAAACCCCTTCTCAAGCGCGGCAGCATAAATAAAAGGCTTAAATGCAGAACCGGGTTGTCGCAATGCTTGTGTTACGCGATTAAATTTATTTCGTCTGAAGTCAAATCCTCCAACTAAAGCCAAAATAGCGCCATCGCTTGGATCCATTGCCACAAATGCGGCCTCAACTTGAGGAAGTTGTGCAATTTTCCACATCCCCTCGTCTCTTAAAAGTCGGACAATTGCTCCGGGCCTTATGCGCTGTTTGGGCTGCGCATTTTCAGAAAGCGACGAACGTGCCAGTCTGAGAGCATCGCCTGATATGGTAATTTGCTCTCCAGTAGCAATCATTACTTTAAGTTCTTTAGGGCTGGATTCAAGAACAACGCCCGATTGCAGCTCATCGAGTGCCGGATAATCAAGCAATGCAGTATCAATTGCTCGTTGCCGTCTAATGCTGTCTGCAGGAAGCTCAATAAACCCCTCTGGGCCTCGATAGGCGTGCCGCAAATCGTAATCAAAAATTCCTTTACGTACAGCGCTATATGCCGCATCCTGATCGGCTTTTAGGATTGTGGTGTAAACGCTAATTCCTTGAGAGTAAATAATATCGCCATACTCAGAATATAAAAGTTGTCTAGCCATCTCGGCAACATAATCGGCGCGCGTGTCAAACTCTTTCCCCAGGCCCCTAACATTAATAGTCTCTGCCATCGCTTTTTCGTAGTTACTTGGCGTGATATAAGATAAATCACGCATACGTTGCAAAATATATTCTTGCCGAATCTTGGCGCGCTTAAAGTTGGCTACAGGGTTGTAAGCAGAAGGCGCCTTTGGTAAACCAGCCAACATCGCCGCCTCTGCAATGGTGATTTCTCTAAGCTCTTTTCCAAAGTAGATTTGTGAGGCGCTCGCAAATCCATAGGCGCGTTGGCCCAAATAAATCTGGTTCATATAGATTTCCAAGATCTTATCTTTGGTTAACTGCGCCTCAATTTCCCAGGCAAGTAATACCTCGTAGAGCTTTCGACTAAATGTTTTTTCATTGCTTAAGAAAAAATTACGGGCCACCTGCATTGTGATCGTTGATGCCCCTTGCGATAAGCCGCCTCGAAGATTTGCTAGGCTCGCTCGTAATACGCCCCAGTAATCAACTCCACCATGACTATAAAAA
>Ga0209135_1000695_pt1 | contig 12149 bp, 7 predicted proteins | sample LauGreSBDMM110SD_4_FD_187570 | JGI IMG/M metagenome (GOLD analysis project Ga0209135, IMG submission 187570) | Freshwater lake microbial communities from Lake Michigan, USA - Su13.BD.MM110.SD (SPAdes) (version 3) | ecosystem: Environmental > Aquatic > Freshwater > Lake | place: Lake Michigan, USA... | reverse complement strand
ATGATCTTCACGAAATCGTCCAAATGATCTAACGCCTTCTTGTACCCCTCCAGAATATGCGCCCGGTCTTCCGCTACCTTGAGATCAAACTTGGTCCGCCGAATGACCACCTCGCGACGATGCTCCAAGTAGCAAATCAGCATATCCCGCATCGGCATCAACTTGGGTCGACGACCATCCAACGCCAGCATGATGACCCCAAAACTGCTCTCCAACGCCGTATGCTTATAAAGATTGTTGATCACCACCTTGGGAATGACATCCCTCTTTAGCTCAAGAACGATTCGAATCGACTCGTCCGACTCATTGCGCGCATCGCTGATCCCCTCCAGCTTTTTCTCTTCCACTAACTCCGCAACCCGCTTAATCAACTCCTCCGGGTTCACATTGTACGGCACCTCGGTAATCACCAACTGCTGCTTGCCCGATCGACCATCCTCGACCGAAACCTTACCCCGCAACTTCAGGGAGCCTCGCCCCGTCTTATAATAGGAGACAATCGACTCCTTCCCGCAAATCAACGCACCCGTTGGGAAATCCGGCCCAGGCATGATCTTCAAAATCTGCTCGGCGGTTAATTTAGGATCCTCAATCAGCGCTACAATCGCGTCGATCGTCTCCCCTAGGTTGTGGGGAGGAATATTGGTCGCCATTCCCACCGCGATTCCGGTTCCCCCATTAACAATCAGATTCGGAAATGCCGCAGGCAGAACAACCGGCTCGGTCAATCGTTCGTCGTATGTCGGAACAAAGTCGACCGTGTCCCGATCCATATCGTTCATCAGGGCCGCACCCAGATGGTGCAACCGTGCCTCCGTATACCGCATCGATGCCGGTGGATCACCGTCGATCGAGCCGAAGTTCCCCCTTCCCTCAATCAGCAGATGGCGCGTCCCCCACCACTGCCCCATTCCCACCAAGGTTGGATAAATCGCCATGTCACCGTGGGGATGGAAATTACCCATCGTCTCACCGACAATCTTCGCACACTTCACCGGTTTGCGGTTGGGCTGAACTCCCAACCCGTCCATCGCGTACAAAATACGGCGTTGGGACGGCTTCAACCCGTCCCGCGCATCGGGCAACGCCCGCGAGATAATAACCGACATCGAGTAGTCGAGGAACGACTTCTGCATTTCATCCGCAACATTGATCGGAACAATCTTCTCTTTAGAAATCGCCATAATCGTTTTTTTCGGGGGTTAAATGTCTAGGTTCCGAACGTTCAATGCGTTTTCTTCAATAAAGATTCGCCGCGGCTCCACTTCATCTCCCATCAGTGTCGTAAAAATCTCATCCGCCTTTGCCGCATCCACCAGGTCCACCTTGAGTAACTGCCGCTTCTCAGGATCCATCGTAGTCGAAAAAAGCTCCTTGGCATCCATCTCACCCAAACCCTTGAACCGAGTGATCTGAACTCCCCTCTTTCCGACATTTTTCACACCCGTAAGAATCTCTGCGATCGAGAAGATGGGAGTCTTCGTCGGTTTGTCTCCCTCCCCCTCAATCAGCTCAAAGAGAGGTTTGTCCTGAGCCGAGAAATGATCCATCGCCATCCCCTTTTTCCCTAAACCTTGCAGAACCTTGGAGATACTGCTGGCCTCATAAATCTCATAAATTCTGGCCTTAGGACGGTTTTTATCCTCCTCCTTAGCCTTATCATCTTTCTCCTTGGCATCCTTTGCCTTGCCACCTTTCTCCTCTTTCTCGTCCTCATCCCCCTCATCCTCAATCCCCATCTTATCCCGAAACTTAGCCACCTCCTTGTCGTCCATCAAAAACTCGAATGTCTCTTCGGTTTGCTTTCTCACCTTCGCAATATACTTCGGTAGGTCACCCGACTTTGCGTTTCGCGCCTCAAGGTAATCTTCAAACTTCGCTCCCCTGCGAGTGACCGCACGGGACAACTTTTCCAGCTCCTGCAAGGAGACCAGCACATCCATCAGCTGCGTTTTGTTGTAGGCCTTCTTGTCAGAGAGACGAACCAACGAAACCTCCTCCGTTCCAAGCTCGATCAAAATCTTATCTAGAGTCTCGTTATCATCCACGTACTCCTCCCTCTTTTTCCGTTTGATCAGGAATAAGGGGGGTTGCGCCACGTAAATATGCCCCAAAGCCACCAACTCAGGCATTTTTCTGAAAAAGAAGGTCAGCAAGAGAGTTCGGATATGAGATCCGTCCACATCCGCATCAGTCATTAAGATGATCTTATGATAACGCAGACGGCTGAGGTCAAAACCACCACTTCCCTCTGAATCTTCCCCCGTCTTCTTATCTTTTTCAGCAGAGGTACCAATTCCCGTTCCTACGGCGGTAATGATCGTGCGAATCTCATTATTGTTGAGAACTCGATCGATCGAGGCTTTCTCCACGTTAATTAACTTTCCGCGAATCGGTAGAATCGCCTGCGTGCGCCGATCCCGCCCCTGCTTGGCGGAGCCACCTGCCGAATCACCCTCAACAATGTAAAGCTCGCACTGGGAGGGATCCCGTTCGGAACAGTCTGCCAATTTACCAGGCAATCCACCCCCGCTAAAAGCACCCTTGCGGATCGTTTCTTTTGCCTTGCGAGCCGCTTCCCGGGCACGAGCTGCCGTCAGCGCCTTATCAAAAATCTTTTTCCCAACCCCAGGAGTCTCTTCCAGAAAAGCAAGCAGCCCCTCATAGACACAGCTTCCGACGATTCCCTCAATCTCCGCATTGACCAACTTCACCTTTGTCTGAGCGTTAAAACGAGGGTTAGGCAACTTAATGCTCAACACGCAGATCAACCCCTCCCGCACATCCTCACCCGTAATCTTCGGATCCTTATCTTTCGCTAGGCCTTTTCCTGAAGCGTACTGATTAATCGCGCGGGTTAGAGCCGACCGAAACCCTGAAACGTGAGTTCCCCCGTCCGGATTCGGTATCGAATTAGCAAAAGGTAAAAGATTTTCGTCGTATCCGTCGTGATACTGCATGACGCAATCGACAAACACCTCATCCTTTTTTCTCTCTAAAACAATCGGTTTGGGGTGGATGGGGGACTTCGCCTTAACCATCTGCCTCACAAACTCCTCAATCCCATCCTTATAAAGAAAAGTCTCTGTTTTCCCGCTCTTCCCCTCATCGGTCAGGGTAATGGAGAGACCTGGATTGAGAAAGGCGAGCTCCCTCATTCTCTTGGCCAGCAGGTCGAACTTAAACTTCGTCGTATCGGTAAAAATGATCGCATCCGGCTTAAAAGTGATCTTTGTCCCAGTCTTTTTCGACTTTCCGGTGACGCTGAGCTTCGAGGTGGTCTTTCCTTGGGCAAACTCCATGTGATAGAGCTTCCCATCCCGCGAGATCTCGACCTCAAACCATTCGGACAGTGCGTTGACGCATTTCGCCCCTACCCCGTGTAATCCACCGGAATATTTATACGCTCCCTGATCAAACTTTCCTCCCGCATGCAGATTCGTCAAAACCAGCTCCACCGCAGGCATCTTAAACTTCGGATGCATGTCGACTGGAATACCGCGCCCGTCGTCGGAAATACTGATTGATCCGTCAACGTGAATCGTGACTTCGATGTGTTCGCAGTGACCCGCTAAATGTTCGTCGACCGAGTTGTCTAGAACTTCGAAAACACAGTGATGAAGTCCACGTTCGTCCGGATCCCCGATATACATCCCAGGCCGCTTACGGACAGCCTCTAACCCCTCTAGTTTATCAATCTTCGAAGCATCGTACGTTCCCGTTACGACGGTTTTTTCCTTGGCTGCCATCTGATGAAACTACGGAAAAGATCAGTCTCTACAACCGAAAAGAAGGTATTTAACTATTTATAAGTAAATAGTAAATAAGTACTTATAGCGTTCTAATTTCTGCTTTTTATGGGCCGAATAACAATATATGGGTGTACTGTTCACCCTCTAAAACGAGTGCCCAGGACAACCCCCTATTGAAATTGACGCCGTTTCAGTCCCCTAAAACCTCGCAAGCAAGCTAGAGGACTTATCACCACAATTTGGGGCCGTGCCCAATTGTCGAAACGAGATTCAATAGGTCTAGGAAACTTTTGCGGCTGGAGGGAATCGAACCCTCGTAGAGTAAGTTTTGTAAACCACTGATTTACAGGCCTTTTTTTCTCGATTTACGCTTTTTTTAAAAAGGCTGGTTGTAATGATGTTGTAACTTTTTTTATTTGAACTGCAAAATCATAGCAGTTTTTATGGAGTTTGATTCTCTGGAAATGACCTTGATCCACCTCCATTCAAGACTAGGATATTATCTGTGAAAATGTTTTCTCATCTCTGCCTTGGATTGGCTCTGATTGGTTTTACATTTACAACCATGGCTGAAAGCCATGGTTTGATTGATTGTTCCCATCATCACGCTGATGCCTCGAGTCACGAGAAGCCTCAAAAACAAGATTTTCCCACCAAACATCTAGACTGCAGCTGTTTTTCGGCCTCCGTGATCCTGACTCAAACTCACGTGCCTTTTCCCGGTTCCTTCCGATCGGACGAAGCTCTTGCTTGGAAAGAAAAATTCTGGCCACAAATTGTTTTTTCTCCTGACCTCCAACCTCCCCGCCTGAGTTAAGAATCCTAAGCTACTCCGTAGCTTAGCTGGGTAGTTCATTCCGGTTGTCACCGGAATTTCGATGATCATCAACCCTTCCGGCATAAAAACCGGAATCTAATCAGGTTCCAGGCAATGAAGATTTTTCTCAGGACAGTCAAATTGTTGGATTTGGACTGGATATTTTCCAATCCAACGAGGCTTATTTGTCTCGTGGTCCTGTTTCAGATGCGGGCCTCGGCTACCCCAGAGATTTCTGCACCCGCCTCCTACCCACTGCCAATCGAGGAATTGGTAACGGAAGCACTTAACAACAATCTGGAACTTCGCTCTTACGAGGCTGAGCTGGGAGTGGCCCGCGGGGAACGTCGACAAGCAGGAATGTGGAAAAATCCTGAGTTCGAAGGGAATTACGCCTATCGAAGAGTCTCGGATGCGCAGGAACTCCTTACCGGTGAAGGCGTCAGCCGAGGCCTTGCGATTGTCCAGACTTTTGAATTTCCTGGCAAAGGATCGCTACGAAAGGCAATCGCTAACCAGAACATCCGGTTGGCTGAGTTGGGCGTGCAACAGTTCCGTCAAGCCCTCGCCGGACAAGTTCGCAGTCTGGGCATTCAGTGGATTTTGGTTCGGGAGAATGCTAATGCCACCGCCGAATTGAGCGAGCGCAGCCAAGCTCTCCTGCAGCTACTGGAGGCACGCCCCATCGCCGGCCCCACCAAACTCCTGGAATTCCGGGCCATCCAAGGAAGTCTGACCGATTTACACTTCACCGCTCGGGAACTGAAACAAAAGCAGGAAGAAATCAGAATACAACTGAACAGTCTCTTAGGGCGCCCCGACAAAGAGGAAATCCGGCTTGATCAGGGTGTAGGAACTCCTGCTTTTCCGGTGGGAGACATACCCAATATGCTCCGATCTGGGGAGGAAAACAACCTACAGCTCCGAATCCGTCATCTGGAGCTGGAGCGTGCCGCCAAGGCAGTGAGTGCCTCTGAGTTGGAAATGGCTCCGGATTTCAAGGTGGGGCCGTACTTTAGCCAAGAAACTGCAGGTGAGGATGCCCTCAATATGGGCATGGTCTTGGCGATGTCTTTACCTCTTTGGAACTGGAACCAAGGAGGAATCGACACAGCCAAAGCTCGCCAAGAAAAAGCCTACTGGCTTAAGCAGGATGCCGCCCGTCAGGTTCGCATGGTAATTTACCAAAGAATTCGAGCCTATACCTTGGCTCTTGAACATCTACAGGCCACGCCAGCACGGGACATCAATATGTTGTCCCAATCTGCAGGCTTGGCGGATCGTCAGTACCGTACCGGGGCAGTGGGAATCCAACTTCTTCTTGAAATGCAGCGCCAATTTCTTGCTGCTCTTCGGACTCGAAACCAGAGCCTGTTGGAAGCCTGGCAAAGTTGGCTGGACCTCGATCTTCTAACTGCGGGCGGATGCTTGCCCACACGGCAAGCTCAGAGCGTAAGCACAGCGGGGACAAATCCATGACGAATTGGAGATCTATCCTATTTTATCGATGCTTCGTGCCTGGATTCGCTTTGCTCATGGCTTCCTGCAGCCCCTCGTCCCAGAATCAGGAAAAGGAAAAACTAGATTCGAATACTTCTGCGAAAGAAGTGACCGAAGCCAAAGCTGAAACTCCGGTTGATCCCCATGAGCACGAAGCAGACAAAGAAGATCATTGTGATGGCAAGGAAGAATCTCTCACCCTAACGCCTGAAGAAACACTTGCCCTGGCCCCGGAATCAAATCCAGTTGTAAAACACGAGTTCGTGCAAACAGCTTCTTTTTCTGGGCAGATTTATCGTGGCGCCGGAGAGGCAAGCCTGCGACATGGTCGAGAAAGACAAGGTTCTGCCTACGCCAGTTGCCTATTACCTGCAGAGGCAGCTGAATCAGTCGCAAATAATGTCGAAGCACAGTTTTACCGACCTCCCCCATCCACAGATCAATTCACAGGATCCCTTCTCAGAAAAGAGGATGAGGAGTCCGGATGGCGAGCCGGCCAACGAGAACTTCTTTGGGAAATTAAGGATCCAGCGCTTTCCCTTCAGGTGGGGGACATTGTCACAGGTTCTGTCACTCTCAATGGTCAGCCCCGCATGGCACTAGCAGTCCCCAACGATGCTGTCCTAACCACAGCTACGGGTCCGGTGGTTTATTTGCATCAGGAAAATTACTGGTTGCGAAGAATAGTTAAAATTGGTGCTCAGGATCGAGGTTGGACCGAGATTTTGGAAGGCCTTCAGGAAGCTGATGAGGTTGCGATTCGCTCCGTGGATGCTCTCTATTTGCTTGAGAGGAAAAAAGAAGGTGGTGGAGGCCACTGCCACTAAATGAAATCCCTTTTATCTTTCTGCGTGGATCACGCCCGCGGCGTGATTCTGGTATTAGTGGCTACAGTTCTCGTAGGTCTCTACTCCTTTACCCGACTGCCCGTTGATGCCGTGCCAGATATTTCCCCTGTTCAGGTTCAGGTCAACACCCTGGTAAAGGGATTGGCGCCGGAGGAAGTAGAAAAACAAGTAACCTTCCCCCTCGAGACTGAATTAGCCGGAGTTCCTGGCATGGAGGAGATTCGCTCACTCTCAAAGTTTGGTCTTTCCCAGATCACCTTAATTTTTCGGGATGGCACCGATTTATTCCGAGCCAGACAAATGATTTCGGAAAAGATCCAAGCTGCCACACCCTCCCTGCCATCCGATGTGGCTCCGCGCTTGGCCCCAATGGTAACGGGACTTGGAGAAATTATTTTTTATACTGTCGACTTTAAAGCAGGTGCCCAGAGCCCGGATATACCCAACGACCGATCGGAACAGCTCATGGAACTAAAGCGCATCCACGATCTTTTGATCAAGCCGAGGCTCCGCTCCGTTCCGGGGGTTGCAGAAATCAACACGATAGGCGGAAAAGAAAGGCAATTGCTTGTCCTAGCTTCACCAGAAAAGCTAGCTGGAGCAGGCCTTTCTTTTCGAGAAATCCGTGACGTGGTAGCCGAAAACACGGAAAATGCAGGCGGAGGGATTCTCTCTTTGGGCGGCGAGCAGGTTAATGTCCGTGCCAACACTCGGGTAAACCAGCCTGAAGAGGTTGCCACTCTTGCAGTGAAGACAGGACCAGGAGTCACTGCCTTACGGCTATCCGAAGTGGCAGAGGTGCAGACGGGTTCATCTGTCCGCGTTGGGGCTGCAACATGGAACGGCCGGGAGGCCCTCCTTGGAACCGTCATGATGCTTGCTGGCGAGAATCCCAGGGTCGTTGCTCGAAACGTCGAGGCCCAAATCTTGGAAATCTCCCCCTCCCTACCGCCTGGCGTGGAAATTCGCATACTATCTAACCGCGCTGATTTGGTGGACCGCACGATTGCTACAGTCCGCAATAATCTCACCGAAGGCGCCGTCATTGTTGTTGTAGTTCTACTCCTTCTATTGGGAAATTTACGAGCTGCTCTGATTGTTTCCCTGTCGATCCCCCTTTCCTTCCTTCTGGCCGTGACAGGAATGGTTCCGAGTCGCATTTCAGGCAACCTAATGAGCCTAGGCGCGGTTGATTTTGGACTGATCGTGGATGCATCTGTGGTGATGGTGGAGAATATTGTTCGCCGTCTTCGCGAAAATCAGAAAAAGAAGGGGCATCCCTTGGCCGAAACAGAGAAGAACCAGGTGATTCTTAGCGCCGCCCAGGAGGTGGCTTCCCCCATGTGCTTTGGAGTCATGATTGTAACGATTGTTTATGTACCGATTCTCGCATTAGGCGGCATCGAAGGGAAAATGTTCCATCCAATGGCCCTGACGGTGATGCTCGCCTTATTAGGCTCCCTTTTAGTTGGCTTACTAGGAATGCCGGCACTTTGTCGTTTCGCGCTAAAAGATTTTTCCCACGACCACAATCCCCATTGGCTCCGCTCGATCCAGAATGCTCATCGACGTTTGTACGAGCAGGCCATGAAAAAGCGCCGGATGTTTGTAGGATGGACAGCGGGAGTGTTTCTTTTTTCCATGGGGATCCTAGTGTGGATGGATAAAGAGTTTCTGCCTCGGCTTGATGAGGGCGCCATCACCGCACATATGATCCGGGCTGCTGGAGTTTCTCTGGATCAGGCCTTAACCATGCAGCAGAAGTCTGAAAAAGTGATTCTCAAAAACATCCCGGAGGTCGCCCAGATTTACTCCAAAATTGGGACCGACGAGGCAGCCACAGATCCTATGGGGGTCAATATCGCTGATTCTTTCTTGATCCTTAAGCCTCGCTCCAAATGGAAGGGCCACAACAACCAGAACGACCTAACCCAGCGCATATCCGAACTTCTGCAAAAAACGATTCCGGGACAGTCCTACATTTTTTCCCAACCGATTGAGATGCGTTTTAACGAGATCCTTGAGGGAACTCGGGCCGACATAGCCGTAAAGATTTTTGGAGACGACTTCTCTGAGTTGGAGAGAATTGGCAACGAAATTAGAGAGTTTTTAGAAAAGATCCCCGGCACGGCGGAAGTCGAGTTCGACACCTTGGGAAAGGCTCCCGTCTTGGAAATTAAGCCGGACCGGCAGGCCTTGTTGGCCTATGACGTGCATGCTCGGGAAATTAATGATGTGATCGCCACTGCCCTGGCTGGAAGCGATGTCGGCACAGTGATTCGGGGCAATCAACGAATTCCCGTGGTGGTCCGTCTGCCTGAACATATTCGGAATGACCTGACTCAGATCCGCCGCCTACCTGTTCCCACGGAAGACGGCGGGACTGTCCCCCTCGAAAAAATCGCAACTTTTAAAGTAAGTGATCAAGTGAACGCGATTTCGCGGGAGACCGGACAGAGGCGAGTTGCACTCATGGTCAGTCTTAAGGGAGGAAGTGCCAGCGATTGGATTAGCACGGCGCAGACGAAACTCTCCAAAATTGACCTCCCGAAGGGATATAGAGTCGAGATGGGTGGTCAATTTAAACACTACCAAGAAGCAACTCAGCGCCTTCGAGTTGTGGTCCCGATGACTTTAATTCTCATCCTCATGCTTCTTTTTGCAGCTCTCAAGAGCTTGCGCCATGCTCTGTTGGTGCTGCTCTGCGTTCCCACAGCGGTGACTGGGGGAGTTTTGGCTTTGGCCCTTAGGGGAATGCCTCTGACGATCTCCGCTGTAGTAGGATTTTTAGCCCTTTCGGGAATCGCTGTCCTTAACGGGGTGATGTTGATCACCTATATACAGCAACTTCGTCGGCAGGGGGTTCCATTAGAACAGGCTGTCCGGGAGGGAACTTTCACTCGGCTTCAGCCAAAAATCATGACTGCGTCCGTGGCCGCTGCGGGTTTTATTCCGATGGCAATTTCAACAGGGGCGGGGGCTGAGGTTCAGCGTCCTCTAGCGACTGTCGTGGTTGGAGGAATTATTACATCCACATTTTTAACTTTAGTACTGTTGCCGGTTTTGTTCCTTTGGATCGAGAACTCAACGAGAGCTAAAACCACCCGCTGATCATCTGTCGGGAATCGAACCTTTGGATCGATTATTTTTTCGGACTTTGTTGTAACTTTTCGTTGTAACTCGAGTGAATTCCCCGGATTTTTCTTCTGCAAGTTGCTGGCTTTTAAATATTTGGTGCGGCTGGAGGGAATCGAACCCTCGTGTCTAGCTTGGAAGGCTAGCGTTCTACCATTGAACTACAGCCGCAAACCATCTGCGCCGTAGAAGATTTGAACTTCTAACCTCCTGATCCGTAGTCAGGTGCTCTATCCAGTTGAGCTAACAGCGCGTAATTTCAAATACTACCTCAAGGCGCCTTTTCGGGCAATGCCGGCGAGCCCTCACCCAAGGCCTGCTTCATCTCCCCGATCCACTCCGCAATCTTTGGGTGGTAAGGACAGCTCTTTAGGATCTCCATCTTCCTAGCCCAGGCCGACTCTTGCTCCCCCATCTTTTCTAAATCATCCGCCCGCTCCCACATCAGTTCAGGACGCTTCAAAACCTTATAATCATCTAACCCCAACGTTTTGACCTCCTTTCCTATCCCCTCATCCATCGCCGCAATCCGTAGATCCCAAAGCCGGATCAGCTCCCGGCTCTTTACTTCTCGCAAGCGCGGTCTCACTACCTGATTGAAAATAGCTCCCACCGAAGAAGAAGACACCTTCGCCTCCTTCACCTCCCCTAGAAAACCCTGAATCTGCCGATCCCGCACTAAAGGGCTCTCCAAAGCAGGATAAGCAAAATCATCCCCACTTTGCTTCGCCTGTTTCCGCCCACCCCCAGCTTTTTTTTCCACCTTTCCTTGGGTCGGTGGCACATCCTCAGCAGTTTCGACATTATCCTTCGTATCCATGAGACGCTCCCAATACTTCCCCCACTCCTCCGCCCTCGGTGCTTCCTTCTCCCCCAAAGCTTGCCGACAAACTAAACCCACATACTGAACGTGCAGCTGTGCCGCCTCCCCGTAATCAAGAGAAACGATCTTCTCCTTATTCGCGATTCTCCACTGCTGATACCGACCTTCTCCATCCTGCGTGTGACCGAATTCCACATTGCGATAGCTATCCAAATAAAGCTGAACCGCTTTAAACTTGTCAGACCCCGCCTCCGTAAGCTCTTTCGCTGCTTTTTCCAAAAGGCCTTGAGTCAATTTTTCGCTCTTCGACTCAATTTCTTTTAACTCCGCCAACGCCTTAACCCGATCCAACTTCGCCTCCTGCCCCGAAACCCGCGCCCCAAGAAGCGCCAACCCCACAACCAGCGTGCCTAAGATGAATCTCATACCATCCCAAAATGGAGCAAAGCCCCGCAGAGACCATGTTTTTTCTTGGGATCGTTTTTGACCGCACCCCTCTTTTTTGCGAGTCTTTCCAGTTCACGGGCGGATACCGAAGTGGCCAAACGGGGCAGACTGTAAATCTGCTGGCTCACGCCTTCGCTGGTTCGAATCCAGCTCCGCCCAACTTCTTCCCCTCTTTTCCCCATCGCACCCTCCCATCTCTTTCCGTCCTCTCCCACATCCGCTAATAATCTCCCATGGCCATTTCTCTTCTGCCCTACGAGCACCACCGCGAACCGCTGGCCCCGCACCACGTCTTCCTCCGCCGCATCCTGCTCCACTTGGCCATGGCCATCGGCTTGATCAGCGTCTCCCTCGGAATCGGGATCCTCGGATATCATCAACTCGGCGGATTGGCCTGGGAGGATGCCCTCGTCGAAGCCTCCATGCTCATGGGCGGACAAGGTCCCGTCTATGGCCAAAGCCTAACCACTGTCCCTGCCAAACTTTTTTCCTCCGCATACGCCCTCTTCTCTGGAATCGTCCTCATCGCCCTCTTCGGCATCATCCTGGCACCCATCTTTCACCGCATTCTCCACCGCTTGCACGTATCGGAAAAATAAATTCCTTTCATGAAAGATAAATGGATCCAGCTCGCCCTCCGCCTCGCGGAGGCCACCGCCCCCACCAGCACCGACCGCTATCACAAAGTCGGCTGCGCCATCCTCCGCAAAGAAGGAAGCGTCTGTGGGATCGGCTTCAATGGCCAACCCCCGGGAGTCGAACTGACAGACGACGAAGCCCTCCACCGCGACTTCCGCCGCCGCCTCACCACCCACGCCGAAAGCAAC
>Ga0209135_1000694_pt1 | contig 12171 bp, 12 predicted proteins | sample LauGreSBDMM110SD_4_FD_187570 | JGI IMG/M metagenome (GOLD analysis project Ga0209135, IMG submission 187570) | Freshwater lake microbial communities from Lake Michigan, USA - Su13.BD.MM110.SD (SPAdes) (version 3) | ecosystem: Environmental > Aquatic > Freshwater > Lake | place: Lake Michigan... | reverse complement strand
TTTTTTGTGTGAAGTATTTTTTACAAGTAATATTGAAGCGATCAAAAGGTTTTGACAATGCCGCATAAAAAATAAAAAAGCGCATCCAATAGGAGGACTTAGATAGGAATATTGGCGGAAGCGGTGAGATTCGAACTCACGAACGGTTGCCCGTTGCCGGTTTTCAAGACCGGTGCAATCGACCACTCTGCCACGCTTCCTTATCGTGCGGTCTTAGCGTTTTAATTCTATCAGGTGGCTAAAAACAAAGCCTGCAAATCATTCAACATATCAAAGCCGCGCTCGGTGGGCCGCACTTGGCGAATATCGCGTTCGAGCAAGCCCAAGGACACAGCCTTATCTAACGAAGCGTCAATGGCGCTCAAGGGCAAACCGGTTCTGTCGAGGAAGCTTTGCACATCAAAACCGTCTTTGAGACGCAAAGTGTTCAGCATGAACTCGAAGGGCAGTTGTGCGCGAGAAATTTCTTCCACGGAAGTGACCGCGCCCTCGGTCATGGCTTTTTGCATATACAGCTTGGGGTCGCGGTACCTGACCATCCGCATCACTCTATGGGCAAAGCTGATCTTGCTGTGGGCACCTGCGCCCACACCCAAGTAGTCGCCAAATTGCCAGTAGTTGGTGTTGTGCCAGCAGCGGTGTCCTGCCTGCGCATAAGCAGACACCTCGTAGCGCTGCAAGCCCTGGGCTTGCGTTTTATCGCTGATGTGGTCCAGCATGTCGTAGGCCGTGTCTTCAATGGGCAAGTCTGCAGGCGGATGCTTAGCAAAAAAGGTATTGGGCTCTATGGTCAAGTGGTAAATAGACAAATGCGGGGGCTTGAGCGACAAAGCGCGGCTCACATCTGCATCAAGTTGCGCCATGCTTTGGCCGGGCAAGGCATACATCAAATCAATATTGAATGTATCGAAGGCCTTGGCGGCTTCTTCCACTGCGGCAAAAGCCTGATCGGCGTTGTGCACCCGCCCCAAAACTTGCAAATGCTGATCATTAAAACTTTGCACCCCCACAGACAAACGGTTCACGCCGGCTTGTCTGAAAGCATGAAAACGGTCTTTTTCAAAAGTACCTGGGTTGGCTTCCAGCGTGATTTCACAATCAGGAACCATATTGAGCCTAGCGCGCAAATCGCTGATCAAACGCGCAATGCCTTGGCTGGAAAACAAGCTGGGCGTCCCGCCACCAATGAACACGCTGTGCACTTGCCTGCCCCATACCAAGGGTAAGCTGGCTTCTACATCAGCGCACACAGCATCTAGGTAAGCAGACTCGGGCAATTCGGTTGAAGGCATTTCATGCGAATTGAAATCGCAATAAGGGCATTTCTTCAAACACCAAGGGAGATGCACATACACCGACAAAGGTGGCAAGCTGGGCAAAGACAAGGTGCCTGCTCGCATCAAATGCTGAATGTCTAAGTTCATGTGAACCAACGCTCACGCATCAAAGCCAACATCGCCTGTGCCGCTTGGCCGCGGTGACTTAAAGCGTTTTTTTCTTCGTCTGTCATTTGGGCAAAAGTTTTGCCCAAAGCAGGAATCCACATCACGGGGTCGAAACCAAAACCTTTGTCACCCAGTGGCTCGGTGGTGATTTCGCCCACGGCGCGGCCGCTGGCAATCAGAGGTTCGGGGTCTTGCGCACTGCGCACCGCCACCAAGGTGCTGACCAAAGCGGCACGCCGTTGTGTCTTACCCACCATTTGCTCAAGTAACGCTTTACGGTTGTTGTCGTCGCTTTTGGGGTAACCAAACTGGGTGCAATAAAAAGCGGTTTGCACCCCTGGCAAACCACCGAAAGCGTCCACACACAAGCCGGCATCGTCGGCCATGGCTGGCAAGCCGCTGTGCAAGCTGGCATGTCGCGCCTTGGCCAAGGCGTTTTCTACGAACGTATGAAAGGGCTCATCAGCTTCTGGAATGTTCAATGCGGCTTGTGCCACCAACGCTATGCCCAAAGGCGCAAACAAGGTTTGCAACTCGGCCAATTTGCCCGCGTTGTTAGACGCCAAAACCAAACGCACAGCAGACAAACTCATGCGCTCAAAGCCGCTTTTTGCATCTCAATGAGTTCGCGAATGCCCTTGTCGGCCAAAGTCAGCAAGCTGTCCATTTCGCCACGCGTGAAAGCCGCGCCCTCGGCCGTGCCCTGCACTTCCACAAAGCCGCCGTCACTGGTCATGACCACATTCATATCGGTGTCGCACACCGAGTCTTCGGTGTACTCCAAGTCCAACAAGGCAGTGCCGTGGAGCAAGCCCACAGAAATAGCCGCCACATGGTGGGTGATGGGGGACGCGGTGATCAAGCCTTTGGCCAACAAACCATTGACCGCGTCTTGTGCCGCCACAAATGCGCCGGTGATGGCTGCAGTGCGTGTGCCGCCATCGGCTTGCAACACATCACAGTCGAGTTGTAGGGTGCGTTCACCCAATTTTTTCAAATCAAATACCGCCCGCATCGATCTTCCAATCAGGCGTTGAATCTCTTGGGTGCGACCACTTTGCTTGCCCTTGGCAGCTTCTCGGTCGCTTCGGGTGTGGGTGGCGCGCGGCAACATACCGTACTCGGCGGTCACCCAGCCTTCGCCACTGCCGCGTTTGTGCGGCGGCACTTTTTCTTCTACCGAAGCGGTACACAAGACTTGGGTGTTACCGAACGCAATCAGAACTGATCCTTCGGCATGCATGGTGTAGTGACGGGTGATACGCACTGAACGCAATGCGTCGTTGGCACGCTGAAGGCGGGAAGGAATGGAGCTCATAGCGGGTAAGTAGACCTTGGTGTTTGAATGGCACCTATTGTCCTTCAAGCCCAACATGCTCGACAGACATAATGGCGCTTTAACGAAAAGCTACCTATGTCCTTGCAAAGCATGACCGGTTACGCCAGCGCTCAAACCACGCTGGAACTTGGGGGCGCCTCTCAAGGTGCACGTTTGGGCTTGGAAATTCGCTCGGTCAACAGCCGATTTTTAGATGTGAGTTTTCGCCTGCCCGATGAATTGCGCCCACACGAACCCGCTTTGCGCGAACTCATAGGTCAACACATTAAACGCGGCAAAGTTGAACTGCGTGCCCACTTAGAAGCCGCGCAAGCCAGCACCGTGGCAAAGCCCGACAAAGCCCTGTTGCAAAACCTCTTGGAAATACAACAACTGGTTCGCAGCACCATGCATGATGCATCGCTGCTGTCTGTGGCTGATGTCATTCGGCTCAGCCATGCACCTTTGCTGCCCAGCCAAGACTGGACGGGCCCGGTCATGGCCTTGGGAACGCAAGTGGTCTCGCAACTGTGTGAGGCAAGACAACGTGAGGGAATGCGTCTTGCGCAAGATTTGCTAGAGCGTGCCCAGCAATTGCAAGTTTTGGCAGACTTGGCACTGCCCTTGGTTCCTAAAACTGTTGAAACCCAGCGACAGCGGTTTTTAGAACGTTGGCGCGAAGCGATGGCTCTGGTGGATGCCCAAGCCCTCCCAGAATCCGTTCATGAACGCGCCTTGGCAGAAGCGGCCAGTTTTGCGGTGCGCGCCGATGTAGCCGAAGAAGTCACCCGTTTGAAAACACATTTAGATGAAATTGCCCGATTGCTACAACTTTCAACGCACAAAGAAGGCGTGGGCAAGCGACTAGACTTTTTGATTCAAGAACTGCACCGCGAAGCCAATACACTTGGTTCCAAATCCAGCGCCATCGAGATGACGCGCATCTCGCTAGATATGAAGGTGCTGATCGAGCAAATGCGCGAACAAGTTCAAAACCTTGAATGAAGACGACTTACCCAGGAAACTTATTTGTGGTCGCGGCTCCCAGTGGTGCAGGCAAGTCGAGCTTGGTCAAAGCCCTGATGGAACTCGATGCAGGTGTTCAACATTCTGTGTCGCACACCACGCGTGCGCCACGCGGCCAAGAGTTTCATGGCCGTGAATATTTCTTCATTGATGATGCTCAATTTGACGAGATGGTTGCAACAAATGCTTTTTTAGAATGGGCCTATGTGCATGGCAACCGCTACGGCACCAGCAGCGCCACCATTCAAGAACGCATTTCGCAAGGCATGGATGTTGTCTTGGAGATTGACTTCCAAGGGGCTATTCAAATCAAACGCCTGTTTGCCAACGCGGTATTGATTTTCATCTTGCCACCCAGCTGGGAAGAGTTGCGCTCGCGCTTACATCGCCGCGGTGAAGATACACCTGAAGTGATTGAAACACGCTTGGCCAACGCCGCCACCGAGATGGCGCAGGCCCATGAATTTGACTTCGTTATAATCAATCAACTTTTTGATAAAGCTTTATTCGATCTTAAAGCTATCGTTCATGCGCAGCGCCTCAAATACGCGTCGCAACGCACCCTTAGAAGCGATATCTTCCAAGCCTTGAAACTCAACTGAACACCGGAGCAACACCATGGCACGCATCACTGTTGAAGACTGTCTCGAACAAATTCCCAACCGTTTCCAATTGGTTCTGGCCGCGACCTACCGCGCCCGCATGCTGGCCCAAGGCCACACGCCCAAAATCGAGAGCAAGAACAAGCCTGGCGTCACCGCCTTGCGCGAAATTGCCGCAGGAAAAATCGGTATAGAAATGCTTAAAAAAGTACCCGGTTAAGTTCCTTGCACGCTGGGAGCTTCACCCTGCCCGCACAAAAGCACTGCCAAGGCAGTGCTTTTTTTTCGGCCCTTGGCCCGTGGCTCTACAAAACGCTACAGTAGAAGCCTATGGTTTCCGCTGAAAAACTCCTTACCGCGCCAACGCTGGCCAGCAATGCGGCAGCCGCCAGCTTTGCTTTGCTGCAGGCCAAACTTGACTACATAAGCCCCGAAGGCTTAGAGCAAGTCAAACGCGCCTATCGCTTTGCCGATGAGGCACACCTTGGCGTTACCCGCAAAAGCGGCGAGCCTTACATCACCCACCCGATTGCTGTGGCATTGCAGTGCACTGAATGGAAGCTCGATAGCCAAGCTTTGATGGCGGCTCTTTTGCATGATGTGATGGAAGACTGCGGTGTAACCAAGGCCGATTTGGTTGAAAAATTTGGCGCCAATGTTGCCGAACTGGTCGACGGTTTGACCAAGCTAGACAAGCTCAATTTTGAAACGCAAGAGGAAGGCCAAGTTGAATCGTTTCGCAAAATGTTGCTCGCCATGGCGCGAGATGTGCGGGTTATTTTGGTCAAACTCGCCGACCGCACCCACAATATGCGCACCATGGAAGCCATGCCGCGTTCGCGCTGGAAGGCCATCAGCAGCGAGACCCTAGAAATTTATGCACCGATTGCCCATCGCTTAGGCCTGAACCAAACCTACCGCGAACTGCAAGAATTGGCGTTTCGCCACCTGCGCCCATGGCGTTACCAGGTGTTGGAAAAAGCGGTGATGAAAGCCCGCAGTCGCCGCCGTGATTTGCTGCAAAAACTGCAACGCGATGTCGAAGGTGCTTTCAAAAATGCCAAGTTACCTATTCATATCTTTGGTCGAGAAAAAACATTGTTCTCCATCTACCAAAAAATGGATCAAAAGCATTTGAGTTTTGCGCAAGTCACTGACATCTACGGCATGCGTATCTTGATACCCAACTTGGTCGACTGCTACACCGGCCTAGGCATACTGCATCAGCTCTACAAGCCCGTTCCCGGCAAGTTCAAAGACCATATTGCGATTGCCAAGGTGAATGGTTACCAGTCCTTGCACACCACCTTGGTGGGCCCTGCAGGCATCAATGTGGAATTCCAATTACGCACCGAAGCCATGCACGTGGTTGCCGAGTCGGGTGTGGCCGCGCACTGGATGTACAAGAGCAGCGACCCCGGCCATGAACGTGCTGAGCGTTTGGGCACGCAATGGCTGCAGTCCTTGCTAGACATTCAAGATGAAACTCGCGACGCTGCTGAGTTTTGGGACCATGTCAAAGTCGATTTGTTCCCTGACGCGGTGTATGTCTTCACCCCCAAAAGCCACATCATGGCTTTGCCCCGAGGCGCGACTGTTGTCGACTTTGCCTATGCGGTTCATACCAATGTGGGCGAGCACACCTTGGGCGCCAATGTGAATGGCCAGCCTGTGTCCTTGCGCAGCGAACTCAGCAACGGCGATGTGGTTGAAATCATCACCTCAACAGACACCACGCCCAACCCAGCTTGGTTGGGTTTCGTTAAAACCGGTAGGGCGCGTTCCAAAATTCGCCACTACTTCAAAACCCGCGCTCAGTCAGAGTCCAAAGATTTGGGTGAAAAATTATTGTTGCAAGGATTGCGCGCAGAAGGCTTTGCACAACTTCCTGCAGCCGATCAAGCGCATAAAACTTTGTGGGACAAGTTGTTGCGTTTTACCGGCAGCAAAAATCTTGACGAATTGCTCACCGACATTGGCTTGGGCAAGCGTGTCGCTTCTATTGTGGCCAAACGCTTGGTGAAGTTGCTGGGAGATTTAGGCGAGCGCCCCGACCCTTTGCTGCTGAGTTTGGAGCGTTTCACCGCCCACGAAACATTCTCTCAAGGCAGTGTGGTGGTTGACGGCAGCGACAATGCCTCTGTGCAGTACGCCCTGTGTTGCCACCCCTTGCCTGGCGACCCCATCTTGGGCTACTTGGGTCACGGCGAAGGCTTGGTGATTCATTTAGAGAGTTGTCAGGTTGCGCAACGCCTTAAAGCCAAGGATAGCGAGCGCTTCATCGCGGTTGAATGGTCAGATGAAACTGTACGCAGTTTTGAAGCAAGTATTGTGGTGACCGTACTCAACGGCAAAGGTGTATTGGCAAGCGTCGCTGCGGCCATCACCTCGGCTGAAGCCGACATTAAGTTGGTCAGCATGGTTGATGAGGTCAGCGGCAAGGAAGCCACCGATTTACGTTTCTTAATTGCAGTGCAAGACTTTACCCACCTGCAATCGGTGCTTTCCAGTTTGCAGCGCTTACCTGCTGTCAGCAAAGCCAGCCGGGCTTTTTCGCACCGCGCGCAGTCCTGAAACGGCGACGGGGCTATCAGCGCTGTTGTTAAGTTGGTGCGGGATAAACCACTTTCATAACTTCTATTTCTAGCCACCCCTTGGGAGTTTGGAGTTTGACCACATCGCCCACATGCGACTTAAGCAAGGCTTGGGCAATCGGTGAGACCCAACTGACCTGTGCATTCAAGCTGTCAGCCTCATCGATACCCAAAATAGTGATGGTGTTAGCGCTGCCCTCTTGGTCTTCATAGCTGACAGTAGCGCCAAAAAAAACCTGATCGCGCCCATGGTGCAAACTGGGGTCAGACACCACAGCCAACTCTAGCCTTTTGGTTAAGAACCGAATACGCCTGTCGATTTCTCGCAAACGTTTTTTGCCATAAATATAGTCGCCGTTTTCAGACCTGTCACCGTTGCTGGCCGCCCAGTGCACGATTTCCACCACTTTGGGACGCTCGTCGTCAATCAGGCTGAGCAACTCTTCGCGCATGCGGGCGTAGCCCAGTGGGGTGATGTAGTTTTTGCTGCCATTAGGCAAAGCAGGAGAAACGTCTTCGTCTTCATCGCCTTGGTCTGACTCGCGGGTAAAGGCTTTACTCATATATATAAATGGTGCGGCTGGCAGGATTCGAACCCACGACCCCTTGGTTCGTAGCCAAGTACTCTATCCAACTGAGCTACAGCCGCACTGGGCGCAGATCATAACATGTAAGAACCTAAACCCAAGGTCATACAGAACCTTCACTTACATCGAGACTCGCTTTAGATTTGGCTTTTTTATGCCGCCCATACAAATCAAATGCGTGCAACACACCTGCAAAAAACAGACAGGCAAGTGAAACAACAGATATGGAATCTATAGCTGTGAAACGAAAACCCAAGACCAGAAAAAACCCAGGCGCCAGGGCAAAACTCATATCCAATAAATTTAAACCTTGTGGGTGCCGCTTGAAATAAAAATAAAGGCAGACCCATTCAACTAGAAAAAACACAATCACCAAATCAAGCACCCAAACAGGTAGTGTGTAATTCATCTGCGAACTACCAAAGTGCAGGAAGATCAGCTGTTGTTGTTAACAAGAATCACTATGGTGACGAGCACCGTTGCAATGGCTGAAAAGAGCGCAATACCAACGGCGTAGTAAATAGCAGCTTTATTTTTGATTTGGGCAACGATAGATTTATTCATAAAAATATTTCATCAAAGGTTAGTGGTGGGCCCACCTGGACTCGAACCAGGGACCAAAGGATTATGAGTCCTCTGCTCTAACCAACTGAGCTATAGGCCCTTTAACCCCATTGTATTCAGTAAATAGACCACCACTTTTGCTTTACCCAAGGCTTGCAAACAAAGCTGATTGTTTTTTGCCCAGACTGACCAAAGGACATTTGCAGGCTTGCATCTGCTGGGCGAAAAATAAACTGCAGTTGCTCTGTCAGCGACGCAACGCCGTTGGATACATCGCCCATGTCACGCACAAAAGGAACGATGTCTAAGCTGACTTGCTGCGCAGAAAAAGTGCCTTGTAACTGCGCACGCATTTGTTTAGTTGCGTCTGCGCCCTGCAGCCAAAGGGTCATGCTGGGCTCGCCTGCTTTGGCGCACTGAGGGTTATCTATGGGCCAAGCCACACATATTTCTTGCTCACTCAGGCGCACTACTTGCTGTTTGTACCTGTTGATTGTGCTTTCTTGCGAATAGCTTTCACAAAAAAACTCTTGGCCAGAAGGCGGCGAGCAAGCTAGCAAAAAACACAAGGCCAAACAAAGAAAACTCAGCCTGGCACTCACCGCGCTAGAACCAGGGTTTTTCACACTGGCCTGAAAAAACAGCAGATAACTTCATTTGACCCACCTCGCCATCAATGAATCGCAGTCCCGAAGAGTGGGTATAAATTTTCAGCGCTTGCGTGGCGGTGTTGAAATCGAATGCATAGGCCATGTTCTCAACAGCTTGGCTGGTGTAACTGCCCTGAAAACCCGAAGGGGTTTTAGCTGCAAAGTGGTTGTCGCGGTTCAACTCTTTGTACAGAGGGAAGCGGTGGTTATCCAAGTAAATTTCGCCTCGCCGAATTTCAATTCTGTGGGTTTGAGCAACTTGGTTTTCCTGGGACGCGGATGTCGAACTCGCGTCCCCTTGTGTGGTCCAAAGACGCGTCTGCTGCTCTTGGCCCTGACAGCTGAGCGTTGGGTAAAGTGCGCCGTAGCCATACACAGCTAAGGGCAGCACCAAGGCAACTGTTGATCCACCCAACAGCTTCAACCATTTTTTATTTCGGGGTCTGGCAACTACGGACATACTTCTGGATGCACTTCTGGATGCACTTCTGGATGCACTTCTGGATGCACTTCTGGATGCACTTCTGGATGCGCTTGTGGATTCGCTTGTAGGTACACCCTCAGCTTCACCTGAAGCCATAGTTGGCGCTGTGGGTGCGGCAGGGACAAATACCTCAACCGAAGGCTCTGCTAAGGCTTGGCTTGAGGTATTTGCATCTGCTGGTGCAGTCATTCGTTTTCGATTCGGTCGAGTTAATTTGGGGACCTCAACAGGCTGGAAGTTCAACTCGGGCCAACTGTTGGGCGAATGTGGCGGGGTTTGAACTTGAAATTCAACTTCAATTGGAACTACAGCCGACTCGATATGGTTGGGTGTAAACAATGGCGCTAAAACAAACTTCGCCAGACCCTTGGGTTTGAAACGGTCCAATTTATCGTGCACTTGCCCGATGTTCTTTTGCAAGTCATCGACGCGAATATCAGAAACCAAAATAGGCGCTTCAGATAAAAAGCCAGAGAAATCTATACCTTGACGATTGATTTGAAAACCGTTGGCGCCAATTTTTTGAACATTCGACAACACCGCAGCGTCTGGCACTTTTTGCAAATTAACATCAATGCCGGTTTCTTCCATGACATCTTGTCGAATCTTTTCCGTGGCATTGAGCGAGACTTGCGCCACATCTTTTTTATCTTCAAAGGAAGCATTAACTTGTTGTATGTTTTCTTGCATGGTGCGAGAAACAATATCGCTTAAGCCTCCATGTGTTTCTTGGCTTTGCCAGTCGCCTTGGTTGGCGGCATCATTCACTTCCCTTTTACCGTGCGCTGCGTTGCTGTGCTTTTGCGTGAGATTCATGCCAAAACTATCGTCTTTGGCTTTTTTGCGCGTCCTTTTTCTGGTGTGCAAAGATTTAACTTCTTCATCCGAGCCAAAGGGCTTGAAGTTCTTGATCTCTAGGGGGGCATAGTAAGAGCTGAATTGTTTTTCAGTGACATCAAAGGCCTCAAGCATGTTTTCAAACAGGCGCTTTTCAATATCGGCAACAACACCATCGGACATCATGGAGTCGCAGACATTGGCCAAGATCAATAGTTTTTGATCTGCATTCAGCACGTTATTGGCGTCACTACAAAACTGGTTCATCTTGACGCTGCGCACATATTTCATGGCAACTGCTTGCAGATTTTCAAACTCACCGATGACAACTTGCAACTGACCAATTTCCTCTTCGGCAATATCGCCGTCTGCCGACATCATGTAAATCAAAGAAGCGGCCATCGCCAAATGCGGGGTAATCAGGTTTTCATCGATCTGCGTTGGCTCGTAAGGACCAAGCAACGATTTTTCATTTTTGAGCGCTATGGCGCTGTAGTAAGGGGAGAATGATTTTTTGCTGTACCCAAAAGAGCCGCATATTTTTTGAAACAGCTCTTCTTCAACAGCTTGGCAAACACCGTCGGCCAGCAAGCAATCGCATAAATTGCACAAAATGCACAATTTGTCTTCATTGCTAAGCACCGGCAAGGCGTCATTCAGGAATTGGTCTAAGGAAACGGTTTCTACATATTCATAAGCCAACTCAAGCACGTCTTGGTTGCCGCCAATAACGGCTTGCAATTGGCTGGACTCATGGTCATCGATTTCCCCATCGGCCATAAGCATATAGAGCAAGGCCGCCGCCAATGATAAAAATGGCGTTAACTCTATGGGTTCGTCTGGCTCAACTTCATCAAGCGTTGTCTGGGGGGCGTTCATAACAGTGTTTGTATGTGAGCATCTATATTGCTTCACAGCCAAGCATGATCACCCACAGTCTTGCATCAATTCACATAGATACCCACGAAAATTGACCCAATCGCTTCATTTGGGAAAAATTTAAAAACCGAAGTAATTATTTTTAATTAATTGATTATTTTCAGCTGGTTTTATGACTGAGTGCATTGCTGATTAATTTAGAAGTGATGTCCACAATTTGAATCATGCGCTCATAAGGCATGCGTGTGGGCCCTATAACCCCCAATGTGCCCACCACCTGACCATCGACTTCGTAATTGGCGCTGACCACCGACAAGTCTTCAAATGGCACGATCTGGCTTTCGCCACCAATATATATGCGCACACCTTCGGCTTGTGAGGAGATATCAAGCAAGCGCATCAACTGCGCTTTTTGTTCGAACACATCAAAGGCTCGCCTTAACTGTCCCATGTCGCTAGAGAAGTCGGACACCGACAATAAATTGCGCTCTCCACTGATCACAACCTCGTCTTCGCTTTGCACCAAGGCCTCGGAGCTGAAATTCACTGCAGCTTGCATCAACGACGCGATCTCGCTGCGCAAGCTGTCGACCTCGGCTTGCAAACGCTCGCGGACCTGATCGATGGCCATGCCAGAAAAATGGGCGTTGAGGTAGTTGGAGGCTTCAACCAACTGGGTTTGCGAAAAATCGGCGTCGGTGAAAATGACACGGTTTTGCACATCTCCCTCTGGGGTCACGATGATGACCAAGACACGTTTATCCGAGAGCCTTAAAAACTCTATGTGGTGAAACACCGAACTGCGCTTAGGCGCCATAACCACGCCCACAAAATTGGACAAATTCGACAACAACAGCGCGGCACTGGTGATGACTTTTTGCGGCTGCTCCGCCACCAAACTGGGAGCTTGCAACTGTTGGCGGTCAAAAGTCAGCATGGTGTCGACAAATATTCGGTAGCCGCGCGCCGTGGGAATGCGCCCCGCAGAAGTGTGGGGACTGACAATCAAGCCCATTTCCTCTAGGTCGGCCATGACATTGCGCACAGTCGCGGGCGAGAGTTCAATGCCATTGGCGCGAGATAAAGTGCGCGAACCCACAGGTTGGCCGTCAGCGATATAGCGCTCCACCAGGGTCTTGAGCAACAACTTGGCGCGATCGTCCAGCATGGTCATCCTTTCAGGGC
>Ga0209135_1000692_pt1 | contig 12194 bp, 9 predicted proteins | sample LauGreSBDMM110SD_4_FD_187570 | JGI IMG/M metagenome (GOLD analysis project Ga0209135, IMG submission 187570) | Freshwater lake microbial communities from Lake Michigan, USA - Su13.BD.MM110.SD (SPAdes) (version 3) | ecosystem: Environmental > Aquatic > Freshwater > Lake | place: Lake Michigan, USA... | reverse complement strand
ATTCAGGCAAGTGATTTAGGAGCGGCAAAAAAGGCTGTCACCTTCTTCTCTTCCTTGCCTGTCGATCTCAAGTCAGCATTGATGGTTGTAAAGGTCCGAAGTTCTGGCTCGCTTGTCTTAGAAGTTAACAATGCTGGCAAGAATCTTGAGATCCGTTGGGGAGATGACAGCGAAAACGAATTGAAATTAAAGGTTTATAAGGCACTTATTGCTTTGCCAGAGAATGCATCGATAAAGAGAGTTGATGTTTCTGCACCACATGCACCAATCGTTAAATAATTACTAAAACGACGACACGGTAAACACTTCATGTCGGTGTTTGATAATCACCCGTATGCGCTTTAGGTTCGCCTTATCGAAAAGAGTTGAATAATAAGCCTCAAGTTGAGGTTTATGGTTCATAAGGAGGAAATACCGTGGCTTCACCACAAAATTATTTAGCGGTCATCAAAGTTGTCGGCATTGGTGGCGGTGGAGTTAACGCAATCAATCGCATGATCGATGTTGGATTAAAAGGCGTCGAGTTCATTGCGATAAACACAGATGCACAACATTTATTAATGAGTGATGCAGATGTGAAATTAGATATTGGTCGCAAGACAACTCGCGGACTTGGTGCGGGTATGGATCCAGATAAGGGTCGTGAAGCTGCGCTAGATCACGCAGATGACATTGAAGAAATATTGCGCGGTGCAGACATGGTGTTTGTAACTGCAGGTGAAGGCGGCGGTACTGGAACAGGTGCAGCACCAATCGTTGCAAAGATTGCTAAAGATATTGGTGCATTAACAATTGGTGTTGTTACTCGACCATTTTCTTTTGAAGCAAAGCTTCGTTCGGCACAAGCAGATGTTGGCATTGAGGCATTACGCGCTGAAGTAGACACATTGATTGTTATTCCTAATGATCGCTTGCTTGCAATCTCAGATCGCACAATTACCTTGGCTGATGCGTTTAAGAGCGCAGATCAGGTGTTGCTATCTGGCGTTCAAGGAATCACAGAAATTATTACCCAACCTGGATTAATCAACCTTGACTTTGCAGATGTTAAGGCCGTTATGTCAGGTGCTGGCTCTGCGTTGATGGGAATTGGTTCGGCGCGTGGAGAAAATCGTGCGCTGCGTGCAGCTGAGTTAGCAATTTCAAGCCCACTACTTGAAGCATCAATTGATGGTGCGATGGGTGTGCTACTTTCTATTTCAGGTGGCTCAGATCTTGGTTTGTTTGAAGTAAATGAAGCGTGTGAACTTGTTCAATCAGCGGTCCATCCAAACGCTAAATTCATCTTTGGAACAACTATTGATGATGCATTGGCAGATGAAGTGCGCATTACCGTTGTTGCTGCTGGCTTTGAAGGCGGGGAGCCAAGAAGGGTTGCTACGCCAATCATTAATGCAGCAACACTTGGTGGAGTAGCAGATCCGATTGCATCAAATGACCCCATCTCTGTGGCCCTTGACCTCGGCAACGAAGTTCCAAAGCGCAGGGTTTCCTTTGAGCAACTGGTGGCAGAGGATGATGAACTCGACGTCCCTGACTTCATGAAGTAAGGCTTTGCCTCACTTTTTCACTGATCGACGCAAAGGCATAAGCCTTGGCGCGTATGAATCTTTGAACTTCGGCTTTCATGTGGGCGATGACCCTTCTGCAGTTAGTACCAATCGTGCTTCCTTGGGCAATACACAATTCATGAATCAGGTACATGGAGATGTTGTAGTCGTTATTGATCATTTGCTGGACTATGAGCCAACCTGCGATGCCTTAATTACAACTAACAAAGACGTGTCCTTAGCGGTGATGGTTGCCGATTGCATTCCACTATTACTGATATCAGAAAAGGCGGTTGCTGCGGTTCATGTTGGTCGAGCAGGACTAGTCAACAAGGTTGCAATCAAAGCCCTACATCAAATGCGAGAGCTAGGTGCAATCGATATTCATGCAGTGCTTGGGCCTTCAATTTGTGGCAGATGTTATGAGGTTCCATTAGCGATGCAGCAAGAAGTTGTAGCAGTTCATCCACGAGCCTTATCAACAACTTCTAAAGGAACACGAGGACTAGATCTTTCCGCGGGCTTAATTGCAGAGTTAGCCGCAGAAGGTGTTTCATATGATGCATCCGTAATTTGCACAATGGAAGAGCCGCTTTATTATTCACACCGCAGGGATAATCCAACTGGACGTTTTGCTGGGGTGGTGAGCCTATGAATCGCTTAGAGGAGCTATCGCAGAATCTTGAAACAGTGCGTTCCAATATCGCCAAGGTTGCCCAGCATGAAGTCACACTGATTGCTGTTACAAAGACATTTCCAACCAGTGATGCTCAGATATTGCATGATTTAGGTGTTCGTGATTTTGGCGAAAACCGTGATGCAGAAGGTGCCGAAAAATCGGGGATCATTCCGGCAACCTGGCACTTTCAGGGCCAGATTCAAGGTAATAAGTTGAAATCCATAACTTCTTGGGCCTCGGTAATTCACTCTCTTGATGACCCGCGACATTTCGAAGTTATTGAAAAAGTAGCACCGCACCCATTGCAGATTTTTCTACAAGTTTCACTAGACGGCGCCCATCATCGCGGGGGAGCAGGTCTTGAAGATCTCTATGCCCTTGCCGCTTTGGTTGAAAAATCAGCAACCCACACCCTGGCAGGCCTGATGTCTGTGCCACCATTAGGTCTGGCTCCCAATGATGCATTTGCCCAATTGTCATTGATTCACACTGCCTTTATGGAGCAATTTCCAGAAGCTAAATCTTTATCTGCTGGCATGAGTGGGGACTATGAGGCAGCTATTTCTCATGGCGCGACACATGTGCGCATAGGCTCATCAATCCTCGGTTCTCGATAGGCGCGTTGGTAACCTTTAACCATGTCTAATCCCTTGCGCGCATTCACAAATTACCTTGGTTTAACTGAAGAACCCGAGTTTGATACTCCAGCAACAACTCCAGTAATTCCTCCAACAGGTGATGTTCGCGTTAAAACTCGCCAACCTCATACTGTGACACCTGTTGGAACATCGACAGTTGTTGAGGTAGCCCCACAACTTGACCTTCCAGTTTTGGATCGCATCGTTACCTTGCATCCTCGCTTTTATAATGAAGCTCGCACAATTGGTGAGCACTTCCGTGAGGGAAATCCAGTAATTATCAATCTGACTGAAATGGATGAGTCAGAGCTCAAAAGAATTGTTGACTTCGCAAGTGGTCTTGCATTTGGCTTGCATGGAACTATCGAGCGCATCACAAAGAAGGTATTTCTTATCTCACCTTCAAATGTTAATGTCAGTAACGAAGACAAATCCGCTGCTGTACAAGCAAGCGTTTTTAATCAGAGCTAACCTATGTTGAGCGTTGGCTCAATACTTGCAACTATTCTGCAGGTATTTTTGTATGCCCTACTCGGTCGGTTGATCTTTGATTATGTTCAAATGTTTTCCCGCACCTGGCGGCCACGTGGCATACTCATTTATTTCGTTGAAGCTATTTACACAGTCACAGATAAGCCCATGAAATTTGTAGGACGATTTGTCCCACCACTTCGCCTAGGCGCAGTCAGCCTTGATATGAGTTTTATTGTGCTCTTTTTCGGAACTCAGATCTTGATGGGTTTTGTTAGAAACATTTAGTTTTTAACTAGTACAACCTCAACACCAACTTCTGCATCCGTTACCGCTATAGAGCTATCACGGACCATTGATAGAGCTAAGACCTCATCTGCAATGTGCTGCATGTCAGATTCAATTGCCTTAGCAATTTCATCAGTTGCATTCCAGGTGATATTGACTCGATCGGAGATATCTAGACCATCGCTCTTGCGTCGTTCTTGAATAAATCTGATCACCTCACGCACATTTCCTGCTGCAAGTAATGCAGGGGTTAGTTCTAAGTCCAGCGCAACACTTTCTCCATCATGGGAAGAAACGCTCCATCCAGTTTTTGGAACCTCAGTGATGACAAGGTCTTCTAGTGCAATCTCCCAAGCGCCAATGGTGGTCGAACCTGCTCTGCGCAGAGTCTTTACTAACGCAGTTGCATCGGTTGCAGCAATGGCTTTTGAGATCTCTTGAACGGCGCCACCAAACTTGGCGCCGAGTGATTTGAAGTTGGCTTTAACGCTGATATCAACCAAATCACCATCGGCAGATGCGATGTCCTCCAGGCTTTGCACATTGAGCTCATCAGCGATCTGCTCACGCATCTGTTCTGGCAGTGCAGACCAACCACTTGCTGCAATGAGGGCGCGGCCTAAAGGTTGGCGAATTTTGATTCCAGATTCGGCCCGTGTTGAACGACCAAGTTCAACGATTCTTCGCGTTAATGCAACCTGGGACCCGAGCTCGGAATTTATTGCAGTGCTTTGAGCAACTGGCCAATCTGCAAGGTGGACAGAGGCAACAGATGTTGAATCAGTTGGACGCACAAGCTCTTGCCAGACCTGCTCTGTAATAAATGGAACTAGGGGAGCCAGTAACTTTGTAAGGGTTACTAAGCATTCATGCAAAGTTCCGAGGGCTGCCGTGTCGCCATCCCAGAAGCGACGACGAGATCGGCGCACATACCAGTTCGATAAATCATCGATGAAACGGGCAAGGGAACGACCTGCGATCTGTGAATCAAAATCTTCTAGCGCAGCATCAACCTCTTGAATCAAGATGTTGAGTTCAGAAATGATCCAACGATCCATGAGTGGGCGTTCTGCAAGTGGTGGAGTTTGTGAAACTTCAAAGTTTGAAGCATTTGCATAGAGGGCGTGGAAAGAAACTGTGTTCCAGTAAGTTAGCAAAGTCTTTCGAACAACTTCATTGAGACTCTCATGTCCAACTCGTCGAGCCGCCCATGGCGAACCTGCTGCCAACATGTACCAGCGAACAGCATCTGCGCCATGTTGATCCATTAGCGCCATTGGCTCTAGAACATTACCGAGGTGCTTACTCATCTTGCGTCCATCCTTATCCAGGATGTGTCCAAGGCAGAGCACTGTCTTATAAGAGGATTGATCAAAGACCAGAGTTCCGATTGTCATTAAGGTGTAGAACCAACCACGAGTTTGGTCGATTGCTTCGCAGATAAAGTCAGCAGGGTAGGAGGCCTTGAACTTTTCTACAGAACCTTCCTTATGCGGGTATCCCCATTGGGCAAACGGCATCGCACCAGAGTCATACCAACAGTCAATAACTTCAGGAACGCGTGTCATGGTTTCTGAGCACTCAGCACATGCAAAGGAAATGTCATCGACAAAGGGGCGGTGTGGATCAAGATTTGAAAGCTCTTGTCCGGCTAATTCACCAAGTTCCTTGAGCGAGTCAACACAGATTTCATGCTTGTTCTCACAGCGCCAAATAGGTAGTGGTGTGCCCCAAAAACGGTTCCGCGAAAGGGCCCAGTCAATATTGTTGTTGAGCCAATCGCCATAGCGACCCTCTTTAATTGTCTCTGGATGCCAATCTGTTTTTGCGTTTTCACGCAGCAGCGCATCCTTAATTGAAGTTGTACGGATGTACCAAGAAGGTTGTGCGTAATACATCAATGCTGTGTGACAACGCCAGCAGTGGGGATATGTGTGCTCATATTGTTGATGCTTGTAGAGCGCGCCACTGGCTTTTAACTCTTTTACTAAAGGCTTGTCGGCATCCTTAAAGAACATTCCAGCAACAACTGGAACATCAGGTAAAAAATGTCCATCAGGTGCAATTGGATTTACAACTGGCAAGCCATAGCTACGGCACACCGCTAAATCATCTGCGCCAAAAGCGGGGGCTTGATGAACTAAACCGGTGCCATCTTCAGTTGTCACATACGTTGCAAGAACAACAAAGTGGGCATCAGGGATTTCGATGTAATCAAATGGGCGCTTGTAGGTAACTTGCTCAAGCTCTTTACCCAGCATGCTCTTGAGAATCTTCTTTTCACCCTTAACCGCATCCATCAAGTTCTTGGCAACAACTAATACTTCAGTTGTTTCTTCTTCGGTTACTTCGATTGCTACATATTCAACCTCTGGATGTACGGCAATGGCGGTGTTCGAAACTAATGTCCATGGGGTAGTAGTCCACACCAAAAGGGAAGCTTTTAAGGCTACTAGTTCACCTGATGTGATCGGGAAGCGAACAAAGACTGAAGGATCTGTGACAGTTTCATACCCTTGTGCTAACTCGTGATCTGATAATCCAGTTCCACACCGTGGGCAGTACGGTGCAACGCGATGGTCTTGAACAAGAAGACCTTTCTTCCAGATCTCTTTGAGTGACCACCACACTGATTCAACATATTCAGGTGACATCGTCCAGTAGGCCTCATCAAAATCAACCCAGAAGCCCATGCGATCTGTCATATCTGTAAAGGCGGTTACGTGGCGCTGAACAGATTCGCGGCACTTGTCATTAAATGGAGCAATTCCAAATTTTTCAATATCGCCCTTGCCAGAAAATCCCAACTCTTTTTCAACAGCGATCTCAACTGGCAAACCATGACAATCCCATCCAGCTTTGCGTGTTACCTGCTTGCCCTTCATTGTGTGAAAGCGGGGGAACAAATCTTTAAAGACACGAGCTTCGATGTGGTGAGTTCCTGGCATTCCATTTGCAGTAGGTGGACCTTCATAAAATGTCCATGTCGGTGCGCCTTCTCGGGCGGCTACAGTTTTTTCAAAGATTGAGTTTTCGCGCCAGAACTTCAAAATCGAATGTTCGACGGCAGGCAGATCAACTGCTGCTGGGATGGCGCGAAAAGACATAAAAAATCCTCCAGAAAACAATCTCTGGAGGGACGATCGCTGCATCTGCAGCTTTCGCGGTACCACCCGCCTTGCACACCGTGGTGTGCCACTTCATATCTTGCGTGCTGGTTCTAGATGAGCGCTAGCCCATTTCTTCCTGCTGGCTCGTGAGGTGATAGCCCCGTCTGCGCCATTAACGCGAGGTCTTAAGTGTAGGTCATAGAGATATGAAAAATTGACCGTGGCGCAATTGGTATCGGCGCCCCCTTGGGCATAAGGTTCGCGACATGCCTAAGAAGCCTGTTAAAAAAGCAGCTAAGAAAGCCGCTGTAAAGAAGGCTCCTGCAAAAAAGGCGGCCAAAAAGGTAGCTAAGAAAGCACCTGCTAAGAAAGCACCCGTTAAGAAGGTAGCCAAGAAGGCGGCTAAGAAAGCACCTGCAAAAAAGGCTGCTCCTGTTAAAAAAACAGCGGTGAAAAGTATTCCTGTTAAAAAAGCTGCAGGAAAGCCATTTCCATCAAAGACCACTCTTACAGTGGATGAAAAGTCTCAAACAGTGTCAGTCTCAACTGTTACCGCACCTGTTGTGGCACCTGTTGTAGAAGAGCGCCGCTTGGTTATGCCGCCTCCACCACGACCTGCAAAGAGTGGCAAGAAGGTTGCACCACTTAAGCCAATCAAAGTTGCACCAACACCAGTCGTCGTTAGTGAATCTGAAGCTCCATGGAGCAACGCTGAAATCAAGGCGGTTCGCACAGAGATTTCGAAGGAACTAGAACGCCTTCGCAAAGAGTTGGCAATTGTTGAACTTGAAATGGATGAATTGATTCAGGAATCTGGCGAAGGTGCTGGCGATGATCAAGCAGATGCTGGAACAAAGACATTTGAGCGCGAACATGAAATGTCACTAGTGATTAATGCTCGTGACATGGTTTTGCAAACTGAACGCGCACTAGAGCGAATTGACAATAAGAGCTATGGAAATTGCGAAGAGTGCGGAGCCCCGATTGGCAAAGCACGCCTGCAAGTATTTCCTCGCGCAACTCTCTGCATGCTGTGCAAGCAGAAGGAAGAACGGCGCTAACGGTGCGCACATGGCGCACACTTTTTAGTGTTGCCTGGTTTGTTTGGATCCTCGACTTAGCAACAAAGATCTGGGCTGTCAGTACACTTTCGGAGAGATCAAATGTTAAAGTATTGGGATCATTTTTTCAATTAACTCTCATTCGAAATCCAGGAGCTGCTTTCTCCTTTGCAACAGGTGCCACAATATTTTTAACTCTTTTCTCAATTATCGTTTTACTTACAATTTTCTACTTCTCACCTCGAATTACCTCAAAGGGTTGGGCCGTTGTTTTGGGGCTCGTGACCGGCGGAATCCTTGGCAATTTAATTGATCGCATCTTCCGCGAACCAGGTGTTCTGCGCGGGCATGTCATTGATTGGATGCAGTTGCCAAATTGGCCAATTTTTAACATTGCAGACTCAGCTATCGTGATTGCAGCGCTGTTGGCGATGGTGCTGACGGCGCGAAATATCCCACCCATAACAAAGGTAGGCTCTTAGGTATGAGCAATCGCATCTCCCGCACCTTGACTGTTCCTGAGGGTGTTGCTGGTGAGCGTATTGATAGCGCACTTACTCGGGTTTTAGGTTTGTCCCGTACGGCCGTTGTTAAGTTGTTAGAAGATGGTGACATTACAACTGCTGGTAAGGCGATGCCAAAGTCAGATCGTGTTACTGCAGGTCAAGTAATCGAAGTATTGATGCCAGAGCCAATTAACTCTGACCCAATTCCTTTAACTCCAATCGATGGCTTGAGCATTATTTATGACGATAGCGACATTGTTGTTATTGATAAGCCAGTTGGTTGCGCAGCACACCCAAGTCCAGGCTGGACAGGCCCAACAGTTGTTGGTGCCTTGATGGCAGCTGGTTACACAATTTCTACATCTGGTCCAGCAGAGCGTCAAGGAATAGTCCATCGCCTAGATGTCGGCACAAGTGGATTAATGATTGTGGCCAAAAGTGATAAAGCTTTTCATGTTTTGAAAGATGCATTTCGAAATCGCACCGTGGATAAGATTTATCATGCGATGGTGCAAGGACACATGGATCCCACTACAGGAACTATTGATGCACCTATTGATCGTCATCCAAAGGAAGACCATAGATTTGCAGTGATGGCGACAGGCAAAGAATCCATTACTCACTATGAGGTCATCGAGTTCTATCGCGGCGTTTCAATGGTGAAAGTCGAATTAGAAACTGGCCGCACCCACCAAATCCGTGTTCACTTCTCCGCTTTGCACCATCCATTGGTGGGGGATACGACCTATGGTGCTGATCCGGTATTGGGTAAGAGTTTAGGAATGTCTAGACCTTGGCTACATGCCGCTGAACTCAACTTTGCCCATCCCGTTACTGGCGTCTCACTTCACTTCGAAGCGCCATACCCAGTCGATCTCACAGGCTCACTGGCGTTGCTTTCCGACGCTGTTCTGCCATAAGCACTAATCTCGCCAATCATGTCCACTGAAAATTTCGTACATCTGCACGTCCATACTGAGTATTCAATGCTCGATGGGGCCGCTCGTGTTGGCGAATTAATGACTGAAGTTGCCGCCCAAGGTATGCCGGCAATAGCAATGACAGATCATGGCAATGTTTTTGGTGCATTTGAATTTTATAAAGCTGCCAAAAGTGTTGGCGTAAAGCCCATTATCGGAATCGAAGCCTATGTTGCACCCGAATCACGGTTTGATAAAAAGCGTGTTCAGTGGGCATCTGGCGGGGAAGATGATGTTTCAGGTGGTGGCGCATATACACACATGACAATCTTGGCTGAAAACAATGAAGGCCTAGGAAATCTATTTAGATTGTCCTCACTTGCATCCCTTGAAGGTTTTTATTACAAGCCACGTATGGACAGAGAATTACTAGCCAAGTATTCAAAGGGATTAATTGCTACAACAGGTTGCCCAGGTGGAGAGATTCAAACTCGACTACGCATGGGCTCATATAAGGAAGCGATTAAGGCGGCAAGTGATTATCGAGATATTTTCGGTGCAGAAAACTTCTATTTAGAGATTATGGATCACGGGATTGAGATTGAAACTCGTGTTAAGCAAGATCTTCTAAAACTTGGAAAAGAGTTGGGGTTACCACTACTTGCCACAAATGATCTTCACTACACAAAACAATCAGATGCCGGAGCCCATGAAGCACTCCTTTGCGTGCAATCAGGTTCAACCTTGGCAGATCCCAAGCGGTTTAAATTTGATAACGACACCTTTTATGTCAAGACAGCAGCCGAAATGCGCGAACTTTTCAAAGAGCTTCCAGAAAGTTGCAACAACACACTACTAATCGCCGAACGTTGCAACGTCACACTGCGCGAAGGTGAAAACTTGCTACCTAAGTTTGAAGTTCCGGCTGGTGAAAGTGAAGATTCATGGCTTAAGAAGGAGGCAGAACGAGGTCTCAAAGAACGTATGGGGGAGCGTTTAACCCCTGAACATGAAACACGTTTGCAATACGAGCTGGGTGTTATGGAAAAGATGGGCTTTCCTGGGTACTTCCTTGTAGTTGCTGACTTAGTTGGCCATGCAAAAAAGGTTGGTATTCGCGTAGGCCCAGGTCGAGGCTCTGCGGCAGGTTCTCTTGTTGCTTACTCATTAGGTATCACCGGTCTTGATCCACTAGAGCATGGCCTTTTGTTTGAGCGATTCTTAAATCCAGAACGTATTTCCATGCCCGATATCGATCTGGACTTTGATGAGCGCCGGCGCAGCGAAATGATTCGATATGCGACTAACAAGTATGGGGAAGACCGTGTTGCCCAGATCATTACCTACGGAACCATTAAATCTAAGCAAGCGATTAAAGATTCAACCCGAGTACTTGGCTATCCCTATGTTGTTGGTGAGAAGCTAACCAAAGCTCTGCCACCAAGTGTTATGGGCAAAGACATCACACTCAGCGGAGTATTTGATACTAAAGATGATCGATACGGAGAAGCTGGTGAGTTCCGTGCTCTTTATGACTCTGATCCGGATTCAAAGCGGGTAGTAGACACGGCTCGGGGACTTGAAGGTTTGAAGCGTCAGTGGGGCGTTCATGCCGCAGGAGTTATTTTGTCTCGCGAACCATTACTAGATGTCATCCCAATTCATCGTCGAGATGCAGATGGTGCGATTATTACTCAGTTTGATATGGGCGCATGCGAGGCAATTGGATTGCTCAAGATGGATTTCTTGGGTCTTCGAAATCTTTCAGTTTTAGATGATTGCTTACTCAACATTAAGGCTAATCAGGGAATTGATGTAGTTCTAGAAACTCTAACCCTGGATGATCCAAAGACTTATGAGTTACTAAGTCGCGGCGATACCTTGGGTGTCTTCCAGCTGGACGGTGGACCTATGCGTGCCTTGCTAAAGAGCATGTCACCAGATTCATTTGAAGATATTTCAGCTGTTATTGCTTTGTATCGCCCGGGACCAATGGGTGAAAACGCACACAACAACTACGCCGATCGTAAGAATAAACGAAAGCCAGTAGAGCCAATTCACCCAGAATTATCTGAACCACTTCAGGAAATCCTTGGCGATACCTATGGCCTGATCGTGTATCAAGAGCAGGTTATGGCGATTGCACAAAAGGTTGCGGGCTTTTCACTGGGTCGTGCCGATCTTTTGCGTAAGGCTATGGGTAAAAAGAATAAAGAAATCTTGGATAAAGAGTACGTTCCATTTGAAGAAGGCATGAAGGCCAATGGATTTTCAACGGCTGCTATCAAGCGTTTATGGGATGTTTTGATTCCATTTTCTGATTACGCATTTAACCGAGCACACTCTGCAGGATATGGCGTTGTTTCATATTGGACGGCTTATCTCAAGGCTAATTATCCCACTGAATATATGGCTGCGCTTCTCACCTCTGTGCGAGATGACAAAGATAAGTCTGCGCTCTATCTATCTGAATGTCGCCGTATGGGAATTAAAGTATTACCTCCTGATGTTAATGAATCTGATGCTGAGTACACACCTCGTGGGGTAGATATTCGCTTTGGATTAGCTGCAATTCGAAATGTTGGAGAAGGTGTAGTTGCCTCAATCAAGAACTCCCGTGCAAGCAAGGGTCGTTACACATCCTTTGGCGATTTTCTTGCAAAGGTTGATGCGCAAGTGTGTAATAAGAAGACCATCGAATCACTTATCAAGGCAGGTGCTTTTGGTTCTCTTGGCTCTTCCCGCAAGGGTTTAATTGCGGTCCACCTTGAGGCAATTGATTCCGTCATCGAATCAAAACGAGCAGAAGCTATTGGTCAGTTTGATTTATTCGGCGGGGAAGCCGTTACTGCAGTTTCAGGATTAGATATTGAAGTTCCAACAGGTGAGTGGGATAAATCAATGCTGCTTACCTATGAGCGCGAGATGTTAGGTCTCTACGTTTCGGATCATCCTTTACTTGGCGTTGAAC
>Ga0209135_1000688_pt1 | contig 12232 bp, 11 predicted proteins | sample LauGreSBDMM110SD_4_FD_187570 | JGI IMG/M metagenome (GOLD analysis project Ga0209135, IMG submission 187570) | Freshwater lake microbial communities from Lake Michigan, USA - Su13.BD.MM110.SD (SPAdes) (version 3) | ecosystem: Environmental > Aquatic > Freshwater > Lake | place: Lake Michigan... | reverse complement strand
AGCGAACTGGTATTCCATTAATTCATACCATGCACACAACCGCTAAGGTTAAGAATTTAAATTTAGCTGATGATGAAAAACCTGAGCCACAAACTAGAGCAATTGGTGAAGAGCAGGTTGTTAAAGCATCTACTGGCTTAATTGCTAATACTGACGCCGAAGCTGCATCTTTAGTGTCACTCTACGATGCCTGCCCAGATAATGTTTTTGTTGTTGCACCTGGCGTTGATCTACAAACCTTCTCACCTGGGATTGGTAAGGCTGCAGCAAGAGTGAAATTAAATATTGCACCAGATGCCATCATGCTTACCTTTGTTGGCCGCATTCAGCCACATAAGGGACCTGATGTGTTGCTTAGAGCTGCTGCTGAAATGGTTTCTCACTCACCACATCTACGGGCAAAGCTTGCGGTGGTAATTATGGGCGGTGCCTCAGGTAGTGGCCTTGATGAGCTTGAGAAGTTAAAAACATTAGCTAAGTTTTTAAAGATTGAAGATGTAACACATTTTGTTGATCCAGTATCAAGAGAAAACTTACCTAATTGGTATCGGGCAAGTGATTTAGTATGCGTGCCAAGTTACTCAGAATCCTTTGGTTTAGTTGCCCTTGAAGCCCAAGCTTGTGGCACACCAGTTGTTGCAACTGCAATTGGTGGACTTCGCACAGCAGTCTCTGATGGTATTTCTGGTTCATTAGTAGATGGTCATGATCCAAAAGCTTGGTCGGCTGTTATCTCTAGATTAATTGCCGAGCCTCATCGCAGATTGCTCTTATCAATGGGCGCAGTAGAGCATGCCAGCCACTTTGGTTGGGAGAATACGGCTCGTAAAACATTAGATGTTTATGACTGGGCGCTTACCAAGCAAAGTAATCCAAGATTACGTTTGGCAGAGGATGCTTGATCCAGCTGCAGTAATTGATGATTTTTTGCAATCACATGATTTAGATTACGACCAAAATACTGAAAATACTTATTTAATTACCTTGCCTGGGGAGGCCAAACAACAAACCCATTGCGCATTGATTATTGGTGATCACTCTTTGAGTATTAACGCCTTTGTAATTAGAAAGCCAGATGAGAATAAAGAGAAGGTATATGAGTATTTACTTACCAAAAATGCCTCGATGTATTCAATTGCCTTTGCGATTAATGAGTTAGGTGATATTTATTTAGTAGGCAGGCTGCCACTTAAGGCAGTTAGCGAACAAGAGATTGATCGCATTCTTGGCGCAGTACTGCAGTATGCCGATTCATCCTTTAATGCATTACTTGAATTGGGATTCTCCTCTGCAATTAGGCGTGAGTGGGCTTGGCGGGTTTCTCGCGGTGAATCCCTAGCTAATCTAAAAGCTTTTGAGCATCTAATTTAATATTGTGAAAGGATTACTACTATGAGTTACAAATTAATCTTACTTCGCCATGGTGAGAGCATTTGGAATGCCAAAAACTTATTTACCGGCTGGGTTGATGTTGAGCTATCTGAAAAAGGATTATTAGAGGCTGCCCGTGGCGGTCAATTACTTAAAGAAGCAAACCTTTTACCTGATGTTTTGCACACATCTCTATTAAAGCGGGCAATTGATACCGCAGATATTGCACTTACCAACTGCGGCCGAACTGGCATACCAACTAAAAGATCTTGGCGATTAAATGAGCGCCACTACGGCGCACTGCAAGGAAAAGATAAAGCTGCTACTTTAAAAGAGTATGGCGAAGAACAATTTCAATTATGGCGCAGATCATTTGATGTGCCACCGCCTGCCATTGCCGATGATGATCAGTACTCCCAAAAAAATGAAGAAAAGTATGCGCATCTTGGTGAGCAATTACCAAAGACAGAGTGCTTAAAGGATGTAGTTGCCCGGGTTGTGCCATATCTAATAGGTGAGGTTGCAGAGGATTTAAAGAGCGGTAAAACAGTTTTAATTACCGCCCATGGAAACTCAATTAGAGCAATTGTTAAACATATCGATTGTATTTCTGATGCTGATATAGCAGGGGTTAATATCCCAACAGGTATTCCACTTTACTATGAGTTTGATGAAGATTTTGAACCGATTACAAAAGGCGGCAGGTATTTAGATCCTAAGGCTGCCATAGATGCGATTGCAGCGGTTGCTAATCAGGGAAAGAAGTAAAGTTTTTAAGAGTTTTCGTTTGCGTAAGAGCCAGTAACTAAGAAATATACCCGGCGAGAAATAGAAACTGCATGGTCTGCGCACCGTTCGTAGTATCGGCCAAGTAAGGTCATATCAATTGCGGTTTCAATACCGTGCTTCCAAGTTGGTTCAAGCAAGGTTTGAATAATTTTACGGTGCAGTGAGTCAATCTCATCATCATCTTTTTCAACCTCAAGTGCTAACTCTGTGTCCTTCTTTTCTAAAACAGTTGTGGTTTTATCAATTATCTTTACACACACTCTGCCCATCTCTTCAATGGTTAGTGATAATTCAGGTGGCACTGCAGTTGCCGGGTAACGCATCCTGGCAGCCTTGGCAATGTGGTGAGCAAGATCGCCCATTCGCTCAAGATCAGCACTCATCCGAAGTGAGGTAACTAAGGTTCGAAGATCGGTGGCCACTGGACTTTGCCGGGCGATTAAATTAATTGTGCGTGCATCTAAATCATGTTGAATCTCATCAATAATTGCGTCATCAGCGATTACTTTTTCAGCCAAGGTTAAATCTGCTGTTAGCAGCGCAGTTGTTGCGTTATTCATGGCAACCTCAACCAGCCCAGCCATTTGCACCAGGGTGGCAGAGACTGAATCTAGCTCTCCTTGAAATTGCTCTCTCATCTTCTAACGATAGTGTGCTGATGAGCAGCGTGCGGGTATCTGCGTGAACAGGTCTTTAATATTTGGTTAAAAGCAGGTAATACCAGCGAAGTACTAACAGATGGTTAACAGAAATCACCCCTTGCCTCCTACGATTAGGGGGTGATGTGGCGATTTAAAGAAAAGCAAGTACCAGCAAAAGTTAACGCCAAAATCGAGAGCGATTTATCAACTCAAAGCTTTGATCTACTTCACACAATTGATGCCGAATCAATAGTGGTCTCATCTACTGATCGAGTTATTTACTACTCAGATGGCATTGTGACTTTTAATTTAATTAAAGATGAACGAATTCAAAATAAAGAGTTAAGTAATTTAGTTAGAGCAGTTCGTAGATCTGGTGCGGTGCAAGATGCCACGATGGAGCTACCACGTGGGCCAATTGGGGCTGGAACTCATGACCTACTAGTTCGGGTTAGTTCAATTGGCGATGAGGGCTTAATCGCAATTTTAATTTTTGATGACAGTGAGATGAGAAGGTTAGATTCAATTCGTCGGGATTTCGTGGCAAACATTTCCCATGAGCTAAAGACACCAATTGGTGCACTATCAATTCTTAGTGAAGCTGTCTTAGATGCCAGCAATGACCCAGAGGCGATTGCAAAGTTTGCCTCCCGAATGCAGGCCGAGGCCAAACGGTTATCTAACTTGGTGCAAGAGATTATTAATCTTTCTAGATTACAAGATGAGGATCCACTTAAAAACGGTAAGCAATTTGATATCTCTGAGGTAATTTCTGAAGCAGTTGATCAATCAAGATTAACTGCTGAGAAGCGCAAGATTACTTTGGCAGCAGATAGTGAAGACGAGGCAAAAATAATTGGTGATCGAAATCAAGTCACGATGGCAATTCATAACTTAATTGAGAATGCGATTAACTACAGCCCAGATGGCACCAGAGTGGCTATTACCTTAAAAGTAGTCGACACCATTGTTGAGATTGCCGTCTCAGATCAAGGTATTGGTATTCCAGAAAAAGATTTAGAGCGAATCTTTGAACGTTTTTATCGCGTAGATCCGGCGCGATCACGGCTTACTGGTGGCACCGGCTTAGGACTTTCAATTGTTAAACATATTGCTACCAACCATGGTGGGGATGTTTCACTCTGGTCGGTCGAAGGCGCCGGTTCAACCTTCACAATTAGATTCCCACTGCTTGCAAATAATCTAATCTCAAATCAATCACCAGAGAAGGGTTCCCAATGACCAAGATTTTGGTAGTAGAAGATGAAGCATCTTTCTCAGATGCACTCTCATATGTGCTTGGTAAAGAAGGTTTTGAGGTAACTGTTGCCGATACTGGCGATGGCGCAATCGCAGCATTTGATAAGGGTGGAGCTGATTTAGTTTTACTAGATCTAATGTTGCCAGGATTATCTGGCACAGAGGTGTGTAAACAACTTAGAAGCCGCTCTGATGTGCCAATTATTATGTTAACGGCAAAAGATACTGAGGTAGATAAGGTTGTTGGGCTAGAGCTTGGCGCAGATGATTATGTAACAAAGCCTTACTCAAAGGCGGAGTTAGTTGCCAGAATTCGCGCAGTATTGCGCAGGCAGGGAGATGTAGCTGCTGCATCAGATGGCGTGCTTTCCGCCGGTCCAGTTCGAATTGATGTCGAGCGACATCAGGTAAATATCAACAATGAATTGATATCTCTGCCACTTAAAGAGTTTGAATTACTTGAGTTCCTAGTTCGAAACAGTGGCCGGGTATTAACTCGCTCGCAGTTAATTGATCGAGTTTGGGGATCTGATTACTTTGGTGATACCAAAACCTTAGATGTGCATGTGAAGAGATTAAGAGCAAAGATTGAGAAGGATCCGGCAAACCCAGTCTTTATCCAGACTATTCGTGGACTTGGGTATAAGTTCGAAAATTAAGGTATTAAGGTATTGCGGTAACTCTAACTAGCTCTTGATAAATACCCTCACCATTTACTACCAATGCATCAACTGTTACCGCTGCTGCTTTGGCAAAGGTAAATGTAATATCAATTCGCTCACCTGCACTGGTATTTAATACCGGGATAGATGCATCCGCATTGGCGCTATCGCCTACGAAAATAATTGGTTTATTTTTGTTAAGCTCATTATTTTGAGCAACTAAATTAGTCATCGCACCACCAAATGCAATACCAACAATAGAATCTACCTCATCTGAGGTATTAATAACTGTTGCTACTAGAACACCTTCAGAGCTTGCGGTTTTAACTATTAAAACATTACGTAATTTAATGCCATTACTTTCAGCTTCAACGCCATCGGTAACCTGTTTAATATTTCTAGTTGCTGCATTTTGGCCAGAACCACATCCAGTAATAGTTGTGGCAACAATTAACATCACTACTAATTTCTTAAAGGTATTGGCCATGGCTAAAGGTTATCCATATGGGGATATAACCTGAAAATTAAGGCCAATTTAAGGGGGTGAATTAGATCGCAAAATGCTGGTATTATTGGTCCCTATCGAAAGGCCTTTTCCCAGATGACATTTAAAGTCGGCGAAACCGTTGTTTATCCACATCATGGAGCAGCACAAATCGAAGCGATCGAGAAGCGAATCATCAAAGGTGAAGAGAAGGTATATCTAGTTTTAAAGATTGCTCAAGGTGATCTAACAGTCCGCGTTCCAGCAGAAAACATCGATTTAGTTGGTGTTAGAGATGTTGTAGATAGCGCCGGATTAGACCGAGTATTTAATGTTTTACGTCAGCCATACACCGAAGAGCCAACAAACTGGTCACGTCGTTACAAAGCAAATGTTGAAAAACTTGCTTCAGGGGACGTAATCAGAGTTGCTGAAGTTGTTAGAGATTTATACCGCCGCGATCTAGATCGTGGTCTATCAGCTGGTGAGAAGCGAATGCTGGCTAAAGCAAAGCAGATTTTAGTTTCAGAGTTAGCTCTAGCTGAGCGAACAGATGAAGAAAAGGCTGCAACATTGCTAGATGAGGTACTCGCCTCTTAATTGGCAGTAACTAACTGTCATGATTAATAAAACTGCCGCAATAATCGCAGGTGCAGGGGCTGGAAATAGATTAGGTGCAAACCTTCCTAAAGCACTTGTTAAATTAGTTGATAAAACTTTAGTAGAACATGCTGTTTCATCCCTTGCCCCAGTTGCACAACTTTTAATTGTTACCGCACCAGCTGGATTTGAAGATGAGTTTGCCAAAGTTTTAGGTGATCAAGTAACAGTTATCACCGGCGGCGTATTACGAAGTGACAGTATTCGATTAGCACTTGCCCAAATTCCAAATAATTTTGAGTATGTATTAGTTCATGATGCAGCCCGCTGCCTTGCCACTACAACACTTGCTAAGTCTGTGGTTGAGCAATTAGTTAAGGGTGAGCAAGCGGTAATTCCAGCACTTGATCTGATCGACACTGTTAAAGAGGTTGATGCAAGTGGTTATGTTAGAAATACTTTAAATCGATCTTCATTGCGAGCTGTGCAAACACCACAAGGTTTCACCAGATCAGTATTGGCTAGGGCTCACCAGGCTAGTGATGATGCAACCGATGATGCAGCGTTAGTAGAAGCACTAGGTGTTGCAGTGAAGGTAATTGCAGGTGAAGAGCGCGCGCTTAAGATTACAAACAAATCAGATTTAGCAACGGCTACTGGAATTCTTTTGCCAAATACCCAGAAACAAATCAGAGTTGGTATTGGCACCGATGCTCATGCATTTAGCAGTGATAAAAATAGAAAGCTATCTTTAGCAGGACTTATTTGGGATGGTGAAGTTGGTTTAGATGGTCATTCAGATGCTGATGTGGCAGCCCACGCAATCTGTGATGCGCTCTTATCAGCTGCATCCCTTGGTGATTTAGGAAGTAATTTTGGAGTAGCAGAGGCTAAATATGCTGGTGCTTCTGGCACACAGATGCTTAGTGAAACCTTGGTAAAGGTGAAAGCAGCTGGATTTGTAATTGAAAATGTTTCAGTACAGATTGTTGGTAATAAACCAAAGATTGCACCACGTCGGGCTGAAGCGATTGCGGCGTTATCTCAAGCATTAGGTGGAGCGGCCGTCTCAGTCTCTGCAACATCAACAGATGGTTTGGGCTTTACTGGTGAAGGTAAAGGCTTATCAGCGATTGCTACGGCTTTGTTAGTTAGTGCGTAAAGGTAAAATTAAACAATGAGCGCCCTTAATCTTTATGACACAAAGAGCAGAGCTGTCTCTGCATTTAAGCCAATAAAAAAAGGTGAAGTTGGTATTTATCTCTGTGGCGCCACTGTGCAGGCACCTCCGCACATTGGCCACATTAGAAGTGGTGTTAACTTTGATATTTTGCGCCGCTGGTTAATTGCATCTGGTTTTAATGTCACATTTGTTAGAAATGTGACTGATATTGATGACAAGATTTTGCATAAAGCTGTCCATGAAGAGATCCCATGGTGGCAGGTAGCGATGAAGTACGAGCGAGCATTTACCGATGCTTATAACGCCTTAAATGTTTTACCACCAAGTTATGAGCCAAGGGCTACAGGGCATATCACTCAGATGGTTGAGTTGATGCAAAAGTTAATTGATAACGGATCAGCATATGCACCTGGTAATGGTGATGTTTATCTTGAGGTGAGAAAATTAAAAGAGTATTTAACTCTTTCTAATCAGAAGTTAGATGATTTATTATCAAATGAGGATTCAGATTCAAAACACAAAAAAGATCCAAGAGATTTTGCGTTATGGAAAGCTGCAAAAGCAGGGGATCCATCTTGGCCAACACCGTGGGGTCCAGGTCGGCCTGGTTGGCATCTTGAATGTTCTGCAATGGCTCATGCATATTTAGGTGAAGCTTTTGATATTCATGGTGGCGGGCTAGATTTAATTTTCCCTCACCATGAAAATGAGATTGCGCAATCAAATGCTGCTGGTTATAAGTTTGCAAATACTTGGATGCACAATGCTTGGGTAACAACTAGTGGTGAGAAGATGAGTAAATCACTTGGTAATTCACTGCAGGTAGTTGAGATACTAAAGAAGGTACGCGGTATTGAATTACGTTGGTATTTAGGCAGTGCCCATTATCGAAGCATGCTTGAGTTTTCATTTGAGGCGTTAGCAGAATCTGCAACAGCTTTTAAACGAATTGAAGCTTTCTTAAGTAGGGCGGAGAGTGTTTTAGGAAAAGAGCCAGAGATATTAATTGCTGATGAGTTTGCAGCAGCGATGAATGATGATTTAGCAGTTCCACTTGGCCTTGCATTTATTTCCGAAAGTATGCGAATTGGAAACTCTGCAGGCGAAGATAAGAAAGTATTAGCTAAAACAGCTGGTGAAATTAGAGGCGCACTTTCAATCCTCGGTTGTGATCCAAAGGATGAAGCCTTTGCAAGTAGTAAATCAAATGATTTAGCGATGGATGGACTGATTAAACTTGCATTAGAACAGCGTGAAGCTGCAAGAGTAAGAAAAGATTTTGCCGCTGCTGATCAAATACGTGATCAGATTGCTGCATTAGGCATTACAGTTGAAGACACATCCAATGGTCCAAGGTGGAGTTATTAATGAAACCAGGTAAAGCACGTAAAGATCGTCCAAAGGGACCAAAATCCTTTTCACGTGGCGGTAGTAAAAAAGTTGAGCGATCTGCAACTGCTCGTCCTGCAAAAAGAGATGATCGCAGTGATGATCGGCGAAGTGAAAAACGTGAAGAACGTCGCCCAGCAAAACGTACTGATCGTCGTTCAGAAAAACGTACTGATCGTCGTCCTGAAAAGCGTGATGATCGCAAAGTATTTAAAAAACCGGTAAGAGTTAATGATCGTGAGATGAAACGAGAAGACAGAAGACCAGATCGCCCTGAAAAAAGATTTGATCGACGTCAATCCGCTCAAGACGCTGTTGCTGGTAAGAACAGTGTGGTTGAAGCATTACGCGCAAAGGTGCCAGCTAAAGAGTTAGTTGTCGCAATCAAGGTTGAGATTGATGAGAAGATATCTGAGGCAATTCGCCTGGCAAAGAATTCAGATCTACCAATTAAAGAGTTACCACGTAGAGCACTTGATGATCTAACTGGCAGTGCTAATCATCAAGGAATTGCGTTGGTTATTAAGCCATTTAATTACACAGAGTTTGATAAGTTGATTAGTAATGCTAAAAAACCAATGATGTTGATTGGTTTAGATGGCATTACCGACCCACATAACCTTGGCGCAGTTGTCAGGTCAGCTGCAGCATTTGGCGCAGATGGAGTAGTTATTCCAGAACGCCGCAATGCATCAATGACTGGCTCTGCTTGGAAAGCATCAGCAGGTGCTGCTGCACGCATGCCGATCTCACAGGTAACAAACTTGGTTAGATCGATTGAGGATGCGAAGAAAGCAGGATGTTTTGTAATTGGTCTTGATGCTGAAGGGGATGCAACCTTGGCAAAGATGAACCTAGCAACAGAATCAATATTTATTATTGTGGGCAGTGAAGGAAAAGGCTTATCTAGATTGGTAAGAGATAAGTGTGATTTAGTGGTTTCAATTCCAATGCAATCAACAGTTGAATCTTTAAATGCCAGCGTGGCAACAGCAATAGTTATGTATCAGGTTGCGGCTGAAAGAAGTAAGTAAAATGCAATACACCCGCTTCATTGCACTTGGTGATTCAATGACTGAGGGAATGACTGATGAAGTAATCGATGGAAAGTTTCGTGGCTGGGCAGATCGAGTCGCTGATGTACTTGCAAAAAAAGATCAAAGTTTTACCTATATGAATTTAGCAATTAGAGGTAAATTACTTAAACAGGTAGTTGATGATCAGATTCCAGCCGCTCTTAAATATATTGATGGAAAGCAAACCTTAGTTTCATTTCATGCTGGCGCAAATGATGTATTGCGCCCGAATTACAACTCAGCTATTTCATTTGCTGAGTATGAAAAAGGAGTTAAGCAATTAACTGATGCTGGCGCCACCGTAATACTTTTTACCGTAATAGATAAGGTTGAAGGAAAAGGAAAAACTGCCGCCCTTTGGCACCAACGTTTTAGTAACTTTAATGAGAATGTCAGAATGGTGGCAGCAAAGTACCCATCAATATTATTTGAAGCTCAAAAGGCTGAGTTTTTAAATGATCGAAGATTTTTAGCTTTTGATCGGTTGCATATGAATCCAGAGGGTCATCGCCGGTTAGCAAATGCAGTTTTAGAGGGTTTAGATTATGAGTTTGATGCAACTTGGCGAATTCCACTACCGCGTGCAAAGAAAAAAAATAAAGTAATTAATTTTGTAATTAATTTAGCTTGGATTGCTATCTTCTTACTACCTTGGATTTGGCGCCGGATTAGAGGTAAATCCTCTGGTGATGGCAGAAGTGCTAAATATAATGAGCCAATAAGTTGGTTATCACGCTAAGTTAGCCCTCCGATTACCACTTATTAACCTTAGTGAAGCAAAATAACCCTGTGAGTAATCATTTAATCTCAACTAATCCCCGCGAGCGATTAATTGATCGAGAGCTAAGTTGGCTTGCATTCAATGAACGCGTTCTTGAACTAGCCGAGGATTTAAGCAATCCGCTCTTAGAACGCTGCCGCTTTCTAGCAATCTTTTCATCAAATTTAGACGACTTTTTTATGATCCGAGTTGCAACATTAAAACGTAAATTAGAAAGTGGCGTAACTAAGAAAAATACTGCCGGCTTTACACCAGTTGAACTAATGGCTGAGATTTCTAAAAAAACTCAGGAACTTATTGCTCGTCAAACAAAATGTTTTCAAACAGATATTTTGCCTAAGTTAGCCCAAAATGGAATTGAAATTACCGACTGGGAAAGCTTAACTGAGAGTGAAAAAATTTATATAAATAAAATATTTACTAACAGAATCTTTCCAGTCCTTACCCCCCTGGCTGTTGATCCTTCTCATCCATTTCCGTATATCTCTGGATTATCTTTGAATTTAGCAGTTCTGGTTAAACAACCTGAAACTAATGAAGAGTTATTTGCCAGAGTTAAAGTTCCAGCATCATTGCCACGCTTTATCGAAACTGCTGAGTTTGCAGGCACTCGGTTTATTCCACTTGAAAAAGTAATCATTGCTAATTTACACCAACTCTTCCCTGGCATGGAGATTGAGGATTACTACACATTTAGAATTACCAGAAATGCGGATTTAGAGCTGGAAGAAGAAGAGTCTGAAAACTTACTAGAGTCAATGGAGCAAGAGTTACTACGTCGTAAGTTTGGGCCACCAGTACGACTTGAAGTTGCAAGTGATATTGGTTCAGATTTACTTAATCGTTTAAAATTAGAGCTATCAATCCGTGAAGAGGATATATCCCGCTATACCGAACCCTTAGATCTAACTGGCTTAAATCGAATTGCGGACTTAGATCGACCAGAATTAAAGTTTGTGCCATTTAGAAATCAAGTTGCTCATGAATTACGCGAAGTAGATCCAGATTCAAATGATGAGTTTTTCGCAGCCATTAGAAGAAATGAAATTTTGCTTCATCATCCATATGACTCATTTAATTCATCCGTTGTTAGGTTTTTAGAGGCTGCAGCTACTGATCCAAATGTCCTTGCCATTAAGCAAACTCTTTATCGAACATCAGGTGATTCGCCCATAGTTAATGCATTAATTGAGGCAGCAGAAGCTGGCAAGCAGGTGCTTGCTGTGATTGAAATTCGTGCTCGCTTTGATGAGCAGGCGAATGTTCGTTGGGCTCGTAAGTTAGAAGATGTTGGTGTGCATGTGGTTTATGGCTTAGTTGGTTTTAAAACTCATGCAAAACTATCTTTAGTTGTCAGAGAAGAAGGAAATGCGGTCCGCAGATATTCACATGTTGGAACCGGTAACTACAATCCAAAAACCGCCAGAATGTATGAGGATTTAGGACTCCTTAGTGCTGCTGATGAATTGGGTGAGGATTTAAATAAACTCTTTAATCAGCTTTCTGGATTTGCTCCGCAGTACTCTTACAATCGTTTATTGGTTGCGCCCAGAACAATTAGATCTGGCTTACTTGAAAAAATAAATCGAGAAATTGAAAATAAAAAAGCTGGCAAGCATGCCTTTATTAGATTAAAACTTAACTCATTACTTGATGAAGAGTTTGTTGAGGCGCTATACCTTGCTTCAATTGCAGGCGTGGAGATCGACTTAGTGGTTAGAGGCATATGTTCATTATTGCCAGGAATTCCTGGTGTTTCAGAAAATATCAGAGTTAGATCTGTTCTAGGTAGATTTCTTGAGCACTCTAGAATATTTCACTTTGCAAATGGCGGAGATGATGAAATCTATATCGGTAGCGCAGATTTAATGGATAGAAATTTAAATCGAAGAGTTGAATCCTTAGTGCAAATTACTAGGCCAGAACATAAGAAGGACTTAATTAAAGTATTTGATTTATATGTTTCATCAACTACCTCCGGCTGGCATCTATTACC
>Ga0209135_1000686_pt1 | contig 12244 bp, 16 predicted proteins | sample LauGreSBDMM110SD_4_FD_187570 | JGI IMG/M metagenome (GOLD analysis project Ga0209135, IMG submission 187570) | Freshwater lake microbial communities from Lake Michigan, USA - Su13.BD.MM110.SD (SPAdes) (version 3) | ecosystem: Environmental > Aquatic > Freshwater > Lake | place: Lake Michigan... | reverse complement strand
ATGCCGATGGCATCATCTTCGCCAGTCCCTCCTACCATGGCGGTCTTTCGGGTTTGGTGAAAAACGCCATCGATTACATCGAGGACATGCGCGGCGATGAGCGGGTGTATTTGTCGGGCCGTGCCGTGGGGTGCATCGTTTGTGCCCATGGGGCACAGGCCATGGGTACCACGCTGTCCTCCATGCGCGATATCGTCCATACCTTGCGTGGCTGGCCTACGCCCTATGGCGCTACTTTGAATGTCACTGCGCAGCCCTTTGGCAGCGCTGACAAAGCCGCCGACCCCTTGGCTGTTCAAGCATGCCAAACCGTGGCTGAAGAAGTTGTTCAATTTGCCAAGGCTTTTCGACAAATCTGAGTGGCGTACAGATGGTTAACATCTCGCCCTCTGATGCTTCGCAATCCTTCTATGGCATTTATCGCACTTGACGTTGGCAATACCCGCTTGAAGTGGGCGATGTACGACGCCCCTCATCCCCAATCGCAGTTGCTCGCGCAGGGCGCGGTTTTTTTGGAAAACATCGACAAGCTTGTCGACGACGACTGGGCCAAATTGCCGGTGCCGGATCGTATGTTGGGCTGCATCGTGGCGGGTGAGGCGGTGCGCCGTCGGGTGGAAGAGCAGCTGGAGTTGTGGGATTTGACCCCGCATTGGGTGGTGTCGTCTGCCAAAGAAGCCGGTTTGGTGAATGGCTATGACCACCCCGCACGGCTAGGCGCGGACCGCTGGGTCGCCATGATCGGCGCATTGGCGCATATGCGGGCGCAAACTGCAGCCGCCGCCGCTCGACCCATGGTGGTGGTGATGGTCGGCACGGCCGTCACGGTGGAAGCGATTTCAGCCGAGGGCGAGTTTTTAGGCGGCTTGATCTTGCCTGGCCACGGCATCATGCTGCGTGCTTTGGAGTCCGGCACTGCGGGCTTGCGGGTGCCCACCGGTGAGGTCCGCGCTTTTCCCACCAACACCAGCGACGCCCTCACCAGTGGTGGCACGTTTGCGATTGCCGGTGCGGTCGAGCGCATGGTGCAGCATGTACGCTCGAACTGCCACGCCGAACCGCTTTGCTATATGACGGGTGGCGCGGGTTGGAAGATGGCACCCAGCATGTCGGTCAGTTGTGAGTTGATCGATGGCTTGATTTTTGATGGCCTGCGCGAAATAGCCGCACAGCGCTTGGCTGCTGTGCCTGCACGTTAAGCCACCAACGTTTCAACCTGCACCGCGCAGTCGTAGAACACCGGTGCGCGGCCCATGTCGGTGAGTCGTTGCGAGGTGAGTTCGTTGACGTTCTTGCCATCGGTGCCGAGCTTGCGCCACCAAATACCCAGTCCCACCACCATGCCCACTTGGGCGCGGGTGCTGATCTGGGCTTTGCACTGGTAGCTGCCGCGGTCATTGAAAACACGCACCATCGCCCCGTCTTTGACCTGCCTGGTGGCGGCGTCATCAGGGTGAATTTCAAGGAGCGGTTCGCCCTCCATGTCGCGCAGGCTTTTCACATTCACAAAGCTGGAGTTCAAAAAATTGCGCGCAGGCGGTGAAATCATCGCCAGCGGGTAGGTGGCTTGTGCATTGGCGGGTTCATAGTTGGGCAGGTAGTCGGGCAGGCCGTCAAGCCCTTGCGCCGCCAAGCGTTCGCTGAAGAACTCACACTTGCCCGAGGCCGTGGGAAAACCACCCTGCGCAAAAGGCGCATCAGCCACTGGCCAATGGGCAAAACCATCCTTTAACAAGGCATCCCAAGTGACCGGCGCAGCGCTTTGCAAGTTGCGTGGGTTTTGCAGCGCCAAGCGGCACAGGCTTTCGTCATCTTCTTGCAGCAAGGGGTTGTCCATGCCCATTCTGGATGCCAGTTCACGAAAAATTTGCGTATTGGTTTTGGCCTCACCCATGGGCGCGATGGCGGGGCGATTCAGCACCATGTCGGTGTGGCCATAGCTGTTGTGAATGTCCCAGTGCTCAAGTTGCGTGGTCGCGGGCAACACATAGTCGGCGTGGTCGGCGGTGTCGGTCATGAAGTGTTCCAGCACCACGGTGAACAAATCTTCTCGCGCAAAGCCTTTCACCACCTTGCCCGAATCGGGAGCCACCGCCACGGGGTTGCTGTTGTAGACCACCAAGGCTTCTACCAAGCCCTGTGTGTTCAAGGCGTCGCCGATGGTGCTCATGTTGATGAGCGGTGCCGTTGCATGGGTGTGCAAATCGGGGCGTTGCAAAGCTACACCATTGTGCAAAGCATGACCTGAAGCGCTCAGCACCACGCCGCCAGCACGGTGGCGCCAAGCGCCGGTGAGTGCGGGCAGGCAAGCCACGGCGCGTACCGCGTTGCCGCCGCCTCTGGAGCGCTGCACACCGTAGTTCAGGCGAATCGCGGCAGGCTTGGTATGCGCGTAGTCGTGGGCGAGTTGACGGATGTCTCCCGCCTTCAAGCCACATACCTCGGCAGCGCGTTCAGGCGGCCATTGCAAAGCGCGTTCGCGCAAGGCCTCAAAACCCACGGTGTGATTTTGAATGTAGTCGTGGTCCAGCCAATCGTGGGTGATGAGTTCGTGCATCAACGCTAATGCAAGCGCCGCGTCGGTGCCAGGATTGAGGGCCAGATGCACATCGCATTTGTCGGCGGTTTCGGTTCGGCGCGGGTCTATGCACACCAACTTGGCGCCGTGGCGTTTCGCCTCTTGCGCGATGCGCCAAAAATGCACGCTGCTGGTGATGACGTTGCTGCCCCAGATGAGGATGAGTTTGGACTCCGCGAAATGCTGAACCTTCATGCCCACCTTGCTGCCAAAGGTTTGCGCCAAGGCTTCGCCGCCAGCGCTAGAGCAAATTGTGCGGTCGAGTTTGGCAGCACCCAGCAGGTTGAAAAACCGCATGGCAATGGACTCGCCTTGCACCATGCCCATGGTGCCCGCATAGCTGTAAGGCAGGATGCGTTCGGGGTGTTTGTCAGCAATGGCTTTCAAGCGTGTAGCGATGTCGCTCAAGGCTGCATCCCAACTGACCTGCTGGAACTGGCCACTGCCCTTGGGGCCCACACGTTTCATAGGGTGAAGCACCCGATCGGGATGGTAGGTGCGTTCGGTGTAGCGAGACACCTTGGTGCACAGTACGCCATCCGTCAGGGGGTGATTGGGATTGCCTTGAACCTTGATCGCCACCCCGTCTTGTACGGTGGTGAGCAATGAACAGGTGTCAGGGCAGTCGTGGGGGCAGGCGCCCAAGACGCTGGATGTCATGGTGGTGGAGGTCATGGCTGTATTTTGCACTTCTTTGCTCGGGCTGCGCCCCTCGCAAAGACGGATCGGGTAGACTAATTCCCCAAGCCAAATACAGAGGGTGAACTTATGAAACTGCTCGACTCCATCGCCACCGAAGCGGCCAGCATTATTGCGGTGCGCCGTGACATACACGCCCACCCTGAACTGTGCTTCCAAGAGCAGCGTACCGCCGATGTAGTGGCGGGCAAGTTGACCGAGTGGGGCATTGAGGTGCACCGTGGCATGGGTACCACCGGTGTGGTGGGTGTCATCAAAAACGGCACTGGCAAACGCTCCATTGGTTTACGTGCCGACATGGATGCTTTGCCTGTGAACGAGGCCAATACCTTCGCTCACGCCAGCAAACACCCCGGCAAGATGCACGCCTGCGGCCACGATGGCCACACCGCCATGTTGTTGGCAGCAGCGCAGCATTTGGCCAAGCACAAAAACTTTGATGGCACGGTGGTGCTGATTTTCCAACCCGCCGAAGAAGGTGGTGGTGGCGCTCGCGAGATGATCAAAGACGGTTTGTTCAAGCAATTTCCTGTGGACGCAGTGTTCGGTCTGCATAACTGGCCGGGCATGCCTGTGGGCACTTTGGCGGTCAGCGCGGGGCCAGTGATGGCGTCGAGCAACGAGTTCAAAATCACCATCCGCGGCAAAGGCTGTCACGCCGCTTTGCCGCACAACGGTATAGACCCTGTGCCCATCGCCTGCGAGATGGTGCAAGCTTTTCAAACCATTGTGTCGCGCAACTTGAAGCCCATCGATGCAGGCGTCATTTCGGTCACCATGATCCACGCGGGTGACGCGACCAATGTGGTGGCCAACAGCTGCGAGCTGCAAGGCACGGTGCGCACCTTCACCGTGGAGATGCTCGACCTTATCGAACGGCGTATGCGAACCATTGCAGAACACGTCAGCGCCGCCCATGAGGCCACTTGCGAATTCGCGTTTGTGCGCAACTACCCGCCAACCATCAACCATCCCAAAGAGGCCGAATTCACCCGTTCAGTGTTGGCTGAGATCGTGGGCGCTGACAACGTGCTCGCGCAAGAACCCACCATGGGATCGGAAGACTTCTCTTATATGTTGTTGGAAAAACCTGGCACCTATTTCTTCATCGCCAACGGCGAAGGCCAGCACCGCGAGATGGGGCATGGCGGCGGCCCCTGCACCTTGCACAACCCCAGCTACGACTTCAACGACGATCTGATTCCCTTGGGCGGCACGGTTTGGGTGCGCATGGTCGAGCAGTTTTTAGCGCCAGCTTAAAAAAAACTCAGACGCTGGGCGGGGAGTCATACATCTGCAGCAAAGCCAGCAACTGTGCTTTGGGTTGGGCTTGCAAATAGGGTAGCAAGAGGCCCAGCACTTGCTGCGCACCGCGTGATACACCGCCTTGCGCGTTGGCGTCTTCCAAGGCATGGCGCGGGTCGCGCACATATTCATAGCTCAGCCACCAAGTCAGCATCACCAGCATGTGCGTGGCGCTACTCTCGCGCTCAGTAGGGTTTTGCGTCAGCCAGCCCATGTCGCTCAAACGCCCAAGCAAAGTTAAAAAAGCCGCATGTTTATCGGCCAGCACCTGTTTGAGTGCTTGCTCAAGTTGTCGGTATTTGCTGAGCAAATCGTTTAAGTCGCGGTACAAAAACCGGTAGCGCCACACCAACTCAAACATGGAATGCAAGAAAAACCAAGCGTCTTCCAAGTCTTTGACGTCTTTCGCAGCAGGAAGCAAGGCTTGCAAGTCGTGTTGGTACTGGCCAAACAAGTGGTTGACGATATCTTCCTTGCCCGGGTAGTGGTAATACAAATTGCCTGGGCTGATCCCAAGGTCGGCAGCCACCATGGTGGCTGCCACATTGGGCTCGCCAAAGCGGTTGAAGAGGCCCAAAGCGCTGGCCACAATGCGCTCGGCGGTTTGACGCGGCGCTTTGCTGACCATGGGCTGTCAGCTTTTTCGCTCGGCCAGCTGTTTTTCCAGCTGTTCTACCCGCGCTTTCAAATCGGCCAAATCTTGGGCGTTGGGCAGGCCCATGCTTTTCAAAGCCTTAGCCACCCGTTCTTCAAAAATAGTTTCCAGCTTGTCCATTTGGCCGCTGGCCATTTGTCCCACTTTTTCTGCAGCCTCGGTCATTTTGGCTTGGGCTTGTTGGGTGGTTTGTTGCAGGTGTGAGCCCTCTTTGACCAAGTTTTCAAACACCTTGGTGCCTTCTTCTTGGGCTTTTGCAAAAGCGCCCAAGCCAGCTAACCAAATATGCTGGGCTGAATCTTTCATGCGTTGGCTCATGTCTTGGGGGTCAATTTCAGGTGGTGTGCTGGCCATTGCGGATCCTTAGGGAAATGAAAATTCATCATAGTCCACCTCAAACCATTTCAAACTGCAATACATCAACCCAAGGCTAGAAAATTAAGCCCCTACAATCACCAAACTTTTTTAGAACCTCCTGAAATAATGTTGTGGTACGCCGTCCATTCTCGACCTAAGCAAGAACAACGCGCCTTGGAAAACCTGCAAAACCAAGGCTATGAAGCTTGGCTGCCCCTTATTACGCTTGAAAAACTCCGCCGTGGCCGAGTGACTGAGGTGGTTGAGCCCATGTTCAGTCGGTATTTGTTCATTCGCTTGGATATGGAGCACACCAACTGGACGCCTATTCGCTCAACCCTGGGTGTGGGCAGTTTGGTCAGTTTTGGCAACCGTCCCGCACCCATGTCAGACGATTTGATAAATACATTGCGCAACATGCCCGAACGCGCGCCAGAAAAATTATTGCAACAAGGCCAAGCTGTTCGCATGATTGACGGCCCCTTGAAGGGCTTAGACGCTGTCTACCAACAACCCGATGGCGAGTTGCGCGCCATGGTGCTGGTGGACCTGATGAGCAAACAGCATCTGGTCAGCGTGGATACGCAGCATTTATTTCCTGTGACTAACTGAATATGAATACGCATCCGCAGCATATTGCGGTCATCATGGACGGCAATGGCCGCTGGGCCAAAAAGCGCTTGATGCCGCGAACCGTGGGCCATGCGCGGGGTGTCGCCAATGTGCGCCATATCGTCAAAGCCGCCCACGCCATGGGTTTGCGTTACCTCACCTTGTTTGCGTTCAGTTCGGAAAACTGGCGTCGTCCGCCCGACGAAGTCTCGGCCTTGATGGGTTTGTTTTTACAGTACCTTGAGTCTGAGGTCGCCGAAATGAAAGCCGCGGGCATTCGCCTTCGCGTGATTGGGGACCGCAGTGCTTTTGCGCCACTGTTGCAGTCGCGCATCGACCAAGCTGAGCAAGATACTGTCCACAACACGGGTTTGAACTTAACAATTGCCGCCAATTACGGTGGTCAGTGGGACGTCTTGACAGCGGTACGCGCTTGGCAAGCCGCGCATCCTGATCGCTCTTTGCAAGAACTCGACCCTGCTGGTTTGGCCAAGCATTTAAGTACCGCTGATTTACCCGACCCTGAGTTACTGATACGCACAGGGGGTGAGTCGCGCATCAGCAATTTCTTGCTGTGGCAAACCGCATACACAGAACTGTATTTCACCGACTTACATTGGCCTGATTTTGATGACGCCGCCTTGGTCAAAGCCTTGCAGTGGTATGGCCAGCGTGTGCGCCGTTTTGGCCGCACAGATGAGCAGGTGCAGCACCCTAAAGCGGCTGAACATTCCCCCACCTCAGACCTTGTTATCCGAAACGGCATCAAGATAGGCTAATATCTCGCTTGCAGGCAATAAGCCACATTAGTTTCGAGCGCCTGCAGCTCGTCCGGGCATTGTGTATGCCCCACTTCCTTAGTTTTAAACACATCACCGACAGGTATCCCTTCATGAAGAATGAAAACCGCGCAACGCATCCCCGCAAGGACCATGCTCAGACCCGCAGTGGTCGCTGTATCGCCTTGATCGACAGCAATTACATGGCTTGGTTATTGAAACAAAGCGCCGACAGTGATGCCGAGCCAGAAGCCTACAACCGCCAAGCCCTGATTCCGACATTGGTGCAGACCTTGAAACAAGCCGGTTTAGGCTTGGATGTACAACGTGTTTATTGGTACACCGACAACCCCGACAGCCAGTTCCCCCAAGACCAAATCGTGCGTGTGCTCGACGTCACCAGTGGCGAACCCAGTGAAGTGGCTTTCAGCGCCATTTCCGCCGACATTGCACGTTTGTCTGAACGCAAAGCCTGCGAACACCTGCTGATTGCCAGCGACGACGACCGATTGACTGCCAGCATCGATGAAGCCCAGTTGCATGGCTTGAATGTTTATCTGTTGGCCGACGAGTCTGCTCGCCACATGGACCAACTCATCAATGAAGACCCTCCATGGTGCCGTTTGTTGGCGCAGGCCGATCGCCGTGTGTTGCTGATGCCCCAAGCAGCCAAAGAGCTGACCGCCCAGCCCCGTGCCCCTGCCGCGCCTGCTGCGCCGCAAGACCCCGAACTGGTGCGCACCAAACTGCAAGAAGTGGTCGATGGTTGGTGGGACGATGAACCCGAAGACTTGCGCGAGGATTTGCGTGATGAGTTGCGTGGCAGCCATGGCATCCCACAAGAGGTTGATCGCCATATGTTGCTGCGGGTACGCCGTGCCTTGGACAGGCCTTTGAGCTTTCCCGAGAAAAAAATCTTGCGTGAAATGGTGCGCAACAAAGTCTTGGGCATCACTGAAGAAAGCCTGCCTGCATGACCGTTCTGGTGACCGGCGGCGCCGGTTTCATCGGCAGCAATTTTGTTCACACATGGTTGGCGCAGCATGACGAAGTGCTGGTCAACCTCGACAAACTCACCTACGCAGGTAATTTGCGCAACCTGCGCGCCTTGGCCGGTGACCGCAGACACCATTTTGTGCAAGGCGATATAGGTGATACCAGCTTGGTTAGCCAGTTGCTGGCCACGCACCAACCCCGCGCTGTGCTGCATTTCGCCGCTGAGTCGCATGTGGACCGCTCTATCCACGGCCCCATGGATTTCATTCAAACCAATGTGGTCGGAACTTTCCAGCTTCTGGAATCGGTGCGGGCGTATTGGGCAGGATTGGATGATCAGGCCAAGCAAGATTTTCGTTTTTTGCATGTCAGCACCGACGAGGTTTATGGCAGCTTGGCACCCGAAGCGCCTGCCTTTAGCGAAAGAAACCTCTACGAGCCCAACAGCCCCTACTCGGCCAGCAAGGCGGCTTCCGACCATTTGGTGCGTGCTTGGCACCACACCTATGGCTTGCCGGTGCTCACCACGAATTGCAGCAACAACTACGGCCCCTACCATTTCCCCGAAAAACTTATACCCTTGGTGATACACAACGCCTTGGCGGGTAAGCCTTTGCCCATTTACGGCGACGGCCAGCAGGTGCGCGATTGGTTGTACGTCGAAGACCATTGCAAAGCCCTCATGCGGGTGCTGCAAGACGGCCGCTTGGGCGAAACCTACAACGTGGGTGGGTGGAATGAAAAACCCAATATCGAGGTGGTGCGCACCCTGTGTTCTTTGCTCGATGAACTCCAACCCCGTGCCGATGGTCAGTCCTATGCCACGCAAATGACGTTTGTGAAGGACCGCCTTGGGCACGACAGGCGCTATGCCATCGATGCGCGAAAGTTGGAGCGAGAACTCGGCTGGCGCCCCGAAGAAACCTTCGAGAGTGGTTTACGTAAAACCGTGCAATGGTATTTAGGCCATGGCGACTGGGTTGAAGAAGTCACCAGTGGCAGTTACCGCGCTTGGATAGGACCGCCCCCTACCTGCGCTTGACCCATACCGTATTGCAATGGAGTTTTATTTGAAGGAGAACACATGACATTCAGAGAAAAGACAATCAAGTACATCAAAGACATTCTCAGAGCCAAAACTATTTCTGAGGTGATTTATACAGAATTGCAAGAGGCGCATTTACGTAAACTTGAAGCTGAGACTGCAGCTGAGTATGCGTATGCAGCCATGCAATACAACGAAGAGCGCATTGCTAGACTGGAGAAAAGACTAGCACAACACGCAGGAGAGGACAAATGATTGATCGAATCATCATCAGTGCTGTTCTAGGCACTGTGGGGTTCAATGGTTTATTTCCAGAACCACCACCAACATTGACGCTGAAACAAAAAGCAAAAGAAAGATCCATAAGCGCCATGTGTGACAGGAAGCAAAAGAGCAAGGCAGTAAAAGATCTATGCAGGCGTTGGAAGGATCAACAGAATGCTTAAACACATAAGAACATTTTTTGGGAGAACCAAAGGGATACACCAGGACAAAGAAACTATTGTTTCTCAAGGGTCAGCGTGGTATTGCACAGAGTGTAGGTTGGTATTCATAACTGAGTCTGCCGGCAACCAGCACAGTTGTGAGTATAGGCTTCAAGACGTAATTGTGAAGATGAGAAAAGATGAAGAAAAAGAACGTTTTTGATTGGCGCGGTCCTAGTGTTTTTACGCTTGACGCAAAGATGAGGCAAGCAGCCAATGGCGCTAAAGCAGGCCAGATTGCAAGCCAAAAAGCAATGGACAAACTTAGCGAACGCAAACAAATAATCATCTACAGCAAGGGAAAAGAAAGTGCTGAAACCAAAACGTGAGATGACTAAGAACGGAAGAAGCGTTAGCGTTAAATTAACACAGAGTGAATATGAAGAATGGGTCAAGCTTGGCAAAGGCAAGTGGCTAAGAGCATTTTTAAAAGACAGTAGGTTTGAGAGGAAAAAAACATGTTAGAAATGATTACCGGCATTTTTGTAATGGCTGCAATGTTGGCCTTAGGCTCTATTCTCTTTGTGTTTGTATGTGCCATGATTGGCTGGATGGTTTACATAGTACAAAACGGAGGCGATGATGAATAAAGTTGACGCAAGACTTAGGGAGAAAAATACATGAGTTACATAATTGCATCGTTGCCGCCCATCAAGTGTTTTGTCAAACGTGAGTTTTTGTACAATTTTACTAAAGGGCATGGTGAGTTTGAGCCTGCTATTTGGGTAAGCCTTAAAGCCTTGCGTGGCCAGGTGTTTCGCATTGAGTCCTTGCTGCCTGCATACGGCGCGCTATATGACAAGCTGCCTATCCATGCTTATGTGTGGAAAGAAGACCATGGTGATTTGCCAATTGATACCTTACAACTTTGGGACTGCATGGGCTACAAATTCACCATCTTGGAAAAGATTGGTTTGCGTAACTTAGGCGTGAAATTTTTAGGCAAAGATAAGCAGTGGCACTTTGGTCGCTACTTATTTACAGTAGACTTCTGCGCCGATGGCATGGACCTAGACACAGGCTTTACAGAGCAAGCAGAAGAGCACAAAAGCTTCAACTGGATCATGTTGGACAACGGGCAGTTTGCCTGCCAACCAAACAATCGTTGCCTATGGTACGACCAGTCATTGATTCCTGCCGAGACAAAGTTTCCTGACTTCCAAGCGGCGCAACGTTTGTGGACGGTAGACGGCACACGTAAGTGGTCAGCAGGTGATGACTGGTTTTACGACATCAATGAGAAGAAAGATTAATCATGGAAAAGTTTGAACCAAGCTGCCCTTGGCACGTTCAAGTAGAAGACTTGTTTATTGCGCCTGGCAGGGTGCCTAACCAAGGAACTATCTGGATTGGAGACATAGAGAGTGGGCAAGGCGGGGAGTTTAAGACTCAAGACTTGCACGAGGTGCTACGCAAGTTTTATGATGAGAACTTTTAAAAAAGAACCCCGCCGAAGCGGGGTTAAAAGTTGGCAACTGCTCGTAAGAGGCAGTGATCAAATTTTACTTCATTTTCTTCATGTCTGCTTCAATGTCGTCTTCAATATTAGGCCCCATCATTTGAAAGCCTGGGTAGAAAGATTCTTGCTCTTTGTCTATATCAGCTTCAATGCTTGGAGGTTTAGCCTCAGGGTCAACTGGCGAAGGCGATGATGCTATTGTTGATCCCATAATTACTCCTGTCTCACCACGATTGAGCTTGGTAACAGCTTGTTGGCCTTTAGCCGCATTGCGTTCCAAGATCTTTACAGCCGCCGCAACTTCTGCAGGATTAGAAGAAGAAAGAAGCTTTGCAACCTTGGCGGCAACTTCATCACTGATATCTGATTTTGTTGCTGCAGTTGCAGCCATGTTCATCAAAGAATTGACCCAGCCACCAGTTATGGAATTGCCGACAAAGGCATTGATTGCACTTTCACCTTCATCAAAAGCTTCAATGCCAGCTTGCCTTCTAGCTGTAGGAGACCCTGCCAAAATTTTATTTGCTTGTTGAAAAAGTTGGCTTTCACGCTCTAAAGCAGCCACAAACATGTCAAACTTTGCTTGACTTGGGAACAATGCTTGCAATCTATCTCTATCTTCATTCTTGACGGAACCAATTACACGCTGAGCAGCATTGATGTTACCGCTAGGGCCCATCACAGTGGCGTAGATGTTGCGGACAGCTCCGGTTCTAAAGGCTTCTTTTTCTGCCGCACTAAAATCCTTCATCATCATGATGACTTGTTCAGAGTCTAACTTCTTAAAGTCATCCATGCCTGTGCGCAGAGCTTCTAAGACTTCTGCATCGCCTGCATATTGGCCTCTAGCTGTCTTATAGGCAGAAACACCATTAACTTCTGTGGCTTTGTCCATGGCAGAAACCATAGACTTTTTTAAGCCTTTCAAGCTATTAGCTTCGGCGCTACTCATTCCTTCGCCTCTGTAACCTTTATCGATCACAGCGTCCATGCCACGCTTGATGTAGTCGAGTGTGCGGACATCAGGCAGTTTTGACAAAGCAATATTGCCTGCTTCGTCTGCAATAAAAATGTCGTCTAGTACGTACTTAGCAGGATTCTCTCCACGCAATTCTGCTGCAAGCTTTTCATTGTCTGCAATTTTTTTAGCTTCATCAAAAAATGACTTAAACCGTGGATTTTGCAATACGCGGTTAATTACAGGGTCATTGACTGTTCCAAATTTGTAAGCTTCGTCATACAGAGTATTTGCATTGGCACGCAAGTTCTGAATC
>Ga0209135_1000685_pt1 | contig 12247 bp, 14 predicted proteins | sample LauGreSBDMM110SD_4_FD_187570 | JGI IMG/M metagenome (GOLD analysis project Ga0209135, IMG submission 187570) | Freshwater lake microbial communities from Lake Michigan, USA - Su13.BD.MM110.SD (SPAdes) (version 3) | ecosystem: Environmental > Aquatic > Freshwater > Lake | place: Lake Michigan... | reverse complement strand
TGTGACCCTCCCCTTAGGAGGGGGATGCTCTATCCACTGAGCTACGGGGGCAAATAAAGAATAGCGACTCAAGAAAAGTGCGTTTTTTTCTCACAAACTAGAGGATCTATATAGGCAAGAATAATGCAGATGCTAAGCCTTGGGTAAACCTTGTTAAACCACGCTGTGCTTTTTCTGATAGGGTTAATGCATACAAATCAGTTCGACCGACCATGCGCCCTATTTCGCGTTCAAAGCTTAAATTTTGCTCTTTACCGTTCATTTCATTGGTCTGTAAATAAAGCTTACCCGACTCATCGCACGTGTTAGAAAGTTTCCAAGCGGCTATTTCAATATTACGTGCGCTATTGTAGACACTTTGCGGATCTACGCTATCAGTTAGATAAAACTCTGTTTTGCTACCTCGGGCTTTAATCATCATGGTTTGCAAACCAACAATCAATGGCAAAACTCGGTCGCCTTTGTATTCAGGCTTAAATGCCAGGTAAATAGCATCAATATCCTTAATGCCGTTTAGCATTTCAAAATTCCATTGATGATTACCCTCAAACACCCACCCGACCATCTCGTCTAAAGTGCCAGACGTACTCTTTTTCAATTCGGCAGGATTGCGTTTATACAATTTAGTCATTAACACACGCAAGCTTTGCGTGTTTTCTCGCATTTCAACGTCAGCAAGACGGTCTACATCATTCTTCATCAAATGACCTAGCGAGCTACCGTCACGCTGATCTGGCAATCGTTTGCCACTAACAGGGGCAACTTGTGATGCGCATGCCGTTAACAACATGCTCAGAAGAATCGTTGATGAAACTTTAGCGATATAAGTATTAATGGCAGTTGGCCTTGTGTTTGAGGTTTTCTAAACTTTTGTCATGCATAGCGCTATCAGACAAGCATTAAATGTGCTTATAATAGCCTTTAATCATCGAATAAATGAAGAGGTTTTGCTTGAAAGTTTTTGGTCACATTTTATTTGCGCTCTCCTTAATGACCTTTTCCATTACCAGCCATGCTGGGAGCAAGGTCGGCTATGTTCAAATGAAGGAGATTATGCAATCCCAACAATCGATTGATGTCGGCAAAAAACTCATGACAGAGTTCAAGCCACGCAATGCTGAGCTTGAAAAATTCCGCAAACAAATTCAAGAAAAAGAAACTGCTCTTGATAAAGAAACGACAACAATGTCTCAAAAAGACTTCGCGGCAAAGCGTCAAGAAATAGATTATCTTAAAATTGATTTTGACCGTAAAAAAATTCGTCAGCACGAAGATTTTCTTCTACGTAAACAAGAAGAACTTAACAACTTCCAAAATAATGTTAATGCTGCGGTAACGACCTTAGGGCAAAGTGAAGGCTACGATTTGATTCTATACAACACAGGTGGTTATATTGGCCCGAAAGTTGATGTGACAGACAAGGTATTAAAGTTACTTAAATAAAAAATTAGCATTGCTATCATTCAATAGCGGATTAGTTTTTTAGAAGTTGATTCTCATTTAGTCTAGGTAATACCCAATATCTCCAAACTCCCAATGCTGTCAGACCAGCAATCAAAACACCCCCCATTACATCCAAAGGAAAATGCTTGGCTAGCATCACCCGCAAAGCACCATTAAAAACGGCAAGAAGTATCACCAATACACGCATCCAAACCTTAGGTAAGCAGATCGCCAAAAATAAGCAACTAGTTAGATAATCGCATGTATGTCCAGATGGGAAACTATTGTAAGCCGAGGATAGTGAGGGTCCTGCCCAAGCATCTAATACGCCATTGGTGGCCTGGACGAGATGATCTGGGCGGGCATGCCCAAGCATTACTTTAAGTACGCGTACAATAAAAATAGAACCTATCGCTTGCGCAAGTAAATAGCCCCATCCGATGATGCGCAATTGTTTATCTTGACTTTTGTAACCCCAAATCAACATCCCAATAAAAAAAGCGTAAAATCCATACATCATATTGTCGCTTATCCATTTAAAGACTTCGCGATGCGAAGACATCCAAGACTGATTAACAAGCATTTTAACGTGCGCTATATCGCCAAAAAAAACGGTCCAAACCAACATAGCCGCGAGGTAACACAACCATAGTAGGCGCGTGTTTTTTAAACGGTCTTCAAAGTTTACATTTTGCCAAAACATAGTATTCCTTAAGCTCTACAGTAAATGGCAACATCACGTCGCATCGTTGTGAAATATTTGTATTGCCAAACGCCACAGGTATATCATCAGTTTTTATAATCATAATTGCATCATGATGTTGGCTTGCCCAAGCATGTGTTTTGGTAACGTCCAGCTCCACAAAAGTGCGCTTGGCGTAATAATTCAAAATACCTCTTGTCACATTTATCACCGCAACATCTTGCGCAGGGGTAGCGAGTGAATTGACGGTATTAGCGAGTTGGCGTGCTGAAAAAAGCGGGTTAAGCAAAGCGACCATCCCACCGAATACCAAACATGAAAATACAATCGTGCAGCCGATAGTAGCAAACAGCCATCGATAGAAACGCAAACGAGTAGCATAAATTTGAACGCATGCTATCGCTCCAACACCAATACTCAGGCCAATCCCTTTATGAGCATTCGCGCCCAAGTAACGTGTAGAGGCCATGTATAACAACGCGGCCAATCCAACACTATAAATCACTGGCGGCCACGCTAACCAGGCGCTGATTTTTTGTTGCGGGAAATATTTGCTTAATGCATAAGCCCCGCCAAGACACAAGGCGGGCATTAATGGCTGTAAGTAAATAAACAGCTTGCCTGAAACCAAAGAAATAGCAATGAGCGGCACTAAGGCAAATAGCCAAATCGAGCGAAAAAATGGTTCTGGTTCAGACCACAGTTGTTTAAATCCACTAAAAATAGGCACTGCCCAAGGCATAACAAGTAGAGGTAATAACACCCCATAAAAATAAATCGGCTGCTTATGACTCCAAGAATTGATGGTGCGACCAACCAATTGTTGGTGCCAAATTTGCGCCAAATAATCGCCACTCCCTGATTGGAAGACAACAATTATCCAAGCTAAAACCATGGCCACCATAGCCAATACTCCATACCAAGGACGTAGGCGTAAAATTCCCTTAGCTGAATGTGTTTGTATCTGCCAAAGAATGCCGGGTAACAAAGTAAATAACAGGGCAATGGGGCCTTTGATCGCGACAGAAAGTGTGCAAATTGCCCAATAATAAACAAGATGCTGACGGTTTTCTGAACGGTCAAATTCAAGTAGATAAAACCAAGCCCAAACTGTACTTGCGGTTAGTAACATATCCATGCGAGCAATTTGGCCCACAATTAAAGTGAGCAAGCTTGACCCAAATAATAAGCAAGCTAAAAAACCACCATTCTTACCCAATAAGCGATTACCCAATTGATACAAACCCAAACCTGCAATCAAAGTGCTGATGAACGTAAGTAATCTAAAAGCAAATTCTCCTTGTCCCACGAACTTACCAATTAAGGCAACCAACCAAAAGTATAAGGCCGGCTTATCTGGATAAGTGTAGCCGTTAAGATGCATCACCAACCAATTTCCCGAGTGAAGCATTTCACGAACAACCTCGCCATAGCGCATTTCATCTTGCACCCACAAATCGCGTGGAATGAGTAAATTGATGCCGTAAGCCCCGATAAAGCTCAATAACAATAGGTGCCATGGCTTGAATGCTTGCTGAGAGGAAATCTTAGAAATATAACTGAGTAACGCGGAACGGAATTGGGTATACATTTGAGTCATCAAAGTTAAGCAAGTGGTTGCGCAAGGCACGCAACAACTTTCTTATGTGTAATGTAACATACACATCATACATGGCTTATATTAAGGTGCAAACATCCAAAAAGGGTATTACCGTCAAGACAATATTCGCTAAAGTTTTTGTGCAACGACTGTGCAAAGAAAAATAAGTTAATATTTTAATTTAATAAAATTATGTAACTTATTGATATCAAATGGTGCCCGGGGCCGGAATCGAACCGGCACGCCCAGAAGGCGAGAGATTTTAAGAATGTATGCGCCGCTGCAAGCCAATAGTAGCAATGTTAAAAACACATAAATTACTTTGTGCAACAAATTGTGCAACGCTTAAAGCCCTACTCAACCACTTTGTACAATAATAATATTATAACTTACGTAATGTCTGCTGCGCTTTATTAATTTGCTGTGTAGCCTTCTGTTGTTTCTGCCTATCTTTCTCAGCTTTAAGTAATTTACCCGCACGCTCTTTCTGCTGCTTTAAGCTAGCTATGCGTGCTTGTTGGGGTGTGAGGGGCTTAATTGGTTGTATTGTTTTAAATTCATAAAAGCGCATAATGATATTTAGTTTGATAACTTAATTCGGAGAGAAAATGATTATAAAAATACTTGCTTCAACCTTACTATTAATTTTTTCACTAACTACTAAAGCTGAGCATAATTCATATACATGCGTAATAAAGCAGGTTATAGAAGTAAAAGATAATGGACTTATGGATAAACACGAAGGAATTTACAAAGGTTATATAGGAAAGGAATTTACTATAGATAGAGTTAGTGGAGAAATGATTGGCGATGCTTTTGCAACAACGTATGACAAAACAATTACTGTAATTGATAAAGGAAGTAAAGATAATGCTTATAAGGCAATAGTTACTTCAAATCCACCAAATATATGGGTTAAGTTTATTGTTGTTAATGAATTTCATAAAACAAAAATTAAATCGTTTTGGGGCACTTCTGACACAAATACAATTTTAAGTGGTCAGTGTAAATAGTCGATTAAATTACGTTTTATCACTTAACTTGTATGGGATAAGTTACAACATTGCTTTTCCCATACATAGCTTCTAACTGCAGCTTAGCTTTGTATGGATTTGTGCTGTTTGAATTTGTTGCATAGCTTTTTGCTTCTTTTGTGCGTCTTTTTCTGTTTTAAGCTGCATATTAACACGCTCTTTTTGTTGCTTAAGTGTGTTGATTTTGGCTTGCTGTGGAGTAGTTGGTTTAGTTGTAAATTCGTAAAATCTCATACTAGTATTTATTAAATTTGTGACAATGCAGACTTAATAACTTTAACTGATGACTTAACAAGTAAAATAGACAATACAAAACCAACTGCCACATCAGCCCAACCAACATGCGTTAAACCAACAACAATAGCTGCAACAATTACAGCAGCGTTGTTAAGAATGTCATTTTTAGAGCATTCCCAAACGCTACCCATATTAATATCTTGTTCCTTATGCTTTGTAAGTAAATATAAACAACTTAAATTACCTAGTAACGCAATTGCCGCAACTGTCCCCATTGTCTCAAAAAGTGGCACAGTATGGTTAATAGTGTGACTTATGACTTGGCTTAAAACAAACAACGCCCCTAATAAAATTAGCATTCCCTTAAATAATGCAACTTTCGCTTTTGCTTTATCGCTTTTATATACAACATAAAGACTTAAAGCATAAGTAATAGCATCGCCTAAGTCGTCCAAGCTATCTGTTAATAAACTAGCAGAGTTTGCTACTAAACCATAAGTAGCTGTTAATAAAAACAAAAGAACATTAATTACAAGCACGATTTTTAATGTTTTAGATTGCGTTACTTTCATTGCATCAATCGCACAGCCTTTATTTTCGCAACAGTCAGCCATAATCAACCTTTAATATTGAATTAGTGATTATATTAGCACTTTGTATAAACAAGTGTTGGATAACTAACAACATTACCCTTCCCATACATAGCTTCTAATTGCAGCTTTGCTTTGTAAGCATCTGTTGCTTGCACAACAACATTAGTTGTCGTTGTTGTATTAGTTGTTACACGTAGTTTTACTGCACACTTATATGTATTCATATCTATTTGTCCTCACGCTAAATTAATAATGCTAGCGTCTGCTAGTGCCAATTCCTACCTCTATTTCTGCATTAAAAAAACACAATTGGTTTTCTAATTATTTTCATTGTTTAAGTGCAAGCATAAATATTTATATGCAAACACTTATTAAAAAAGAAACAAAACAATTCTTAAATACCTACGCACCTTATTGCACACACGCACTGACATTACAGATGCATTTACACACATTAAATGCAACGGAAAGAAGAATGGATAAGTTAAATGAGTGTGCTGTAAGAACAACGAGGCAATTTATTAGTAGGCTTGCATATAAAGCATTTGGTAACGGGGCAAAAAATAAGCCCAATCTTTACCATCCGTTAGTTATTACAGCAATTGAAGGCACACAAAATACATATGATAAAAACAAATCACTACATGCACACATAGCACTAGGCAACATACTTACGGCACAGTCAAAAATTAAAACAGAAGAACAACTAAGACAAATTATTAGAGAAGCATGGCTAGCAACAGATTATGGCAAAGACGACATAGATATAAAGACAATGCAAAACAATGGTTGGATTACATACATAACTAAAGAGATGCAAAACGGCAACATGGAGTGTGTGAGTTGGGAAAATACACACACGCCAAATGCTGCGTTATTTGATTGACAGAAGGTTGTTAAGTAACGAGACGGTACAAAGCTAATTACGGGACGGTGGTTAGTTACTTTGTGCTGTTTGTTATTTATGTAATCACCTAAATATAAAAACAAAGGTTTTGTGTAGTAATAAACATTTATGACTTAACCAATTGATTATCTATAAATAAACAGACTTAACAATTAGGGGTAGGAAAAATGAACAAAAGAAAACAAACTACTAATAACGAAAATCATTGTTTATTAGAGGAAACTGAAATGAAACAAGCACGTGTACTAACAGAAAAAGAACTTAACTTATTCTTGCTTTACTTAACCACAAAGAAACACGCAGCTAGAGATAGGTGTATGACATTAATGTCATTTCATTCCGGTATGCGCATTGGTGAGATAGTTGCAACTACAGTTAAAGATGTATTGGCTAGTGACGGCACAGTTAGATATGAGATTAATTTAAAAGCGGAACAGACTAAAGGAAAGTTTGGGCGCACTGTGGTGTTAGCTGACAAGCTGCGTAAAGAAATACAGACATACTTGCACGCACGCTTTAAAACTAAAGACTTATTAGCACTTACAACTACAGACAAATACCTAAAGCCGTTATTTGCTACACAGAAGCGTGACAGCTTTGACAACAACACTGCTTGCTATCACTTTCATATGCTATACAAAGCTGCAGGACTTGAAGGTGCTAGCAGTCACAGCGGACGCAGAAGCTTTCTAACTAATTTAAGTGCCAAATCTGTGCCCTTAAAAGTGCTTATGGAATTGGCGGGACATAGACAAGCGCAGACTACAATGCGCTATATTAATGTTACAAGTGATATGAAGCGTGCTGCAGTAGAGTTGGTATAAGCGTTACTTAAAGTAACGGTGATATGAATGTCGTTTAAAACGACTTTGTTTGAGAGAGGATACAGCACATTACAGCTATGCCTCTCAACTGTTAATATTAGCAAGTGGACTAATGTTAAAAGCACACTATAAAACTAACAAAAGTGGTGGTTTTGTGAGAATTTGTCTTTAGTTAGTGCAATCACCAACACCCAACTTCTCCATATGTTGCAAAAATTGCAGCACAATTTTTTTGGGCTAGCACTATAGAATTACACTAGCAAATATATGTCTAAAAACAACACACGGCTGTATGCATTAATTAAATGAGTTGTACTGTTTTAGACGGCTTATTTGCTAATCCCAACTCTACGTCTAAACTGCCCCCACCCACAAACTTGTCTGCTATGCGCTGTAAGTTTAAGTGTCCGTAATGTCTTTCTATCATTGCTTCGCTAGTGCCCATATACGCAGCTATTTGTGCTGTACTAATATGTCCTTTTGTAATTTTCATTGTTGCAAAGTAGTGTCGCAAGCAATACAAGCTTCTATCTTTGTCACTGCGTCTATCTTTAAGTAACTCAGCTGCAATCAATAATCGCTTAAACACACGCCCAAAATTACTTGTCATATCTTTGCCATTAACCCTAAACACATACTTGTCTAAACTTGCATCAATTACTTCATAAAACGTCATATCTTTTATGTCAGCGTCACGCTTTTGTATGCGCTGCAAGTAAGCTGCAATCCGATGCGGTACTTGTATAGCACGCATCTTTTTAGTCTTACCCTTCAAGTTAAGTGTTAAGTACTCGTTGCCATCTTGCTTCACTAATGTAATGTGCTGCCATTTCAAATTCATTGCTTCTGTACCTGCACGCATCCCAGTATTAGCAAGTATCAACACATAATCACGCAGCAAATAACGTGTATTCGTTTCAATGCCACTGCGTGCATCTTTAACCCACTTGCGCATATAACGCACTAACTTAATGTACTCCTCTACTGTAAAGTCATCGCGTCTTGCACTAACAACGCCCTTATTTTCTAAATGCGGCACTTGCGTTTTAATCATAAAACCACGCAGCAGTGCCTCATCAAATACTCTGTTAAGTGCTGAGTTATGAGTGTTGATACAACTTTGACTTGGCACTATGCGCATCTTTTCAACTCGCCACGCAGCAAACTTAGTGATTACTGTGTAATCAATTTTGTCTACGTTGTGCTGTGCAAAATATGGAATGAGGTAGTTATTGATTGCTTGTATGTAATGCTTGTAAGTTACCTTACCCTGCCCATTATCTAACAAGTCTTGCATACGTTTAATTGCTAGCAGTGCAACATACTTAAAGCGTTTATTGACTATCGGTAAATCATTTTCAACTCTAAACCACGCATTAGTTACCAACTTAACTGCAGCTTGTTTAGCGTCTTCCAATTTAACTTGTTTAGTAGTTGTGCGTATCCACTTACCATCTGCTTTGTATCTTACAAACCATATTGGTGTTGTTGGACGCTGATACAGCGTAGCTGCACCCTCTAAAATGTGTACTGTGTGAGTTGATTTTTGCGGCATATAAAAACACCTAATTACTATGCAAATTAGCAATTAGTATACTGTATATTCGCTGATGTTTTTGTGCAACGACTGTGCAACGAAAAATTAGTTGATTTTTTACTTGAATAAAAATACGTAAGTTGTTGATACGTAATGGTGCCCGGGGCCGGAATCGAACCGGCACGCCCAGAAGGCGAGAGATTTTAAGTCTCTTGTGTCTACCAATTTCACCACCCGGGCGGATGGAACCACGCTAAAAACCGCGTAGCTGTTAGATCTTTTACGGTGAGTATTTTAACCTCACCAAAGCTATTAAGCAAAAATATCTACTTCTTTTAAAACTAGGCCTAGCACTAGGCTAGGCCTTTTTGTCTGGAGGCGCGAACCAGAGTCGAACTGGTCTAAACGGCTTTGCAGGCCGCGGCATAACCGCTTTGCTATCGCGCCATAAACTCTCAACTAAATTAAGAGTTTTAAGTTAAAAAAGGGAAAGCGTTTTAGCTTTCCCTTTTTTAATTGTTTGGAGCGGGAAACGAGTCTCGAACTCGCGACCTCAACCTTGGCAAGGTTGCGCTCTACCAACTGAGCTATTCCCGCGTAAAGAAGCCAGTATTATAAGGGTTTTCAGACACTCGTCAAGCCCAAAATGACGATTATGTTTAGCTTTTGTGAATGTTAATTTGAGGCCAAGCGACCTTCAAATAGTAAGCCATTGACACCAATGTCAAAATTACTGCGATGTAAATTGAAGCTTGCCCAACAATTTTTGTGCTGATTCCAAAAATTGGATCATAATAAAGCAAAAAAAGAATAGCAATCATTTGCATAACCGTCTTAATTTTACCAATCATCGCTACCGCAACACTTCCTCGTTCACCAATACTTGCCATCCACTCACGCAGTGCGCTAATAGCAATTTCTCGACCGATAATAATGAAAGCGAAAAGTGCACCTACACGATTAAATTCAACGAGCACTATCAATGCCGCAGCAACCATTAATTTATCAGCTACGGGGTCTAAAAATGCGCCAAAAGCCGATGTTAGATTGAGCTTGCGTGCGTAGTAACCATCAAGCCAATCAGTAATAGCAGCCAAACCAAAAACAGCCGTCGCCAGGACGTTTGCTGCATGCTGAGAAATGTAATGTGGCTGCATATAAAAAATACCCACAAATACGGGGATAAGGATAATCCGCGCCATCGTTAAGCTGTTGGGTAAATTCCAAAACATTAATGCAGCTCCTGATATATTTTTTCTGCCAACATTTGGCTAATCCCTTCTACTTGCGAGAGTTCGTCCACGCTAGCATTCTTTACACCCTCCAAGCCACCAAATCGGACTAACAAAGCCTTACGGCGTTTCGCCCCTATCCCATCAATATCTTCCAAGGATGAATGCATGCGCGCTTTACCACGCCTTGCCCTATGCCCTGTAATCGCGAAGCGATGGGCTTCATCACGAATTTGTTGGAGTAAATGCAAGCCAATATGATCTTTCTTTAATCCAATTGGCAAATCGCGGTCAGGAAAGAACATTTGCTCCAAACCCGGCCGGCGCTCTTCACCTTTTGCAATCCCAACCAAGAGGATATCAGCTAATCCAACTTCTTGCATAACCTCAATCGCTACGCCGAGCTGACCTTTACCGCCATCAATAAATACCAAGTCAGGGCGCTTACCCTCTCCTGCCGCCACTTTCTTATAGCGGCGTGTTAAGGCATCACGCATTGCGGCATAGTCATCCCCTGGCGTAATGCCAGTGATGTTGTAACGGCGATACTCTGAATTCTGCATCGCGCCTTTATCAAACACCACACAAGATGCTACTGTCGCCTCCCCCATGGTATGACTAATGTCGAAACATTCAATTCGCTCGACCGCGTCGCCCAAGTCTAGAGCCTCACGCAAAGCCAACAACCTAGCTTGCTGATTTGAGTGCTGTGCTGAGCGTTGCTGTAGGGCTAATTCGGCATTGGTTTCTGCCATTTTCATCCACACCCGTTTATCGCCAACGGGGTTAGTATTAATCTTCACTTTGCGACCAGCTTGCTGGGTAAAGACCTCTTCCAAAGCCTCGGTTTCAATGGGCACTCCAATAATAATGAGCGGCGGCATTTTCTGAGCAATATAATACTGCTCTAAAAACGCACGCATGGTATCTTCCAATTTGCCATCATCCGCATTTTTTGGGAAAAAGCTTTTGTCTCCTAAATGCCGCCCACCGCGTATCATCACCAAATTCACGCAGTGCTGCCCTTCATGCGCAACACAGGCAATGACGTCTGCATCGTTTACTGCAAAGTCACTCACAAACTGTTTAGCCTGCACTTGCCGTAAGCTCTGCATACGGTCGCGATAGACTGCCGCTAATTCATACTCCTCAGATTCTGCCGCTTTCATCATTTTCTCGCCAAGCTCATCCATCACCTGCTGTTCTTTGCCTTGCAAAAACATCGTCGCGTGACTCACATCACGCCGATAATCTTCTTCTGAGATTAAGCCCACGCAAGGCGCGGTACATCGCTCAATTTGATATTGCAAACAAGGGCGAGTGCGATTAGAGAAAACCGTGTTTTCACAGGTGCGCAACATAAATACTTTTTGTAACAGTTGAATACTTTCACGCACTGCAATCGAATTAGGAAAAGGACCAAAATAGGAATTGCCCTTGCGTTGTGTGCCGCGATGAAATGCCAAACGCGGATAGCCATCGCCCGTTAGCGTAATGTAGGGATAAGTTTTATCATCGCGAAAAAGCACGTTGTAACGCGGCATAAAACTCTTGATAAGGTTATTCTCAAGCAATAAAGCTTCCGCTTCTGAATGCGTGACCGTGGTTTCAATATCCACGACTTGGGCCACCATCATGCGCGTACGGGGGCTGAGAATGTTTTTGTTAAAGTATGAAGAAACGCGCTTCTTTAAGTCTTTCGCCTTACCTACATAAATCACCTCATCGCTAGCGTTTTTCATGCGGTAAACGCCGGGCAAATTAGGTAGATTTTTTAATATGGGCTTCGGATTAAATGGCTCGGTCATGACTAAAACTAATTACTTAATGCCTAACTCAGCCAAACGTAAACGCTTAGCTTCTTCTTCTTTACGCACGTCATCAATTACACGCATCACTGTCTTCAAATCTACCGCTTTTGTGCTTTCTTTGAAGCGCCCTGTCAAAGTCGTTTCAACGGTCAGATTACCATGCGAAAACAAATCCCAAATCTCTTTTGCGTATTGGGTGGTGAGTAGCTCTGGCGCAAAACGACCAAAGTAATCTCTTAGGTTATTCACATCGCGCTCAAGCATCTCTTCGGCATGGTTATTCCCTGCAGCATCCACCGCTTGTGGCAAATCAATAATTACAGGAC
>Ga0209135_1000678_pt1 | contig 12353 bp, 11 predicted proteins | sample LauGreSBDMM110SD_4_FD_187570 | JGI IMG/M metagenome (GOLD analysis project Ga0209135, IMG submission 187570) | Freshwater lake microbial communities from Lake Michigan, USA - Su13.BD.MM110.SD (SPAdes) (version 3) | ecosystem: Environmental > Aquatic > Freshwater > Lake | place: Lake Michigan... | reverse complement strand
GTTCAACTTGGGTCAAAGGCCAGTTGTACAGCCGTGGTTGGTATCCGGGTATTCGTTTGGGCGGTGAGCAAAAGGTGTTAGGTGAGGTGTACCAAGTGTCAGCACAACTGCTGGCGCAACTCGATGTACTAGAAGAAGTTGCACCTGTTCCCAGTGGCGAATACCAGCGCATTCAAATAACAGTGGAATGCGTGGGGCAAGAACTGCTGTGCCAGATATACGAACTGAGTGCGCATTGCGCTACGCAGTCAACTGTCATTGAAGAGGGCGACTGGGTTAAGTTTGTGGCTCAGAACTAACTAGCCCATGGTCTGAGCCTTCAATCAGGTGCAATTTGGCCGATGGGTACCTGGCCACCATTTCTTGCTTTACCAGCCTACAAAGTTTTGAGTTCCAATGTAGGACACCAAATCTCTGGCCGGATATAAAGCAGGGTTGAGGAACACCGTTCGATATTGCATCAAAGTACTCAGCCAAGTCGCATAAAACCCACCCAAGGAAGAACCCACGACGGCCATGGAATGTTTGGGCAACCTTGCGATTGGACGCATTTGTGCAAATGATGAATGAAGACGGCTCACTATCGCCTGAGCAGACCGACTCGCAACAACACTTCCTTAGCGAGGCTGCGATGGAGCAGGCTTTTGCAGGGGTTGAGCCGCTGCAAGACATCTTGGCCTGTGCTGCCAAGTACTACGACGATTTGGGTTATCCAGGCCACAATAATTGCAGCGATAACTTCAATGCTGCGCTGGCGCGCATGGATATACACCACGCCGAGATCGGCACCACGGTGGAAATTGGAAAGCTTGACGGCCAGCAAAAACGCTTTGCCGCAACGGTGGTGCGCTTCCCCCATTACGACCCCGAGAAAAGCAAGCCGCGCAGTTAAGCTAAGCAGGCGCTAAGCCTGCCAAAAGGAATCGTCGGCGAGGTAGGTTTTTTGCGCTGCCCGCCGACGCGCTGAGCGGATGGTATTGGCAATAAGCATAGTGACCGTCATGGGCCCTACGCCTCCGGGTACGGGCGTGATCCAACCCGCACGCTCCTTGACGGATTCGAAGTCCACGTCACCCACCGTCGTGCCATCGGGAAGTTTGTTGATCCCCACATCGATCACGCAGGCGCCTTGACGCACCATTGGGGCGGTGATCAAGCCGGGTCTACCAGCGGCCACAATCAGGATATCGGCCAAGATGGTGTGCTGCGCTAGGTCGCGGGTTTTTGCGTGGCACACAGTAACGGTCGCTTCGCGTTGCAGCAGCATCAGCGCCATGGGCTTACCCACAATATTGCTGGCCCCGACGATGACTGCATTCTTTCCCTCCACCTCGATACCCGCGCTGTCCAGAAGCAACTGCACGCCAAAGGGTGTGCAGGGCGGAAAGATGGTATTGCCAACGACCAGCGCGCCGACGTTATAAAGGTGAAAACCATCGACGTCCTTATCCACATCAATAGCAGCCAAGACCTTGCGCAGGTCGATGTGCGCAGGCAAGGGCAACTGGACCAAGATGCCATCAATTTCGGGATGCTGATTGAGTTTCCCGATAGCCTGCAACACATCAAATTCCGGCACGTCCGCCGGAAAAACTTGTAAGTGCGAGCGTACGCCGCATTCCTGGCAGGCACGCGTTTTATTGCCGACATACAGGCGCGAGGCCGGGTTGTCACCCACCAGGATCACCGCCAAACCGGGCGCTACGCCGGCCGCACTGAGCTCACCAACCTCCTGTGCATATTTTTTGCGCAGGACTTTTGCGACGGCTTTTCCGTCAATGATGGTCGCGGTCACACACGCGTACTCAAAACCTGCCGTCGTGGCCAGGAATCCAGTTGGTTCCCGCCAAGGGCAAACGCGCCATGGCCGCTGCCTCAACCGTGAGCGCCACTAAGTCCTCGCGCTCTAAGTGATGTACGTTTTGCTTGCCGCAAGCGCGCGCAATCGTGGTTAACTCCATATTGAGCGTCTTGAGATAGTTACGCAGTCGTTTGGCGCCGACATCGGGCTGCAGACGCTGTTCCAAGATGGCGTCCTGGGTTGTCACGCCTACCGGGCATTTACCAGTATGGCAATGATGGCAATAGCCTGGCGCGGTGCCCAGCGCCTCGTACTCGGCCAGCGCACTCATGTGCTCCCCATCTTGAATGTAACTTGGCGAGTTGCAGCCCAGGGCTACCAATACGCCTTGCCCCAATGCCACGGCATCTGCGCCCATGGCCAAGGCTTTGGCTACATCAGCTCCGGTACGGATACCGCCAGAAATGATCAATTGAACCTTTCCCACCATGTCCAAGTCTTCCAGCGCATCCACCGCCTGGCGCAGAGCACCCAGCGTAGGAATGCCCACATGCTCGATGAAGCAGGTCTGCGTTGCTGCGGTACCGCCCTGCATGCCATCGACCACCACCACATCCGCACCCGCATGGACTGCCAGTTTGACGTCATTGAAAACCCGCGTGGCTCCGATCTTCACGTAAATCGGTTTCTCCCAGTCGGTGATTTCACGCAATTCATTGATCTTGATGGTCAGGTCATCGGGCCCCGTCCAATCAGGTTGTCGACAGGCCGATCGCTGGTCAACCCCCTCTGGCAGGGTACGCATCTTGGCCACGCGCGGATTGACTTTCTGGCCTAACAACATGCCGCCGCCGCCAGGCTTGGCACCCTGGCCGATGACTACCTCAATCGCATCAGCACGCCGCACGTCGTCAGGGTTGAAGCCATAGCGAGAAGGCAAACATTGGTAGACCAAGGTTTTGGACGAGTCCCTCTCCTCTTTGGTCATGCCACCGTCGCCCGTGGTGGTGGAAGTGCCCATTTCAGTGGCTGCGCGGCCCAGTGACTCTTTGACATTGGCGGACAATGCGCCAAAACTCATGCCAGCGATAGTGATCGGTATGTCTAACTCGATGGGTTTTTTCGCAAAGCGCGTGCCCAGCACGGTCTTGGTAGTGCAGCGCTCGCGGTAGCCCTCCAAGGGATAACGCGACAGTGATGCGGCTAAAAACAAGAGATCATCAAAATGGGGAAGCTGGCGCTTGGCACCCAAGCCGCGAATCTCGTACAAACCATGTGCCGCGGCGTTGCGGATGTACTGCAACATTTTGGCGTCATAGCCCCAGGACTCTTCGTGCGAAGCGGACTTAAAAAAATTCATCTTTTGTTCCATAGCGTTCTTTCTAGTATTCCTGATTGGCGTCGGCGTTCCAGTGGTAGAGCTCACGCTTGCTAGCGACGCGTTTGAAATCTGAGGCCCGGTGTTGGCTCATACCCGCTTGGGCAAGCAAATCCGTCACGATTTGCAAATCCTGCGCACCCATGGGCTCCAACTGTGCATCCGCACCCAAAGACTTGATGCTGCCTTTGACATACAGTACCGCCTCGTATAGAGAGTCGCCTAGACCATCACCCGCATCGCCACACACCACCATGCGACCGGCCTGCGCCATAAAAGCAGAAAAGCTACCCACGGAGCCACCCACCACAATATTGCCGCCCTTGAGGGAAATCCCGCAGCGCAGGGCCGCATTGCCCTCTATCACCAGCAAACCCCCATGTGCCGAGGCACCAGCACTATTGCTCGCAAAGCCCTTGACGTGGACGCGCCCGCTCATCATGTTCTCGGCCACACCCGTACCCGCGCTGCCTTCGATCGTGATATCGGCATGCATATTCATCCCCGCGGCGTAGTAACCGGCGTGGCCATGCACCACTACTTTGAGCGGGGCGTTAAGCCCAGCGGCGATGCTGTGTGCGCCGTCGGGGTGATGGACCTCAATGGTTCCACTCGATGCCTTACCTGCATCGCTGTGCAAGAACTGGTTGAGTTCGCGCACAGATTGCTGGCGCAAATCGAAATTTAGGCCTTCCATATATACATCTCCTGGGGTGCGGGTTCGAACACATAGGCATGGTCGATATCGGGCAGGTGCGCGAGTGAGCGGAACTCTGAGGCAATGGCCACATAGTCGTCGGTCTCAGCTATCACTGCCGGTTTGCAGGCAAAAGGGTCGCGGATTAGGGCAAGCTGGTTCTCGGTTCCCATGAGCAGGGTGTAAAAACCGTCGAGCTCGTCAAAGCCAGTTTCTAGCGCGGTTTTTAGATCGTCGCCTTCACGCATGCGCCATTCGATAAAACGGCAAGCGCTTTCGGTGTCATTGTCGGTGTCAAACTTGATGCCGCGCGGCTCCAGCATGCGCCGGATCTGGTAAGGGTTGGACAGAGAGCCGTTGTGCACCATGCAGAAGTCCTGGCCAGCGGTAAACGGATGGGCCCGATCCGGCGTCACCGCCGACTCGGTGGCCATGCGGGTGTGGCCGACCACGTGCGAGCCGCTCATGTGCGCAAAGTCATAGCGCTGCGCCACGACAGCGGGCATGCCGATGTCTTTGTACAAATCGATGCTGCGCCCCAGCGACAGCAGATGCAGCAACGGGTCATAGGCCTTAATGAAATGTTGTGCCTGCACCGGGTCACCGGTGACGGTGATGATGGCGTGGTTGTCCTTGGTCTGCAGTGTCACCGCGCTGCCTTGCTGCTTCTCCAGGGCCGCTACCAGCGCATGCCAGTTAAAGCCTGCTCCCAGAGCGGTCAGCCCCGAGTACACGCTGATCTTGCGCGCATGCTCGTCGTTCAGCGGATCACTGAAAACGGCCAAACCGGCCGAGTCCGGTCCGCGCTCGGTCATGCCGATCAGCATGGGCGTCATCCAGCGCCCCAGCTCGCTGCGAAGCGCAGGCTTTTTAATCAGTAATCCAATAATTCCGCACATGGTCAGTCCTTTGCAAAACCCTTGGGCAAGGGATTAGAAAAATTCGAGGTAGGTCTTTATTTCCCAGTCGGAAACGTGGCGCATGTATTCCACCCACTCCATGCGCTTGAGATCCACAAAGGTCTGCGCCACCGGACCAAGTGCATCCATGATCACGCGGTCTGCTTCCAATGCGTCGATGGCTTCGTTGAGGTTTTGCGGCAGCGTCTCAATGCCTCGGCTGTGCAGCTCCGCGGCGCTCATCTCGTAGAGGTTTTCGTTGACCGGGTCACCCGGGTCGATCTGGTTTTTCATGCCATCCATGCCTGCGGCAATCACCGCTGCTGCGGCCAGGTAAGGGTTGCATCCACCATCGGGCACGCGCAGTTCCAAGCGCCCGCCCGGTATGCGCACCATGCACGAGCGGTTGTTGTTGCCGTAGCTCACATAAGCGGGTGCCCAGGTGGCTCCGGTGAGTGAGCGCCCGACCACCAGCCGCTTGTAGGAATTGACCGAGGGGCAGCAAATCGCAGTCAGCGCTTTGGCGTGCTTGAGCACCCCGCCCAGGAAGTGGTAGGCCATGGTCGACAAACACAGCCCGCGCTTGTCGGACTTGTCTTCAAACAGATTACTCTTGCCATCGCCCATGGACATGTGCATGTGCATACCGTTGCCCGGGCGGTTGCTGAAGGGCTTGGGCATAAAGGAACATATCAGCCCCATGTCGTTGGCAATCTCGGCCGCTGCCATCTTGAAGCCGATGAACTGGTCAGCCGAGGTCAAGCAGTCGCCATAGGTGTAGTTGATCTCGAATTGGCCGTTGCCGTCTTCATGGTCGATTTGATAGACGTCCAACCCGGAGCCGATGGCGGCCGTCACCAGCCGGTCCATGTACTCGCGGGTGCGCGACAAGGCCTTGTAGTCGTAGCAGGGTTTTTGCAGGTTGTCGCTGGCATCGCAGGGCACGATATTGCCTTGCGCGTCGCGTCGCAGCACCGAGAACTCGGGCTCCAGGCCGGTGAAGAAAGTCAGGCCTTTTTCTTTGAGCAAGGCTACCTGTTTTTTCAGCACCACGCGGCTGTCGTATTCCCAGGGCTTGCCGTGGACATGGCCGTCGCAGACGATACGGGCATAACCGGGTTGCCAGGGCACCAAGCTGACCGCGCCCAGGTCGCCACGGGCCATGTAATCCGGCCCATGCGGCTGAATGCCCAGGCCCCAGACCGCAAACCCGGCAAAACCGGCGCCGGTGTCCAGCACTTCATCAAAATGTGAGACCGGCACCGCCTTGGCCTTGGCCGCGCCGTGGATGTCGACAAATTGCGCTAACACGTAGCGCACGTTGTGGTCCTTGAAAAACTGCTTGGCCTCGTCTCGGGTCATCGTATGTCTCCTTGTAGTTGGGGAAAAAGGATGGGGTGTGGCTGGACTCGGTTCAGATTGCGGGACGTGTGCACAGGCTGCCGCAACCGAGCGCTACTTCGGCCAGCGTGTCCCATAAATAACTTCCCATGGTGCCGTCGGCCCACAGCAGCAAGGCGTCGCCGCGCCACAGCAGGGTCACGCCAACGCCGACCATGGTGGTCAAAAACACCGCATCCGGCGGGTTCTCGCGGGCTTGCAAGTCCACCGAGCAGACCTGGCGGAGCAGCGTGTGCAAGGCGGACCCTTCAAGCTGCAGCGCCGCTTCCTGGCGCAGCACCGGGTACAGGCCGTGAACCTTTCCAGCGGGCATGGCCGCTCTGCGCAGCACGGCCAGCGTGGGCGCATCGGATTCGATGAGGAATTCGGTAACGCCCAGACGCGCGACCAGGCCGCCGGTTGCCAGTGGCCGGTAGCTGTTGTAGTCGGGTGGCACGGGCAAGCCGCGCTCGGCCAGCCACTGCGGCGCTGCCGGACCTTTGCAGCCCCAGCGCGCCGTCTGCAGTGAGCGATCGCTCATGGTCAAGTCGGCTGTGCCAGGGCCTGTGCCTTCGGCGCTCCAGTGTTGCGCGAGCTCGAAGGGCGACGAGCTGCGGGGCGCGTGCGTTGCCGTGTTCACGGGGGTGTTCATGCGCTGGCCTCCTTTTGGCAGGCGCCCGCCGCGTCATAGAAAGGCAGGGCGACCACCTGAGCGTCCACCATCTTGCCGCTGGTCAGGCGAAACGGCAGGCGCGTGCCGACTGCGCTCAAGCCCGGCGTGACAAAGGCCATGCCGATGACCTGTCCCAACGCCGGGCTGAACGCTACGCTGGTGATACGTCCGCTGATCTCGCCGTCCACGATGACCAGGTGGCTCTCCGAGGGCATGTTGGGGTGGCTGTCCTGGCTGGTATCCATACCAGGGATGTCTAGCGTAAAGCCGACCAGGGTCTGCTTTTGCGGCCGTTTGGCGATGGCCTGCAGGCTGCGCTGGCCGATGAAAAATGGTTTGTCCAGTTTGGTTGCCCAGCCCAGCGCGGCTTCGCGCGGGACGGTCAAGCCGTCGGTGTCCTGGCCGATGATGATGTGGCCTTTCTCTAAGCGCAAGAGGCGTTGCGCCTCCACACCGAAAGGGCGGATACCGAAGGCTGCCCCAGCTTGCATCAGGGCCTGCCACAGCGCAGCGCCGTGCTCGGCCGGCACATGGATCTCGTAGCCCCACTCCCCGACAAAACCCACCCGCATGGCGCGCGCTGGGATGCCAGCCACATCGATCTCGCGCACGCCAAGATAAGGGAACGCGGCGCCGTCCAGATCCGCGCTGGTCAGCGTGGCCAGCACTTTGCGCGCCTGCGGCCCGGCCACATTCACGCCGGCAAATGCGCCGGTGTGGTTGACGATGCCGCAGTCCATGCGCCACATCGTGTTCAGGCGAGAGAGTTCGCGGTACACCGTGGCGGCTCCAGAGGTGGTGGTAGTGAAATAAAAATGCTGGTCGGCCAGACGGGCTACCACGCCGTCGTCTATCACCACACCAGATTCGTCGCACATCACTGCATAGCGGGTCATGCCTACGGCCAGATTGGCGTAGCGAGAGATGTAGACCCGCTCCAAAAACTCAGCGGCTTGCGGGCCGATGACTTCCAACTTACCCAATGTGCCCACGTCAATAAGGCCCACTTTTTCACGAACGTTCATGGCTTCTTCGCGTATGCATTGCATGCGCGAGCGGCCAGCCACCGCGTAGTACTCGGGGCGCTGCCACATTCCGGCTGCCATCCAGACCGCGCCGGCTTGTGCATGCAGGGCGCGCATGGGGGTATGCCGCTCGGGGGTGAAGCCGCGCCCAGCCAGATGCGAAATCGGCACAGGGTGGTAGAAGGGCCGCGCCGTGGTGGTGCCGACCTCGATCGGCGTTTTGCCGAGGATGCGCGCCAGCACCCGTAGAGCGGTCATGTTCGAATGCTTGCCCTGGCTGGGGCCCATGCCGTTGGTGGTGTAGCGCTTCATCAGCTCGATGTTGTCGTAGCCCTCTTGCGCCGCGTTGTAAAAATCTTTAAGTTGCAGGTCTTCGTCGAAGTCGACAAAGTTTTTGCCCTGCGGATGGGCCACGATAGGCCAGGGATGGCTCGGGCAGCGCAGCGCTTCGGGCACATGCGGCACAAGCTGTGGGCTCGCGAAGCCGCAATGGGCTGCGGCCAGCATGCCGGCGCGCTGTCCGTCCAGCGCCTTGGCCGCGCTGTCGTAAACGCCGTTGACGCGACCGCAGGCAAAAATGCCCGCTGGCAAGGTGGCCGGTACAAACTGCTGCACCGTATCGGACCAGCCCATGGATGTGCCGGCCTGGTAAAGCAAATTGGCGGCAGGGGCGTAGCCCACGCTCATGATCACGCCGTCGCAGGCCACCTGTTCGCCAGCGCGGGCATTCGCATCACCATTGGCCAGCAGGGGCGCAATAGTCACGCCGGTGAGTCGGCGTCCGCTGTCGCCGGCGTGGGCTTCGTAAATCGCCCAGCCGTCCAGCACCCGAACCCCGGCGGCGCGAACTTCGTCGCGGGCGGCACAGGCCGGCGCTTGCATGCGCATGTCGGCAACGGCGGCGACTTTCACGCCCGCGCGCAAGGCATCTAGTACGGCAGTGAAGCCTTCGCTGTTAGCCACCAGCGCCACCGCAGTGTGCATGGGACGCACCGCGTAGCGGTTGATAAGACGCTGCGCCGCACCGCCGGTCATGATGCCAGGGATGTCGTTATGGCGGAATACAGCAGGCAACTCGAAGCTGCCGCTGGCCACCACCACGGCCTTGGCGCGCAGTTTGGTCATGCACTGCGCATCGATCAGCGCCACCCAGTGGTCGGCGTAGTAACCTACGGCTGTGGTATCGGTCAGCACGCGGATCAGTGGCTCTGCGGCCACCGCGTTTTGCAGTTCGCGCAAGGCCTCCAGCGCTGCCGCGTTGCCACCCAACTGGTAGCTCGCGCTGCCGCCGCTGCGCGCGTTTTCATCGACCACCACCACCTGCGCCCCGGCCCGCGCCGCGTGCAAGGCTGCTTGTAAACCCGAAACACCCGCGCCGATGACCAGCACGTCGCAAAAATCGTAGCGCTTGGGCGTGTGCAAGGCGGGCTTGGCCAGATCGAGCTGGCCCAGGCCGGAGAAATTGCGTATCACGCGCTCCCACAGAGGGAACAAGGCCTTGGTGTGGAAAGCTTTGTAATAAAAGCCCACCGGCAGAAAACGTGCCAGCAGACCCATGTAGCGGTTACGGTCGTTCTCCACGCCCCCAGCGGTGTTGACTGCGACCAGCTCCATGCCCGCGCACAGTGCCTGCACATCGCCACGAATGTTCATGGCCTGGGGAGTCTGCAGCATCACATTGATGTCATGGTTGGCCAGTGTCAATATGCCGCGTGGGCGGTGATATTTGAAGGAGCGGCCCAGCGTGTGCTGCCCGGCGGCCCACAGGGCGGCGCTGATACTGTCACCGGCAAAGCCGCTGTAGCTGCGCCCTTCAAAGCGAAAGGGCAGGACTGTGCCGCGGTCCAACCACTCGCCGGGCTGCAGGGGAAGGCGCATGGAATTATTGCTGGCCATAGAGAAAGGTCTTTTCAATCACATCAGACATGGTGTCACGCACTGCAATAAACCAGGTATTACTTGGCGTGTGGCACCACCACTCATGCTTTATTCCCGGCGCGCCACTTTTGTTAAATACATAGTCCGCCCATTGCGCATCGGTACAGTCCGCCGGCTCCGGCATGGTTTGGCATTCACCCCAGTAAGTGAACTCCGAAATCAGGCGTGGGCCGTTGATGGGGCAGGTCATGATTTTCATGGTGCGTAGGTCTGGTGTGTGCCTGCGGGATGCTTCAATGTCCGACAGAGGCCGCGCCTTTTTCGCCAGTGAGCGCGTAGCGCTCGAACCGGTCAAAGGCAAAACCTTCAATAAGGGGGTGCGTCCGGTCATTGGCCACGGTGTAGGACATGGTTTTACCGGAAACCGGCGTGGCCTTAAAACCCCAGGTTCCCCAACCGGCATCCAGATAGAAGCCTTTCACCGGCGTCTTGCCCATGATGGGCGCGAAGTCGGGCGTCATGTCGGCCATACCCGCCCACTGGCGTACGACTTTAACTTGTGACAACTGGGGCAGCATCTCGACCATGTGGGCGCTTAGGCTCTCAGTGAAGTCTAGCGTCGAGCGGGTGGAATGCAGCTCGTAGGGGTCCAGCGATGCGCCCATGACCAGTTCGCCGCGTGCGGTCTGGCTGATATAAACGTGCAAGCTGCCCGAGACCAAGATCGGATCGAGCCACTGCTTCATGGGTTCGCTGACCATGGCTTGCAGCGGGTGGATGTAAATCGGGGTTCGCAAGCCCAGCATTTTCAAAATGCGTGGCGTGGAACCGGCTACGGCGCATAGCACCTTGCCGCAAGCGATATCGCCGCGCGAGGTCTTGACACCAGTTACCCGACCGCCCTGGGTCAGGATGTCGAGCACGCGGGTTTGTTGGTGGATCTCGACACCACGCATATCGGCCCCACGGCCATAGCCCCAGGCCACCGCGTCGTGCCGCGCAATAGCACCCGGCGCGTGGTACAGCGCGCCCAAGATGGGTGCGTGTCCGGCGCAACTCATGTCCATGGAGGGCACGGCTTTTTGGATAAAGTCGGGATAGACCAGCTCGGAGTCGATGCCGTAGTGCTTGTTAACTTCGGCGCGCCAGCGCATGGTGCGCATCGAGGCATCGGTGTGCGCTAGGGTGAAATGCCCGCGCGTGGAATAAAACAGGTTAAGGTCAAAATCGGTGGAGAGGTCTTGCCACAAGCGCACCGATTCGTCATAAAACTTCACGCCTTCGGGTGTCAGGTAGTTGGAGCGGATGATGGTGGTATTGCGGCCGGTGTTACCGCCGCCGATGTAGCCCTGCTCGATGACTGCCACATTGGTGATGCCATGGTCGCGCGCCAAGTAATAGGCGCTCGCAAGGCCATGCCCCCCTGCGCCGATGATGACTACATCGTAGCTGGACTTGAGTTGCGCATGTGGTGTGAACATACGCGGCTCGGGATGTCGGTCCGACATGGCAAATTTTAGTAGTCTCCAAGGCATGAAAATTCTCTAAAGTTCTTGTGACAAGTATGTATCAAAAATTCTTTGAATGCAACTATTATTCTCAAGAATAAACAAAAACTTCAAAAAAACTATTCAATATCTTCTCGGATGGGGTAAAAGATCACTGTGACGAAGCGGATCGGAACCTCATGCAAAATACCGGGCCCATGAGGAATTTCGCCTCGGAATGTCAGCGAATCGCCAGGCACTAGCGTATAAATTTGCTCGCCATGGCGGTAGTCCATCCGCCCTTCCAGCATGTAAATGAATTCTGTACCGGGATGTTCAAAGTCCGGAAATACTTCGCTTTGATTATCGATAGTGATCAAAAATGGTTCAAAGGTCTTGGTCGGACCTTGGTCGTAGGCCAGCAAATGGTAGGTGTGCCCATTTTTGGTACCGCGGCGCACGACTTGCATGCCCTGGCCATTAAGCACGTGTTGTGCAGAGCCCCCCTCAGTGCCGAAACCTCTGAACAGCATCGACACTGAAACCCCCAGCGCCGAAGCGATGCGCTGAAGTGTGTTTAGGCTGGTTGCGGTCTGAGCGTTTTCAATCTTTGAAAGCATCCCACGGCTGATGCCGGCTCGTTCGGAAACGTCCGCAATCGTCAGGCCATGACCCAATCTCTTTTCACGTATGGCCTGACCGAGAAATATTTCTAACGATGGGCTGTTTGTCATAAATTGCAAGCGAATTTTGCTTGCCATCATCAAGTATAGCTGTGCCCCCTTAAGAGCAATCGACTCTTTGGTGGCATCAACGTCCTAACTAAGCAATGCAGGGGTATGACTGTGCATTTATAGAGTCGAAATTGCATCCACTCTTGCGGATATCGGATACTGAATGCCATCGACTGCCTTTAAAAAGTCAAATTCAAGGCTGTATACGATGTAAATTAAGGGTATTCACTAATTTACCTATATTAAACATAATTGCATATTTAAGCTTCTTTTTCAAAAAAATCTTTGGGGAAATTCCTATGAATACAGAAAACAACATGCGCGAACGGATTGAAAAGATGTTCCGCAATGACCGCATATTTGCTTATGCGCTGTTGATAGGGGTTTGGCTTGCCGTTTGG
>Ga0209135_1000676_pt1 | contig 12358 bp, 11 predicted proteins | sample LauGreSBDMM110SD_4_FD_187570 | JGI IMG/M metagenome (GOLD analysis project Ga0209135, IMG submission 187570) | Freshwater lake microbial communities from Lake Michigan, USA - Su13.BD.MM110.SD (SPAdes) (version 3) | ecosystem: Environmental > Aquatic > Freshwater > Lake | place: Lake Michigan... | reverse complement strand
GTAATGGCAAAGGTACTCAAGGTAAAGATGCTTGGGTGGGCGAAAAGGAAATGATTTTTTGTGGCAAAGCCAAGAGCTTCGTCAATGAATACGGTGACAAGGTAGTTGCGCCAGCTTTTTCAAAAGGCAAGTACACCTTTGTGGCTCGATTTACTGTCCTTAAGCCTAAATTGCTTACAACGCCCTCAAAGGAAATCATTTTTACAGTTAAGTAAAAACATTTCTGAAATCCTCTTGTAGGGTGGCTATGTGGAGAATTCAGACAAAGCCTTAGATACCGGCAGCAAGCGCGTTTATGACGTTGCGCCATCAGAGATGTTTGGCGAGTTCATGAAAACGGGTTGGGCGCCAACACCTTTGGAGGGAATTACACAGGATGAAGTAATTCCTTACTGCGCTTTGCGCAGAGCAGATCTTTCAGCCGCTTTTGCTGGGTTAAGAGTTGTCTTGCCAAGTGGAGAATTAAAGCAACGTAGTAATGACACTGATTACGACTATCGCCCTCATAGCGCTTTTGCTTACTACACCGGCGTGCAAGGTGTTGAAGCAAACCCACATGCCGTTCTTGTTATGGAGCCAAACAAAGAAGGCCACACACCAATTTTGTTTATCAATCCTCGATCTACTCGTGACACCGATGCATTCTTCAGAGATGCTAAAAATGGTGAGCTCTGGGTGGGCCGCAGATTTACAACTGATGAAGCAGCACAGCGTTATGGGATTGAGGTTCGCCCTGTAACTGAGTTAGCTGCCTTTCTAAAAGGTGGAAAAGCGGTTGCACTTCATGGCTATGACGAAGTTGTAGATACAACTGTCAAAGCACATCCACGCGCTGAAGAGCTTGTTAATTTTGTTTCTGTTGCCCGTCTTATTAAAGATGAGTATGAGATCCGTGAGATGCAAAAAGCGGTTGATGTTACTCACCGTGGTTTTAGTGATGTAATCCGTGTTCTACCTGCAGCAGTTAACACACCGCGTGGTGAGCGTGTTGTGGAAGCAGCATTTTTTGGTCGTGCCCGTGTTGAAGGAAACACTCTTGGATACAACACCATCGCAGCAAGTGGTTCACATGCATGTGTGTTGCACTGGAATCGCAATGATGGCGAAGTAAAACCTGGAGAATTATTATTACTAGATGCTGGTGTGGAAGTTGATTCTTATTACACGGCCGATATAACTAGAACTCTTCCTGTGAGCGGAAAATTCACACCGATACAACGCTCCCTCTATATGTTGGTCTATGAGTCTCAAAAAGCTGGAATTGCTGCCATTAGAGCCGGAGTTCCATTTTTAGATATTAATCGCGCTAGCCACACTGTTTTAGTGCAAGGTTTAATTGATATGGGAATAATTAAAATGAACCTTGAAGAAGCTATGGATCCACAGGTGAGCCTGCATAAGCGCTGGACCTTGCATGGTGTGGCCCATATGTTAGGTATGGATGTTCATGACTGTGCTCAAGCACGAACTGATCAATATCGTGATGGAATCTTAGAGGCAGGAATGATTTTAACTGTTGAGCCAGGACTTTATATCCAACTCGATGATGAACTATTCCCAGCTGAATATCGCGGAATTGGTATCAGAATTGAAGATGACGTCCTTGTAACCGAAGATGGTTGCATCAACTTATCTGAAAACATCCCTCATCACCCTGATGAGATTGAAAGCTGGATGGCTTCTCTACGCTAAAGACATACCTAGGGATGCGGCAAGTAAGCCAAAACCTATGGATGCACCTAAGTTAATCGCCGCATCCTTATATTTCTTTAGTTCATAGTCTAAAAAGAAATCCAACATAAATGTGGACCATGTTGTGAACGCGCCAGCAAAACCAATGGCAAAGAGGGCGTAGGTGTCTTCTGCACTATTCATGGTTAGACCAAATACAAAAGAGCCCACAACATTGACAACAAAGATTCCGTAAGGCTTATCAGTGAATTTTCGAATGTATTGATCAATTGTAAAGCGGGCAGGTGCACCGATTGCTGCTCCTAGAATCACAAGAAGAGTTCTCATGAGCGCACCGGAATCACTTTTCTAGCAATGGGAAGAATAAGAAGAATGATCACCATTGAGAACATCACGTTGTGAAAGAGGAATAGCTGCCCACCCTCATTTGGTTCAAGGGTTAAACCTGCAACTGCTGAAAATGTTGTGAGACCTGCGCAAAAGCCAGGAAGTAAGAAGTTCCGTAGGTTTTCATTTGCGCGGCGTTGTGTGTAAACAAGTAAGAATGTAGCCAGGGCAACACCAATTAAGTTGGCAGTTAAGGTTGCGCTGCGCCCATCACTGAGTTCTATTCCCAGCCAGTAGCGAACTAGGGAGCCTAAAACACCGCCTAGTGAGACTAGAGCTAAGGATTTCAGTGGGGCAAAGCTTTCTTAGCAACACCAGAAACAATGCGTGTTACTACGCTAATTACTATCGCTGCTAATACTGCAGACCAGAAGTTGGTGACATCTAACATGTCACTCCAGTCAGCAAGTAACATCAAGATCGCAGCATTTACTACTACAAGAAACAAGCCGAGAGTCAGAATGACTGCAGGAAGTGTTAATAGCTTAAGCAGACTTCCAAGGGTTGCATTAAGTAGTCCAAAAAGAAGTGCAACCCAAAGATATGTTGTGAAACCACCTAGAACTTCAATTCCAGGAATTAACGCAGTTGCTACCCAAAACGATAAAGCAAGGGCTGCCCAACTGCGAAGAAGTTTCATACCTCTATTAAAGACCCTCGCGCCTGCGAATCTTGGAACCTAGCCAGCGTGCAGGATCATATTTAATATCTGCTACGCGCTCCTTCATAGGGATAATCGCATTGTCAGTGATTTTGATGTGTTCTGGGCACACTTCAGTACAGCACTTGGTGATGTTACACATTCCAAGGCCATGCTCTTCTTGCGCGGTCTTTTTACGATTTTTTAAAGTATCTAGTGGGTGCATATCTAGCTCTGCAATACGAATAAAGAATCGAGGGCCAGCAAATGATTTCTTGTTTTCTTCATGGTCGCGGACAACGTGACATACATCTTGGCAAAGGAAGCATTCGATGCATTTGCGGAACTCTTGGCTTCGCTCAACATCGATCTGTTGCATGCGTGCTTGCCCTGGAGCTAAATCTTTAGGGTGCTCATATGCAGGAACTTCCATTGCTTTTTTGTAGTTAAAGGAAACATCTGTCACTAAGTCTTTAATGATCGGAAATGCACGGAGTGGCGTGACTGTAATTGTCTCTTCTTCACCAAATGAGGCAACCTGTGTCATACATGCCAGACGTGGCTTTCCGTTAATTTCCATGGAACATGAACCACATTTACCGGCTTTACAGTTCCAGCGAACAGCAAGATCGCCCATCTGTGTGGCTTGAACACGGTGAATCACATCAAGGACAACTTCGCCCTCATTAGCCTCTACCACTACATCTTTAAGTCCACCGTCAGTTGAATCTCCACGCCAGATGCGAAGTTTGATATTGCGCGCCATTAGTTGGAACCGCCTTTCGCAATTTCTGCCGATGTCATGTATTTCTCCAACTCGTGAATGTCAAAGAGGTTAAAGAGTTCTTTTGGAATCGATGGCAGAGCTTGCTCCCGAATACTTACCTTTTCGCCATCAAATGAGGAAATGTTATTTATTTGGCGCCACTTTTCATCCATCACAGGGAAGTCATCACGTGTATGACCACCACGAGATTCCTCTCGATTGATAGCGGATTTTGCAGTTGATTCAGCAACTAAGAGCATGTTGTCTAAATCAAAAGCTAAGTGGAATCCTGGGTTGAACTTACGTCCACCGCTTACAGATACATTTGCACTGCGCGCTCTAATCGCTGCAATCTTTTCAATTGCTTCTGCTAGTTCAGAACCGGTGCGAATAATTCCAACAAGGTTGTGAGTGATTTCCTGTAGTTCTGCGTGCAAGGAGTAAGAGTTTTCTCCACCTTGGCGATCAAATGGGGCTTGGATCTTCTTCGCAGCTGCGCTAATTGCACCTTCACTGACTGGATTAGCGCCATTTTGCTTAACGTAAGAAACAGCGCCCATTCCAGCACGACGACCAAATACCAAGAGATCTGTTAATGAGTTTCCACCCAAACGATTTGAACCGTGCATTCCACCAGCTACTTCACCAGCTGCAAATAGTCCTGGAACTCCTACTGCTGCTGCAGTATCTGGCTCTACTTCAACACCACCCATGACGTAGTGACATGTTGGGCCAACTTCCATTGCCTCTTTAGTGATGTCAACGCCAGCTAATTCATAGAACTGGTGCCACATAGATGGCAGACGCTTTTTAATGATCTCTGCAGCTATGCGCTTTGAAACATCAAGGAAAACTCCACCGTGTTCTGTGCCGCGACCTGATTTAACTTCGGTGTTAATTGCACGTGCAACTTCATCACGTGGCAAAAGCTCTGGCGGACGACGGTTGTTGTCCTGATCTTCATACCAACGATCTGCTTCTGCTTCATTGTCAGCGTATTTATCCTTAAATACATCTGGGATGTATTTGAACATAAAGCGCTCACCAAGATTGTTTGTAAGGACTCCGCCTTCACCGCGAACAGATTCAGTTACCAAGATTCCACGAACTGATGGTGGCCAGACCATTCCTGTTGGGTGGAACTGTAAGAACTCCATGTCAACAAGGTTTGCGCCAGCTTTTAATGCAAGTGCATGTCCGTCGCCAGTACCTTCCCATGAATTAGAAGTAATTTTGAAAGTCTTACCAACGCCACCTGTTGCAATGACTACTGCAGGGGCTTCAAATAAAACTTCTTCTCCACTTTCACGCCAGTACCCATAGGCACCAGATATCTTTCCGTTTTCTTTTAAGATGTCAGTGATAGTGAGCTCAGCGAAAACTTTAATTCCGCTCTCCATATCGCCAGTTTCGCGACCATCCTTTTGTTGCAGCTGAACAATCTTTTGCTGCATGGTGCGAATAAGTTCTAGACCCGTGCGATCTCCCACATGTGCAAGGCGTGGATATTCATGTCCGCCAAAGTTACGTTGTGAAATCTTTCCTTCTTTAGTGCGATCAAAGAGAGCGCCCCATGTTTCTAGCTCCCAAATTCGATCTGGTGCCTCTTTTGCATGCAGCTCTGCCATACGGAAGTGACTGAGGAATTTTCCGCCACGCATAGTGTCTCGAAAGTGCACCATCCAACTATCTTTATCATTGACGTTTCCCATTGACGCAGCTGCGCCACCTTCGGCCATAACTGTGTGGGCCTTGCCAAATAATGATTTACAGATGATTGCAACGCGCAACCCTGCTTCGCGTGCTTCAACAGCAGCGCGCAAACCAGCACCACCTGCTCCGATAACAAGGACATCGTAATTATGGCGTTCTAGTGTCATAGTCGATCCCCCTTAGAAGAAGTAGAAGTTTGTCCAGGCGCCAGTTGCAACTTGGCGGACATAAATGTCAGCAAATGCAACGGCGGCAAGTGAGAACCACGCAAAACGTTGATGTGAGTGATTGAGAACTGAAACCCAACTCCATAGTTTGTAGCGCACTGGGTGCTTTGAGAAATTCTTTAAACGCCCACCGATGGTATGACGACATGAGTGGCAAGACATTGAGTACAGCCACAACATTGTTGAGCTCACAAGAAGAACAAGTGAACCGACACTCATGTGTCCCCACTCGCCTTCTGGGTTTTTAAATGAGATCACTGCGTCATACGTCAAAATCACATTAAGAAGTAATCCTGCGTAAAAGAAGTAGCGGTGTGAGTTTTGAATGATTAACGGGAAGCGAGTCTCTCCTGTGTACTTCTTATGAGGCTCTGCAACACCACATGCTGGCGGTGACATCCAGAATGAACGGTAATAAGACTTGCGGTAGTAGTAACAGGTCATTCTAAAACCGAGTGGGAAAATCAAAATAATAAGAGCTGGTGAAAGTGCAAAGTTAAAAATCTGCGCACTGACAGGTGTAAAGCCAAAAATTGTTGCTTCGGGAAGACATGCCTCTGACAAACATGGTGAATAGAATGGTGAGATCAAGTGATCCTTGTAGTAATTCGCGCCTTCAAATGCTCGGAAGGTTGCGTAAACAACGAAGGACATAAGCACTCCGAAAGTAACAAGAGGTTGTAACCACCACTTGTCTGTGCGCAGGGTCCGCTCTTTGATCTTGGCTCGCGTTGGTGAAAAAACACCTGACATGAATAACTCCCCCAGCACCATTGGTGATAACTAGGGGTAAGTCTCCTCTTAGAGTGAAAATTCGGCTAGAAATAAACAGGCTTAACGCCTATGAACTCAACCACAGAGGCAAAGAAAAAATGGCGGAGGGCGTGGGATTTGAACCCACGAAACTTTCGTTTGCCGGTTTTCAAGACCGGTGCACTCGGCCGCTATGCGAGCCCTCCGTGGGAGAGATTACCCGAAGATGGCCTGAGTCGAAAATCGGCTAAGAATTAAGCGGGTAGATCTAGCAACTTCTCAATAACTATTGCCACGCCATCGATGTCATGTGATGGAGCTACATCCTTTGCATATTTGATTCCATCTGGGTGTCCATCGGCCATTGCATATGAACGACCACACCATGCAAGCATTGGGAAATCATTCGGGTTATCGCCAAATGAAACGCAATCAGCAGCATCTATTCCAAGTCGCCCAGCAACTTTTGCCAACGTTGTTCCCTTTGATATTCCGAGCGCTGAAATCTCAAGTAATGACTCTCGTGCATTTGAATGTGTCACAGTGACTAAACCATCTAGCTCGCGAAGTGCTATTTCAAGCATTTCATCCGATGATAGTTCGCCACTGCTGCAACGAGCCAACATTTTAAAAACTGGCCCTTTTGCTGCATCTTCTATTTTTTCAACACCAACGTTATCTAAGCCAACATCCCACCTAGGAACATATGCTTTTTCGCGGTGATAAAAATCGTGAGTTTCAATTGCAAAAGAAACCTGCGGGATCACTTTACGTATTCTCCGTGCTACTTCAATCTGTTCTTCTTTTGAAATCATCCACTCTTCGGTCACTTCTCGTTTTTGTAAGTTATAGAGCATTGCCCCATTTCCACAAATTGCCTCACCGAAACCAAAAGCCTCTCTAATCTCATTCATCCAGCGCGGTGGACGACCTGTTACAAAATAAATATGGACACCTAAATCACGCGCTCTAGTGAAAGCGTCAATAGTGCGCTGCGTGATTGTTCCATCGTGCTGAACAATAGTTCCATCTAGATCTGTTGCAATGAGTTTGGGACGCTTACTCACACCAACTCAAATCGTTCTTTACCAAGAAATGGTTGCAAGGCTTTTGGAATATTCACAGTTCCATCTGAATTCTGGTGGTTCTCTAAAATAGCAACAATCATGCGTGGAATGGCAACTAATGTTCCATTTAATGTTGCAACGGCTTTTGTGCCATCGGCATCTTTGTAACGGATATTCAGGCGGCGGGCTTGAAACTCTGTGCAGTTAGAGGTACTGGTGACTTCGCGATAGGCATCCTGCGTTGGAATCCAGGCTTCACAGTCAAATTTACGGTTAGCACTTGAGCCCAAATCCCCTGATGCCACATCAATAACGCGGTAAGGAATCTCCATTGCATTAAGGAACTCTTTCTCCCACTGCAAAATACGGGCATGTTCTTCTTTAGCTTGATCTGGATGGCAGAAAGAAAACATTTCTACTTTATCAAACTGGTGCACGCGGATAATCCCACGGGTGTCTTTTCCATATGTTCCAGCTTCACGGCGAAAACAAGAAGAGTAGCCGGCATAGCGCATAGGAAGTTTATCCCCGGAGAGAACTTCATCCATATGCATTGCAGCAAGTGGAACTTCAGAAGTTCCCACTAAATACACATCATCTTTTTCGATGCGATAAACATTCTCGGCGGCTTGTCCAAGAAATCCTGTACCTTCCATAGCAGCTGGATTAACAAGGACTGGTGGAATTACAGGAACGAATCCTGCTTTAACTGCCATAGAGATCGCGTAGTTAACGAGTGCGAACTCTAGAAGTGCACCAGATCCAGTTAAGTAATATGAACGAGAGCCCGCAACCTTTGCACCGCGCTCTGTGTCAATTGCACCTAAGAGTTTTCCTAGTTCAACGTGGTCTTTTGGTTCGAAATCAAATTTTCTCGGTGTTCCAACATGTTCTAGAACTTTAAAGTCTGCTTCCCCACCAATTGGAGCTGCAGGATCAAGAATATTTGAAAGCTTCATTACTAACGCTTTAGTGTGCTCTTCTGCCTCTGCGCGCTTGCTATCAGCCTCTTTCACAGCAGTTGCTAACTCTTTAGCGTTTTCAAGGAGTGCAGCCTTTTCCTCACCTTTAGCTGCGCCTACTGATTTAGATAAAACATTTTGTTCTGCGCGTAGTTTTTCAAACTTTTCAATCGCAACACGGCGTAGTTCATCAGATGCAATTACTTGATCAACAATCGATGCATCCTCACCGCGACCCTTTTGTGATGCGCGGACTGCATCTGGGTTATCGCGAATGAATTTAACGTCAATCATTTGCCGACCTTTTCTCGTGGATATGAACCTAGGAAGCGAATATCTTCACAGATTGCTCGCAACGCTTCGACTGTCTCCTTCACTGGAGCTTCGTTAACGTGGCCCTCGGCATCAATAATGAAATGGTAATGGCCAAGTTCTAGCCCGGTTGGACGTGACTGAATAAAAGTTAAGTTCACGTCGCGCTTGGCAAACTCGGTCAAGATATCGAGCAAGGCTCCCGCGTGATCCATGCCGATAAAGACGGCTAGGGATGTGCGATCAAAGCCGGTGGCTTTAGGTGGTGTTGCTGGCTTTGAGACCAAAACAAATCGAGTAATTGCGCCAACGATGTCACCGATGTTATCTGCAATAACTGTAAGACCGTAGTGAGCTGCAGCAACTGGGGCTGCAATAGCTGCATCAAATTCTCCGCGACCAATAGCCTCTGCAGCAGCTGCAGTTGATGCTGTTGAGATTAACTCTGCATCTGGATAATTCTTAGCGATATATGCACGGCATTGGGCTTCAGCATGTGGATGTGTTGCAATGCGTCGAATATCAACGGTGTCGCGCTTTGCCATTAATGCAAAAGAAACGGGCAATGTAACTTCGCCAACGATAGAAAGTGGTGATCCTGTTGCTAATTCATCCAGAGTTCTAGCCACAACACCTTCAACAGAGTTCTCAATAGGCACTAGCGCAAAGTGTGCTTTGCCAACTCGGACTGCATCTAAGGCTGCAGTGACATTTGCGTAAGGGATAAGAGAATCATTGGAGGAAGTGATCTTTTTAAGAGCAGCTTCGGTGAATGTTCCCTTGGGACCTAAATACGCATATGTGCTCACTGGCTAATGATACCCGAGCACCTTGCGTGCAAATGACGGATTATTTGTAATTAGGACCTCAACACCGTTTTCTAAACAAAAGCGCATATCGTCGGCATCATCAACGGTCCACACATACAAAGGCTTGATTGCATGGGCTAACTCTGGATTTGAGCGTAGAAGCTCCACGCTTGGACCAAGAATGGGTGCAGATGTAAAACGTTGCATCACATAATTCAATCTCTCGTGAAGTAAGGCCACTGTCTTTTGTTGTGGGTTGATCCTTCGAATATTTTCAATCGCTAGCCAAGAAAACGACATCAAGACAACATCAGTTTCTAGCTCTTCTTGTTCTAGTAGTTCTAAAACTTTCTTTTCAACCATACTTCCTTGCGGAACCGGGTGTTTAGTTTCAATCGCAAGTCCCATATCGTTATCTCGGGCAAGCTCCAATAACTCTTCGAGCAAAACTGCTTGTGGGTACTGCTGTTTTATTTGTGGGTATGTCATCTCTGCGATTCGACCGCTATATCCAGCGGTGCGCTTCATATCGGCGTCATGCCATAACAAAATCTGGTTATCTTTTGTCAGGCGGACATCACACTCCATGCCATCGGCGCCTTGATCGACCGCGGCTTTATATGCATCCATGGTCATCTCTGGGAAATCTATAGAGGCTCCGCGGTGGGCATATATTTTCATGATTAAAGATTAACAGGGGTTAGGCTTATGCCCATGAGCGCTATTTACTTCCAGAGCAGTGCGCGCTCGGCTGACGGTTTACAGCGCAGTGGAAATGAAGATTCTGCTTTTGTTTCCGGACGTCTCATCGCAGTTGCTGATGGAATGGGTGGACATGCTGGTGGCGAAATTGCATCAAAGATTGCAATTAAAGCTCTGCAAAAACTTAGCCCTGTTCTAACAAGTTCTGAGATTGATTCTGATTCTGTTGAAGATTTACTTCTTCACTCACTGTTCACCATCGATTCACAGATTGGTGAATATGCTGAGGAGGTAATTGAGCTCCGTGGAATGGGAACAACCCTGACCGCGCTATTAGTTGTTGATACAAATATTGCGCTGCTGCATGTGGGAGATTCTCGTTGCTACCGCCTGCGCGCAAACACGTTAGAACAATTAAGCAATGACCACACTGTTATTCAAGAGCTTCTAGATCAAGGTGCTATTTCACAATCTGATGTGGCAGATCACCCACAGCGCTCTGTTTTAACTCAAGCACTCATGGGCCAAGGCACAGTTACTCCTGTTTTGCAGATCTATGAAGTCAAAGAGAAAGATCGTTACCTACTCTGCAGTGATGGTTTATCCAGTGTTTTAACTGAAAAAGAGATTAAATCCTTATTAAAGAAATCTGATCGATCTGATGCTCTTAAAGCACTTATTGATGCTACTTATATAAATGGTGCACCAGATAACGTCACTGTTATTGTTGCCGACATAAGCGGTGAAGAAGTAACAACCAATGAAGTTTTAGGAGCGGCGCAATGATTAACTCGCTCTTTGGTGATCGCTACAAACTTGGCGAAATGATTGGCACCGGTGGTATGGCCGATGTCTATGTTGCCGAAGACACTCGCCTTGCACGGCAAGTGGCGATAAAAGTATTACGCAGTGATTTAGCCCGTGATCCTTCATTTGTTGCACGCTTTCGAAAAGAAGCGCTAGCTGCTGCTGGTTTAAATCACCCTGGAATTGTTGCTGTTTATGACTCAGGAGAAACACCTGCCCCATACATAGTCATGGAGTTAGTCTCTGGCCACACTTTGCGCGATCTCATTCATAACGGTGAGCGTGTGCCACTCAAGCGCGCACTTGAAATCGGTGAAGGAATTTTAGCTGCTCTTGAATATTCTCATCAGCGCGGAATTGTTCACAGAGATATTAAGCCTGCCAACATCATGATTACCGATCAAGGCGATGTGAAGGTGATGGATTTTGGTATTGCACGTGCTCTTGCAGATCTTGGTGCAACATTAACTAGCACCTGGAACATTGTTGGCACTGCTCAGTATCTCTCTCCAGAACAAGCTTTAGGTGAAGTTGCAGATTTGCGCAGTGATATTTATTCAACTGGATGTTTGCTCTATGAAGTATTAACTGGAAAGCCACCGTTTACAGGTGACACACCTGTTTCAATCGCCTATCAACATGTTTCTGGAGTTCTCGTTGCACCAAGCAAGATCCAACCAGAGCTACCTGAAGGTGTTGATGTCATTCTCTCTGTGGCACTTGCTAAGAAGGCTGAAGATCGTTATCAATCAGCTGGATTGATGCTCGATGATTTATTTAAAGTGGGAACTGGTCAAGCTTTAACTACAACTATTCCAAAAGTGAAGATTTCACGGCGCAAAGTATTAGTGGGGGCTTTGAGTTCTATTCTTGCAATCACTGTTATTGCCGCTGGTTTATTTGTTACCCGACCAGGCGTTGATACTAATAATCTGCCTCAAATCCCTAATGTTGTGGGCTTAACTCAAGCTGATGCTCAGTCTCTTTTAAGTGATTACGTTGTAACAATCCAACGTGCTCATGACGGGCGAATTCCTTTGGATCGAGTTGCTAGTCAAATACCTTTGGCAACAACACGTGCCCAAAAAGGTTCTGGTGTTGTTTTAACTATTTCAGATGGGCCAGGAGATGCTGTCATTCCTACAGACTTAGTAGGCATGTCACTCATTGATGCGCGCGCAGCGCTCAGCGCTGTTGGTTTAGTTGTCTCTCGAACAGAGGCCCTTCCTTCGGATGAAGCTCTAGGAACTGTTTTGAAAGTAACACCAGAGCCTGGATCAACTATTACTGCCGGCAGCGGGGTTGTATTACAAATTGCTAGTGGCCAGGTTGTTGTTCCCGCACTTATTGGTGTGGATGCAATTCAAGCCAGAACTCTGCTTGTTCAAGCTGGATTCTTAGTTAACGCACTTGATGCCTACGATGCAAACCAACCTATTGGTGTTGTTATTAGACAGGCACCGGATGGTGGAACTACACAAACAATTGGTAAGTCAGTAACTATTACAGTTAATAAAGCGC
>Ga0209135_1000674_pt1 | contig 12364 bp, 7 predicted proteins | sample LauGreSBDMM110SD_4_FD_187570 | JGI IMG/M metagenome (GOLD analysis project Ga0209135, IMG submission 187570) | Freshwater lake microbial communities from Lake Michigan, USA - Su13.BD.MM110.SD (SPAdes) (version 3) | ecosystem: Environmental > Aquatic > Freshwater > Lake | place: Lake Michigan, USA... | reverse complement strand
GGACCGAAGCGATCGATAAGTTCTGCCTCGATTGCATCAACATCTGCTTGTGCGGCAACATCTGCAAGGCGGCGATAGAGATCAAGTCGTAAACGTTCACCTGGAACGTATGCAGGATCAAGGTGGGCATTAACCGGTAGCTCCACTTTGCATTCGCGGTTCTTCTCACCGGTCTCAATAATTCCTGCTTTGTAATCGTGTACCGCTTCACCAACCATACGCATATATAGATCGAAGCCAACATCTGCAATATGTCCTGATTGTTCGCCGCCAAGTAAATTACCTGCACCGCGAATCTCGAGATCTTTCAAGGCAACGCGCATACCTGCACCGAGATCAGTATTTGTTGCAATTGTTTTAAGGCGATCAAGTGCGAGTTCAGAAAGTGGTTGATCGGCTGGGTATAAGAAGTATGCGTAGGCACGCTCTCTGCCACGACCTACGCGACCACGCAGTTGGTGAAGCTGGGAGAGTCCAAAATTATCGGCCCGCTCAACGATAAGAGTATTTGCATTTGCAATATCTAGACCACTTTCAACAATAGTGGTGCAGACAAGAATATCGAAGTCGCGATTCCAAAACCCTAAAATCACATCTTCGAGTGCGCCTTCACTCATCTGTCCGTGAGCTACTCGGATACGTGCCTCAGGCACGAGCTCTTGAATCTTTGATGCAGCGCGATCAATTGATTCCACGCGATTATGTAGGTAGAAAATCTGCCCGTCGCGTAGAAGTTCGCGGTGAATAGCTGCTCTGATCTGAGCGTCATCTGCCGGACCCACATAGGTCAAGATCGGATGACGCTCTTCAGGAGGCGTTGTAATCGTAGACATCTCACGAATACCGGTCACTGCCATCTCAAGTGTGCGCGGAATAGGCGTTGCCGACATAGCCAACACATCAACAGTTGTGCGTAGTTTTTTGAGCGATTCTTTCTGCTCGACGCCAAAGCGCTGCTCTTCATCGACAACGACAAGGCCGAGATCCTTAAAGACGACATCGTTGGAAAGTAAACGGTGGGTACCAATGATTACATCAGCGCTGCCGTGAAGAGTTTCATCCAAGATCGTCTTGGTCTCTTTGGCGCTATTAAAGCGTGATAGCCCTACAACCTTGATGGGAAATCCTGCATAGCGTTCGGCAAAAGTTTTGGTGTGCTGCTGAACCAAGAGCGTTGTTGGAACCAAGACGGCGACCTGTTTTCCATCTTGTACAGCCTTAAACGCTGCACGTATTGCGATCTCTGTCTTTCCATATCCCACATCTCCGCAGATGATGCGATCCATCGGATAGGCGCGTTCCATATCGCGCTTGACATCCTCAATAGTGGAGAGCTGATCAGGTGTTTCGATATATGAAAATGCATCTTCGAGTTCGCGCTGCCATGGAGTATCAGGTGAGAATGCAAAGCCAGGTGCGCTTGTGCGCGCTGCATATAAACGAATGAGCTCGCCAGCAATTGCCTTAACGGCTTTACGTGCACGCCCCTTTGCCTTCTGCCATTCTCCGCTTCCGATGCGATGAACGGTAGGTGCTTCTCCGCCAATGTATTTGCTTACTTGCTCGAGAGTATCGGTGGGAACGAAGATGCGGTCACCAGGTTGTCCGCGCTTTGCAGATGCGTATTCGATGACTAAATATTCGCGCGTGATGCCAGCCACCGTGCGAGAGACCATCTCTATGTAGCGGCCGATTCCATGTTGCTCATGAACAACAAAGTCACCAGATTTTAATTCGAGTGGATCTACCGCTTGCTTACGCTTGGAAGGCATCTTTGTGCTATCTCGGCCGCTTGATTTGCTGCCAGAGAGATCGCGTTCGGTAACAAAAAGTACGGCGTTTTCATCTGATGAGAATCCATATGCAATCGCTGATCGGCAGAGGTAGATCATTCCCTTTGTTGGGGCTGCATTGAGCGTTTCAAGTGTGTGAACAGGTAAATCTGCGCTGCGAAATATGCCTGCATAGCGCTCCATCATTCCGTGGCCAGATGTCGAAAAGATGACGCTTTTGTTTTCGGTTAAGCCTTGGCGAAGTAATTCGATAGCTCGCTCGCTATCGCCACGCATAGGTTCAACAGGTGTGAAATCTAGGAATGTAGCTTCCTTATCTAAATCACTTCCAAATGAGTTGAGCGAACGGATAGTCAGCCCGCACGTAGAGATGACTTCATGCAGAGCTTGCCAATCCAGGTAGGTTGTAGCTTCTACTGGAAGTGGTGCATCTCCCCCAAGAGATGCACTCGACCAAGCTGCCTGAAAGAACTCATCATTGGTTGAAATCAAGTCAGCACCACGAGATTTGATTCGTTCGTCATCCAGGAAAATTACTTCACAATTACTTGGCATACGCTCTGCAATAGTCTCTAGCTCATCGACCAGCATCGGAATCAGAGATTCCATACCGTCACATGAGATACCGGCTGCGATCTTATTTAAGATTTCAGAAGCCAATGGAAACTTTTTCTCTAGCGCCGCAGCACGTTCTTGGATCTCTGGAGTCAAAATGAATTCGCGACAAGGCAGGATTTCGATTACTTCTGTTACAGGATCTTGGGTGCGCTGATCGGCTACATCAAAGTACTTGATCTCTTCGATCTCATCACCAAAGAAATCAATCCGTATTGGATGTATAGCTAACGGAAAGAAGACATCCACGATTCCACCGCGCACTGCAAACTCTCCGCGCTTTTCAACTAGATCGGTGCGCGAGTATGCTCTAAGCGTCAAATGTTCGATTAACTCGGTGAGAGAAATTTCTTGCCCAATCTCAAGGGTGCGCAGAGGTACTCGTGAGATAGCTGCAATAAATCTATGAATCATCCCTCGCACCGGAGTAATAACAATCGGATTTTCTCTCTTGGGATGTGCAAGAGAATTTAGAGTGGCGATACGTCTAGCAACAGTGTCGCTACGAGGACTCAGTCGTTCGTGAGGAAGTGTCTCCCACGCTGGAAATTCAAGAACGTGTGAATGCAGCTCGCGTAATTCATGAGCTAAATCTTCTGCGCCACGAGATGAGCTTGTGACTACAAGTAGTGGACGTTCCTTTGCCCGGGCAGCGAGTAAGAATGGATATGCCGGCGGTGGGGCAATAATTTTCGTTGCGTTCGTGAGTGCATCGATTACTGATGAGTTGGTCTCGATTAATGAGATCAGTCCTCGCACAGCACACCCCCAATGGCAACTGGCCCCGCTTGGTCAAGACCAGGGGGCTACGAGGAAAGTCTACGGTGTGTGAGATGCGCCGATTGCCTGCGAGAATACGCGCATGACAAATCAGGAAGAGGCCCTGCGCGCTGATGTGCGCCGCTTAGGTGATCTCCTGGGTCAAACCCTTGTACGTCAAGAGGGCCAACAACTTCTCGATCTTGTTGAAAATGTTCGTAGCGCTGTTCGTGAAGGAAGCGGAGCAGAAGTTCTTAAGGATTTATCGGTGGAAGATTCAATCCAACTCGCACGCGCATTTAGTACTTACTTTCACCTTGCAAATGTTGCCGAACAAGTAAACCGCGTGCGTGCATTAAAAGAATCTAGAAATCAGGAAGGTTCATGGATTTCGCGCGCTGTAGATAAAATCGCAGAGGCACAGAAGGCACAGACACCCGGACATCAATTTACGCAGAGTGATCTCGAGCAATGGATTAGCGAACTCAGTGTGCGACCAGTATTTACTGCCCACCCCACTGAAGCTGCGCGTAGATCAATTCTTAATAAGTTAGGTGAAATTTCACGTTTACTCGATCTTCCAAAGAGCATCACAAATTCACAATCATTGGCAGAAATTGTTGACCTGCTGTGGCAGACCGATGAACTTCGCGTTGATCGCCCTGAGCCACTTGATGAAGCGATGAACGCCCTCTATTACCTCGATGATTTGGCTCGCACAACGGTTCCAGAGGTACTCAATGAATTTGCCCATGAACTTAAGCGAGTAGGCGTTGATCTTCCTGTTACCGCCCGCCCCTTAACTTTTGGAACCTGGATCGGTGGCGATCGTGATGGAAATCCAAGTATCACACCTGAGATCACTAAAGCTGCCGTAGTACTTCAGGTTGCGCATGCAATCCGAACAACTATTGCTGCAATGGATGAACTTCGCCAGATGCTCTCAGTCTCCACGCGCATTATCGGCGCAACTCCAGCTCTCTCAGCCTCGGTAGAAGAAGATCTCAAGCACATCCCAGAATTTGAACCACGCTTTCGTCGTCTTAATGTTCAAGAGCCATACCGTTTAAAGGCAACAGCTATCGTGCATCGACTTGTGATGACACGCGATCGCCATGCACATGGAACCCCGCATGTTCCACACCGTGATTACAAAGACACATCAGAGCTACTTGCAGATCTCATGCTGATGCGCGATTCACTCTTTGCCCATAACGGAGAATTAATTGCCACAGGGCTACTTGAGCGCACCATTCGCTCAATTGCTGCCTTTGGAATTACACATGCAACTCTTGATATCCGCGAGCATTCAGATGCTCACCACAGCGCATTGACCCACATCATCGGTGGCACATACGCGACCCAGAGCCATGAAGAGCGCTTTGAGACTCTCACTACTTTACTCAAAGATTCGAAAAACCTTTCTACTGCAGCTCTATCAGGAAATGACGCGAAGACTTTCAACACCTTTGTTGCAATTAATGAATTGATTGAAGATTTCGGACCAGAGATCATCGAGACTTACATCGTCTCTATGACTAAGGGTGCTGATGACCTCATTGCATCAGCAGTTCTTGGAAAGCTGGCAGGGTTAGTTGATATCAACGCTGGCGTTGCCAAGATTGGCTTCACACCACTTCTTGAAACAGTTGCCGAACTTCGCGCATCTGGTGAGATTCTGGAGAAGTTACTCTCTAATCCGACATATCGAAATGTCGTCGAACTTCGTGGAAATGTTCAGGAAGTCATGCTCGGATATTCAGATTCGAATAAGGATGCTGGAATCGCCACAAGCCAATGGGAGATTCACCGCGCACAGCGCAAGTTACGAGATGTTGCCATCAAGCACGGCGTTCGTCTTCGTCTCTTCCATGGTCGCGGTGGCTCTGTCGGTCGCGGTGGCGGACCAACCTATGAAGCACTCGTTGCTCTTCCTTGGGGATCAATCGATGGTGAAATTAAATTAACTGAGCAAGGTGAAGTCATCAGCGATAAGTATTCACTTCCAGCACTTGCACGTGAAAATGTTGAACTGACACTCGCAGCTTCCCTTGAAGCGACAATTCTTAACCGTGCACCACGGCAGAGTGAAGCAGAGCTACAGCAATGGAATTCATGTATGGATCTGGTTTCAGATGCTGCATTTGCCGAATACCGAAAGTTGATTGATCACCCAGATCTTCCTGCCTACTTCTACGCATCTACTCCGGTTGAACAACTGGGAAATCTATTCCTTGGCTCTAGACCTTCACGTCGCCCTGATGCATCAACTGGACTTGGTTCACTGCGTGCAATTCCTTGGGTATTTGGTTGGACTCAATCTCGTCAGATTGTTCCGGGATGGTTCGGCGTTGGCTCAGGACTTAAGGCAGCACGCGAGGCCGGCAAGAGCGATGTCATGACTGCGATGCTCAAAAATTGGCACTTCTTCCACACATTTGTCAGCAATGTAGAGATGACTCTTGCTAAGACTGATTTAAAGACTGCGCGTGGATATGTGGAGACCCTTGTTCCACAAGAGCTACATCACTTCCTCGATGAGATCACTGCAGAGTTTGAACTGACAGTGGCAGAAATTTTGTTACTGACTAAGAAAGACTCACTGCTGAGTGAGCAGCCTGTTCTTGCTCGTACTCTGCAAGTTCGTGATGCTTATCTATCGCCTATTCATCTCTTGCAGATCAATCTTCTTCAACGAGTACGCGCCGAAGGCACGACAGCAGATCCAACGCTGATTCGCGCGTTATTGCTGACAATTAATGGTGTTGCTGCAGGCCTTCGTAATACAGGCTAACCGATCTTCTTTGTCACAATTACTTGGGTCATTCTCAATGCTGGCGCGTGGGGTCTCTGGCGACGCGGCTCAAAAGTAGCTTGAGCCTTGACATGGCCTGGGGAAGTCTCTATCTTTTGCATCGCTGGGTGGTTCCTATCATCTAGTGGCTTTATCTCTAGCGAAGTCCGGTTTGATTCCGGCGCTGTCCCGCAACTGTAAATGATCTTCGGATCAGAGCCAGGTCGCCTGTTATATCGCCGTAGTATCCGACCTCGGAGGAAGGTCGGGCCGCGTAGCCATCTGCTATCTAGCCCAATTTTCCTCCCTCACTTAATTGAGGGAGTTTTTATGTTTCGTGCCCATTTAAGGTCAAAAGCGCTATTGCTTTCGATCTTTGTTTTTGCAGCATTATTTTCAGCTCCTGCCCAAGCGGCAGAGAGTAAATATCCACTTACGCTTAAATTTGGTGGATACACAACCACAATTACCAAGCTACCAAAGCGCATCATCTCATTGTCGCCAAGTGCGACCGAGATCTTCTTTGCAATCGGTGCCGGTTCACAAATCTTGGCAGTAGATAGTTACTCCAATTTCCCTGCTAACGCACCTGTTACTGAGCTCAGTGCTTATGAGCCAAGCATTGAAGCGATCGCCGCAAAAAAGCCTGATCTTGTACTGCTCTCCGACTCATCGGTCAAAGCAAAAGAGGTAAGAAATGCTTTGACGAAGCTCGGTATTGCAGTCTTAATGGAGCCTGCACCGAAATCTTTCGCCGAGGTCTACGCCCAAAATACTTTATTGGGCAAGGTCACCAACAAGCAGGCCAATGCTCTCAAACTCAATGGCAATATGCGCCGTGCCATTAAGGCAAGCATTGCAAAGGTGAAGACGAAGTCAGGGGTAAGGGTGTTTCATGAACTTGATAACACGTACTACTCGGCTACCTCTGACACCTTTATTGGCAAGGTTTATAAGGATTTCGGTGTTGTAAACGTTGCTGATGCTGCAGCTGGGGCAGATACTTCAGGGTACCCACAACTTTCTGCAGAGTACTTAGTCAAAAGTGATCCACAAGTGATCTTCTTGGCCGATGCACAATACGGTGAAACGGCCTTGATCGTCTCAAAGCGTGCAGGCTGGGCTGGTATCAGCGCTGTTAAAAATAATAAAATAGTGGAGCTGCCGGCCGATATCACATCACGATGGGGACCGCGTTTAGTTGATTTCTATTCAGTTATTGGCACAGCATTGAGCAAAGTCTCTGGATGATTAAAGAAGAGATCAATCGAATTTGGCACTGGCGCATCACAGTGGGAGCAGCTCTGTTGCTTTTCTTTGTAATGCTACTCGGCGTCTCATTTGGTCCGATCTCTCTGGATTTCAGCAAGATTCTACGAACAATCGTGGGTTTAGATGGCGGGTTGCAAGATGAGGAGCGAATCCTTTTCTTGCAACTTCGCCTGCCACGAGTCTTTCTAGCGGCTTTAGTTGGTGCGGCCCTTGCAACAAGTGGAGCGGTCTATCAAACTGTCTTTCGAAATCCTCTAGCTGATCCCTATCTGCTAGGTGCCGCCTCCGGTGCTGGACTCGGTGCCACCATCGCACTAACTAGGGGCAATCAGAGCTTTTACGCAGCGCTTCCACTCTTTGCATTTGTTGGTGCAATTCTCGCAGTGCTGGCTACCTTTTTGATCTCTGGTCGGGCTGGTGCCAACCCTGCAACGCTGTTGCTCTCCGGAATTGCAATCGGCTCTTTTGCAACTGCCCTCCAGACCTACCTACAGCAGCGAAAAAGTGAGGTGCTACGACCTGTTTACTCCTGGATCCTGGGTCAGCTCACTGTTGCCGATTGGCAGGTAATCAAATGGGCGGGCCTATACATTGTGATCGCACTTGTTATTTTGATCCGTATGTCCCGACTTCTAGATGGTCTCTTGCTCAGTGATGAAGAGGCGTTCTCACTGGGCATATCACCCAATAAGATTCGAATCATCGCTATCTGTGCTGCAACGTTGGCTACAGCAACAGCTGTCTCTGCATCTGGCTTAATTGGATTTGTCGGCATTGTAGTTCCACACTTGGTACGAGGTTTAACAAAGCGGGCAACTAACCGTGCCTTATTTACCGTTGCACTTTCTGGCGCGGCGTTCTTAGTCTTAGCAGATCTTGGTGCACGCACTTTGTTATCACCGGCTGAACTGCCTATTGGTGTCATTACGGCATTTGTCGGCGCCCCTTTTCTTTTATTTGTTCTGCGAGCAAAGAGGGTATTACGTTGATATTGATTAGAAACTTGTCGGTCCGCTACGGTGATTTCTACGCCGTCGACCATGTCAACCTTGACATTCCCCGCGGTAGTTGGAGCTGCATCGTTGGGCCAAACGGCGCTGGAAAGACAACACTGTTGAGGACGATACTCGGCAATAAGCCATACGGTGGATCGATCAGCGTGCAGGGGGTAGAGGTCTATAGGAATCTTCGAAATGTGGCCTTTGTTCCTCAGCGCCCTGAAGTCCCAGTAGGGATGGATGTCTCTGAGTACGTAATGCTCGGCCGTGCTCGTCTTGACGGCTGGGGCAGAGAGTCACGCACGAGTCGGCAGTTGGTGCACCAGATCCTCGAAAAAATGTCTCTACTTGGGATGCGCCATCAGTTAGTAGCACACTTATCTGGTGGTGAGATGCAGCGAGTCTTGATCGCTAGGGCCTTGGTCCAAGAGCCCGAATTGTTAATCCTTGATGAGCCAACTTCAGCCCTTGATCTACACCATCAGATCGCAACTCTTGATCATATCGAAGCTTTGCAAAAAAGTGGGACAACGATTGTTTCAACGATGCATGACATTACTTTAGGTGCCATGTATGCCGAGCGAATTATTATTATGCAAAAAGGAAGAGTCCTTCTAGATGGACCTTCAGAGACAGTAATTCATTCACCAGAGTTGAAGGCTGCTTTTGAAGACCGTATTTCCATTCACACGCTTGACAATGGTCGGCCTGTTATCGTCGCAACGAGGGATGCCATCTAGAGATGTCTATTTATTTTGTAGCCGGTGGTGCGCGAAGTGGTAAAAGTCGAAAAGCTGAAGAGCTTGCGCTCTCCTTAGGTACTAAAGATAAGCCAATCTATATCGCTACCGCTCTACCGAGTGATCAGGAGATGGTTGATCGTATTGAGAAACATCAAAGCGATAGAGGTGATCGCTTTACGTTGATTGAAGAGCCTAAGGATTTAAGTGGAGTCTTATCTCGCGTCACATCTGATGCAACAGTGCTGGTAGATTGTTTAACTTTATGGTTATCAAATATCTTTGAAGATGAGTCAGATAGTAATGAGCAGGTAATCGCTGTTGCAAAGGCCCGATCTGGTCTCACTATCTTTGTTAGCAATGAGGTCGGAGAGGGTATCGTGCCGATGCATCCGGTCTCGCGTAAGTTTCGTGATCTGTCGGGAATTATGAACCAATACTTTGCCCAAGAATCAGATTCTGTCTTCTACATGAAGTTCGGAATTGCGCAGCAGCTCAAGTGATCAACGACATTAGAGTCGCCTTCGCTTTTCTCACCCGGATTAGGGTCAATCATGGGGAAAATCTCTCCATTGCTCGGAGTGCTCGCTGGTTTCCTTTAGTTGGTTGGGTCATCGGTGGGGTTACGGGTATCGTCTTTATTCTGCTCCACCAGTTAGTGCCTGCCTTGCCTGCCGCAGCGATCGCTATATTGATCTCGGCTTTAATCACTGGTGGTTTTCACCACGATGGATTGGCAGATACCTTTGATGGTTTGGTTGGCGGATGGACACCCGCTGATCGACTGCGCATTCTGAAGGATTCACGTCATGGCACGTATGGTGTTTTAGCGATTGTTTTTCAGGTGGGAATTCAAATATCTCTTTTATCAACCCTAGAGCCAACTCACGGCGCATTAGCCCTTGTTACGGCGCACACGCTTGGCCGACTAACTCCCATCTACTTCATGTTAGCCCCGGCAGCACCCTTGCACGAAGGGATGGGCGCTACATATGTACGAGAGGTTAAGAGGCGTGATATTTTTCTATCGACTGTTCTAACAATTGCACTACTCGTGGGATTAATCAGTATTCATCTTCTTTTCCTCAGCATAATTGTCTCTTTAGCTGGATTAATTTTTCTAAACTATGTGAAAAATAGAATCGGGGGAGTTGTGGGCGATGTCTTGGGAGCTAGCGAACAGATCGCTGAAACAGTCATCCTATTTTACTTTGTATTCATTTCTACACACTCTTTAGGGTCATCATGGTTGATCTTTTAACTCAGCGCTTTGACTGTATTTTATTCGATTTAGGGAACACTCTCGTGAAGCAGGCTAATCCGGGTATGCCCTACTCTGATTTACAGATTGAACTACTACCCGGTGTTCATGATCTTCTTGCAGCTCTTCACGGACACGTACAAATGGGTATCGTCTCAAATACTCAAATCATTACCGCTGATCAGATCCGGGAGAAATTGGCAGAAGTTGGTATCGAGCATTACTTCGAAGTAGTTATAGCAACCGGGGAGTTAGGTGTTCACAAACCTGACAGACAGCCGATTGACTCAGCTATCTCTGCCCTGGCGGTAGATCCATCGCGCTGTCTTTACGTTGGGGATATCGAAACGGATCTGCAGGCTGCCACAAGGGCGGGTCTGGCCTTTGCCTACACAGGCCCGAATATTTATCAGGCTCTCGAGCAGTACTCCTTAAATAGTGCTGGAGCGCTCGATCGTGCTCTGTACAGCCCATTGAATTTTTCTCAGGCCCATTTCGATGATATTTCACACGAATTCGACGGCTTGGCAAAACCCGTTGGCTCACTGGGGCAGATTGAAAAAACAGTTGCTCAAATCGCTGGAATCTCTCACTCCCATCGGCCAAGTATCGATCCGGCTGCAGTTGCAGTCTTTGCGGGAGATCATGGAGTAGCTAGCGCAGAGGCCGTGACCCCATGGCCACAGCAGATTACAGGCTTGATGCTTGAAGTTATGGGCCAGGGCCGGGCGGCGGTCTCAGTGATTGCAGAAAGTGTCGATGTTTATTGTCAATATATAAATGTTGGTGCATTGAATGATTCAGAGTCAGTGAATGTACGCAACACAAGAGTTATCGATGGAACACAGGATTTTCGCTTGGGCTCTGCCATGACTCGTGAGCAGGTCATTGCTGCGATGGAGATAGGGGCAGAGACTGCTGAGAGGTTAGTTGCTGGCGGCTCTCGATCACTGTGTACGGGTGAGTTGGGGATAGGAAATACAACCTCGTCAGCGATATTGATTGCACATTACTTACGGCGTAGTGCCATCGAAGTAACGGGGCGTGGCTCTGGTATCGATGATAAAACCTTAGCCTCAAAAATTCAGGTTGTAGATCAGCTGATTGATAAGACAGAGCTTGTAGATGATCCGATAGACCTGCTTGCCCAGGTTGGCGGCTCAGAGATTGCAGCCCTTGTTGGCTACATACTCCGCGGTGCAACACTCCAGGTCCCAATTATTTTAGATGGAGTTATCACGGTTGCAGCAGCAACGGTTGCGTGCGACATCAGATCCGAAGCACGAGAGTTCTTAATCGCCGCCCACCGTTCGACAGAGCCAGCTGCTAGCCTGGCACTGAGTCACCTTGGATTAGCGCCGCTTCTTGACCTTGGTCTGCGTTTGGGCGAAGGAACTGGCGCAGTTTTATCTGTGCCGATTATCCGCTCAGGTTGCCAACTCTTAGCTCGTATGGCGCGGATCAGTGAACTTCTAGATCCTCATTCACCCTAAGCGGCTGGAGTGATAACAGAAAGTATGTTTGGGATGTTCGCAAGCTGCTTTACTATCTTCCCCTTAACTGTATTTTATTTGAGCACGTCACACTCAACAGAACGTAACCTAGAGAAAGTAGTTTGACTCAGATTTAGATTAAGAGTTAAATTTTCCCTGCGTTAACTCGAGCCCTTGCTCAATAAGGAATTCCACAACATCAGCTCCGCGTTCGATGAACTCGTCGAGATCTTTCTTCTCTTCTTTACTAAATTGCTTCAAGACAAAGTCGGCAGGATCTTGTTGACCCATGGGACGGCCAATACCTAAGCGCACGCGGTAATAATCTGGAGTATCAAAGGCTGAGGTCATTGATTTCAAACCGTTGTGGCCATTATCGCCGCCACCTAATTTGGTACGGATTGCAGCAAAACCAATATCTAATTCATCGTGAAGAGCAATGATGTTCTCTGGTTCAACAGAATAGAAATTAGCTAAGGCTTTTATCGGTCCACCAGTCTCGTTCATATAGCTATGAGATTTAGCGAGAATAATCTGGTGGGCATCGATACCAACGCCTAATTTGTAGGCTGCAATATGTGTGCGAGATTTATGACTTGCTAACTTGATGGAGTGGCGTTTAACAAGTTGGTCAATCAC
>Ga0209135_1000670_pt1 | contig 12409 bp, 11 predicted proteins | sample LauGreSBDMM110SD_4_FD_187570 | JGI IMG/M metagenome (GOLD analysis project Ga0209135, IMG submission 187570) | Freshwater lake microbial communities from Lake Michigan, USA - Su13.BD.MM110.SD (SPAdes) (version 3) | ecosystem: Environmental > Aquatic > Freshwater > Lake | place: Lake Michigan... | reverse complement strand
ATTGAAGATAGAGAGAAGACGATCCACTGTCACCCGGTAACCACGCCAGCACACTGTAACCATACCATCCTTCAACTTAACCACTTAAATCGCCGTCAATTTGGCTTATAATAGATGCCGGGTTTTTGGCGTCTAAGGAGCAGCAGCAGGCAGCAACCCACCCATGGTTAGAGCAGCAGTCAACAGCAGGAAAAAAGGGTAGCCTCCTTTTATTTTTTATTTATTTAATTAAAATTACAGAAAACAATACAATATATAATATGATTTTTTATTTTTTATTTTTTATTTTATACCTTACCAATCTTCATCATCATACGAAGATCTCGATTCGTAGCACGGCGCATTGTAAACAGAGGCAGTTCTTACCAATGGAGCTGATTGGAATTCCTCTTCCTCGGAATCGCTGTCACTATAGTCAGCCCATTTCTTGCCGACAATTTGAGGCGTAGTCTTGACAAGAGGCTTTAATACAGGTGCGGCTGGCTTCTCGGCCATGGCAGCCCAACTTACAGTATTTGCGATTGATGTGACTTCCTTCTTCGAACCAAGTAGAGCAGGAAATTCGTCTACAGGTACTGCTACTTTAGGCACAGGCTTCTCATTTTCCTGGTCACTGTCATCGCCTAGGGCAGCAAATGCGCCAGAATACTTCTTTTCGACTACAGGTTCTGGGATTGGTTTAGAATATGCTCTTTGTTCGGGTCTTTGATATTGAATTGCCACCGACTTCTCCTTCTTATAGCGCTTCTCATTCTCCTGAAGAACAGGACAGAACTTCGTGGTGTGACCGAGGTTATAGCAATATCGACACTCGGTGGCAGCCAAAACTGGACAGGTAACATTACACTTACCATTCTTGTCAGGACGTGATCGAACGAAATGGGAGGTATACTCGGCTTCACTCTTGCCAGCATCGTGACACACCTTACAGAAGGGCTTCTTGTTGGCATTAGACTTGTAGGACATCTTTTAGGAGTTTAAAACTTTGATACTTGAATTATTAGTGACTTACGATTGTTTTCAAAAAGTATTTCAATTTTTTTTAAATAATCACTTAAATGCGCCTACTAAAAATTTATATACGGGTTATGAATTAATATAAAAAAGGGTTAAGGACCCCCATATAAATTTTACTTAATTAAATTACAAATATACAATTACAAATATACAATTATACACTTACCTTACCAATTCTCATGATATTCATCTTCTTCCATCTCAAGGTCACCCAGAGTAAGCCCCTGTTGATATTGTTTGTCCCAGTAGGCTTCATGGAATTCCTCTTCCATAATCACAGCTGCCTCATAACTTATAACTGGTGCTCTAATAAATGGCTCGGGAACTAGCCGAAGGCCGTCGTTGACTAGCCGAAGGCCGTCGTTGACTAGCCGAAGGCCGTCGTTGACTAGCCGAAGGCCGTCGTTGACTAGCCGAAGGCCGTCGTTGACTAGTAGGTCATGAGGATATATATCGGGTTCATCCCATTCTCTCTGGTATTTCTTTTCATCCTTTTGGCTATTAAACTCGTCAAGAACCTCGAATACCATAATGGGGTCGCGAATGAAGGATTGATATCTTGCCTCTTGTTCAGCACTGCCATAATGTCCAGAACCATAGATACGACCTGGGTGATAGCTGCGACTAAGGCATGGGTTATACTGACTACCCACTTGATATATATCGCTGTCAAATCGATGTCTGTCTCCATCATACAACTCGAATACCTTCTCGAGGAGGTCTTCTTCAATGAATGTGATTGCGTTGAAGTCATCTATAATGTCAGGGCGAGGAAGGACTGGAAAATCATCTTCAGGCTGACACATTGCGGCAAGTGCGGCATCAACGCGCTCCAACTCAGGATTCGGTTGAAGAATACCGAACTCGGTTCCAGGACAGGTGAGAGAGAACTGAGCAAATTCGAAGATATTAATCTCACGGCCGGCTTGTTCAATAGCTTCTTGGTACATTCTTAGTAGTAGTTTTAAACTTGATAACTTTATTTTATTAATACCTTACACATGTAAGCAAAAAGTATTTCAATTTTTATTTTTCGCGGTCATTTTATACAGAACTTAAAATTTATAAGGCGACGAAACGCAGTGCCTTTGTTAAGTCAGAACCTTTGGGAGCCTCCAATTATTCAAATACTTATAAATTTTTAGTTCTCTCTATACCTAACTTAATAAAGAAAAAATTGAATGAAATTTTCCAAAATTCAATGATTGGTACATAACTATATCAAATTAACTATTAAAGTGAACTTATAAACAACCGTAAACTTATACAGTCGCCTTCGGCTTATAAAAATGACTACTATTGAGGACCGCATGGCTCAATTTGGTAACTACTTGGACCGTACCAAGCTGGACCGTAAGCAATATCAATTCGAGGGTGTCCGTTGGATAATGAATAATGAGCTTAGAACTGACCCAGTGTGTGGGGTTCGCGGAGGATTTATCGCTGATGAAATGGGATTAGGTAAGACCATTATGATGATAGGTACCATGCTTTGTAATTTTCTTGAGAAAACGCTTATTGTTGTACCGCCTGTCCTGATTGACCAATGGTATGTACAAATATACCGTACTACTGGTCATCGTGCTCTTATCTTCCATGGTGAGGATAAGAAGGACATTGACCTTGAACAATTAAACAATGCTAAGATTGTTATCACTACTTATGGTGCTATTACTCTTTTGAAGGCTCAAATTAAACAGCAAACGGTTACTTTGCTTCATAAAGTTGCCTGGTCTCGCATTATTTTCGATGAGGCACATCATTTGCGCAACAAAAATACTACCAGGTATATCGGTGCCAGACTACTTCAGGCCAAAATTCGTTGGCTTGTTTCAGGCACACCTGTTCAAAACTCTAAGAAAGATTTCTACAGCTTATGTGCTATGCTTCGCTTACCTGCTAGTTTCTATACTGACAGCGAGAATTTACGCACTTTGGCTAGAGCATTTATTCTTAAGAGAACAAAGAAACAGGCTGGTATTCAAATGACTGAGGTACATCTTGATAAAAATATCGTCAACTGGAATAACCGCAAGGAAATGGAGTTGTCTGAAGAGATTCATTCTGCTCTAGCTTTCAGTCGTGTCTCAGCTAAGAAAAGTAAACACCTTGTTGGTGCTTTCAGTAACGGAGCATTAGCTCTTCTATTAAGGGCTAGACAAACATGTATTTACCCTAAGTTGATGGCGAATCGTCTTAATAAAATGATTCAAAATGGTTTCCTGGGCGATTATTCTGCTTACAAGGAGGCCTTCGATCATAGTTCAAAACTCGATTATGCTGTCGGCAAAATTCTTGAACGCAAGGACAACGACTGTGGAAAGCTTATATTCTGTCATTTTCGCGAAGAGATTGATGAAATCGCTTCAAGATTGAAGGCAGGTGGCATGACTAAGGTGGTTACTTTTGACGGTAGAACTAGTAATTCCAAGCGTTATGATATTCTTAATGAGAAAAATGAAGCTCTTATCTTACAAATTCAGACCGGGTGTGAAGGCTTAAATCTTCAGGAAAATTATAGCGAAATCTATTTCATCAGCCCACACTGGAATCCAGCCGTTGAAGACCAAGCTATTGCCAGATGTCATCGCATCGGTCAGACTAAGGATGTTTATGTTGAGAGATTTGAGATGTGTAATTTTATTGATGATGAGCAAGAGGTTGACACCATGACTGTAGATAAATATGTTGGAGCAGTTCAAGAAGGCAAGCGTAGTATTGCTAGTGAATGTATTGAACTAGAAAACTAAAACAACTGTAACTGCGTAAAAAAATTTATATGTATATAATTAATTAAAACAAAATTAAACTTGGCTGCCATTTGGTGGCCATTTTTTCCTTCATTTATGTAGTGAATATAGTGCCATAGTCGCCTACAAACTCGCCTTCAATTTGCTAGCGATTTTTACCAAAAGGACGCCTCATTCTTTAAGTACTTTTTTCAATTTATTATATAAAATGTAAAAAAAACGTTGGGAAAGTTTTTCTCAGTTTCAATTTTGGACATTTATTTTGTCCATTTTTCAAAACCTTGGATATTTTATGCCAAATAATACAATTCTGTGACCATAATTGAAAATTAGCGTCTCAGTACCAAAAAAATAATTTTCATTTTGTGATTGTAATTTTTTTATATTTTTTATTTAAAAGGATTTAGGGGTTTTTTATATTGCTTATATATACAATGTTTAGCAATCATTTTAACCCCAAAAAACCCCTAAATTTCTCATGTAATGTTTGTGACTTCTCAACATCTAATAAAAAGGATTATAACAGACACATTCAGACCAAAAAACATATTTTCAATGTTTCGCAATGTTTTTCAATGGATTTAACCCAAAAAACCCCACATGAATGTAATTGTGGTAAAACATATAAAGATAATTCTGGCTTATGGAGACATAAACAAAAATGTAAAACAAAAGAATACTCTCAGAGTGAAACTGAAGAAATCAAAAAAGATGAAATAACCGATAAAGAATTAATGTTGGCATTAATCAAGGACAGTTCTGAACTTAAAAATATGATTATGGAAGTTTTTAAAAATGGAACTACTAATCATTCCCATAATACTACTACTAATTCTCATAACAAAGCATTTAATCTTAATTTCTTCTTAAATGAAACCTGTAAAGATGCCATGAATATTATGGATTTTGTTGATTCAATTAAATTACAATTATCTGATTTAGAAAAGGTTGGAGAGATTGGTTACGTAGAAGGCATCTCTAATATCATTGTTCAGAATCTTAAGGAGCTAGATGTTAACAAAAGACCTGTTCATTGTACTGATAAGAAGAGAGAAACTATGTATATCAAAGATGAAGATAAATGGGAAAAAGATGAAGAGAAAAAGAAATTACACAAAGTTGTTAGAAAAGTCGCTTGTAAAAATCAAAATTTAATACCTAAATTTAAAGAAATACATCCTGATTATAATAAATATTCTTCTAAATTCTCTGACCAATACAATAAGATTGTTGTTGAATCCATGGGAGGTAATGGTGATAATGATTATGAAAAAGAAGAAAAAATTATTAAAAATATTTCCAAGCAAGTTTTTATTGATAAGGAAGACGAATAATTATACCATTATAATTTATAATTATTCTTGTAGAGCAAAGCCTCTGGCTCGGCTGGAGCCTTGGAGAAAATATTTATTAGTATTTAAATTAAAATTGAAACAAAAAATTTTGTTACTAATTAGAATAATAACTAATTAACAATCATCAACTTGATTCAATGGAATTCATTAATAATATTATTACCTCCATTCTCTCTACATTCGAGAGAAAGAATTGCTCTAAAAAATTTGTCATAATTCATCCTATATTTAACTTTAATAATAGACATGATATTGAGAGTGGTTTATATTATGGAGATGAGAACACACATCGTATAACAATATACTACTCATCTGATGACGAAGAATGTAAATGGGAAGAAGATTCATTCATTTAACCTATATAACCCTCTCCTAAGTAACCGTTGGCTTATAAATTTACTATAACTCATATGTCACTTGACGTATGACTTATATTTTTTATACTGGTTCGCCTCTACCATTGTCTAAGAGCAGCAGTCAGCAGGTATCTCTCTGCCATTGGTATAGAGTTACCTTACACCTTCGGCTATTTTAATAGCCTGGTATAAAACTTATACAGTAGCAGCAGCAGGCAGCAACAAGTATTATGATACGTGAAAAAAGACTTCCTTATTGGAAGCCCTTTAAATTTTTTAATTAATTAAGATTACATGTTAAATTTAAATATATGCTATGCTAACTACTTTTTATTTTTTATTTTTTTTTATAAGTCACCTTTGGTTTACATATCGTATTCCTCTTCCTCTTCCTCATCGGCTGCCTTGTTGAATTCGATCTTGTTCTTAGACTCGTTCCACTTGCCGACCATGACTTGCTCACCATTCTTGACATACTCTTGGTAGTCATAAATGATGCCACTCTTCTTCGACTTGAGGTACTTCTTGCCTTCGAACTCGATTTTCTTGACAACATCAGGCTCTTCCTCATCCTCAGCAGCCTTAGGAGCAGCCTTACCTTCGGTAGCCTTCTTGGTCTTAGTCTGCTGTGCCTGTGCCTTGGCAGCTTTCTCAGCAGCCAACTTCTCCTCCTTCTCCTTCTTGGCGAGCTCTAGAGCGAGTTTCTTGGCTTCCTTTTCAGCTTCTTCGGTAGCTTTCTTGGCTTCACGAGCTAGACGCTCGGATTCCTTCTTTTGCTTCGCTAAGGCTTCCTTTTCAGCTTTCTCGGCAGCTAGTTTGGCTTCCTTTTCAGCCTTAGCATTCTCAAGAGCGAGTTTCTTGGCTTCCTTTTCAGCTTCCTTAGCTAGGCGCTCGGCTTCCTTCTCCTCATCGGACTTGCCCTTCTTCTTGCCTTCAGTGCTCTTGGTCTTGGGAGCGATAACTGCTTCATCACCAGAATTGTTGTTCGCATCAGCGACAAGACTAGCGAAGAGATCATCATCATCTCCCTCAATTTGGAGCACCTTCTTGGCCTTCTTAGGGCGACCCTTGGTTCCCTTTGGTTCCTTAGGCGCCTTCTCCTTCTGTGAAGATGGACGACCACGCTTGGAATCGACTTCAGCGACTACGAAATGCTCAGCGTTAATCTGAACGTTAAACTTACCTGCCTCCTCGAGCACTTTTTCTTGATCAATTTTGTATTTCTTCATGACTTTGGTGTACGCGACAGGCTTGCGGCCCTTGGGATCGGTGTACTCAAAGATACCAACTGCTTGGCGCATCTGAATGGTACCATACTCGGGAACGCCCTCTGTTTTGTCAGCCAGAACTTGGCATTGCTTACAGAAGTGAGCTAAGCCGTCGGGCGAACCCTTATCGCCCTTGCGAACAGCTTGGCATTGGGTATAGAGACCACTGTTTTGGCGCAGAGCAAAGCAGCAGGCATCGTTGAATTCACCGTTGTAGGGCATAGGGAAGGCTGCCTTGGCGACAGTTACCTTCTCCTTCTTTCCCTTCAAATCAACAGGCTTCGCACGATTCAGCTTCACATTCACTAGGCCTAGGAGTCTTTGGGCTTCCTCGGCGTCGAAATTGTAATGCGAAGCGCATGCCTTGATTGAACGTTGAGCCAAATCTTGAGCCGCATTCACCATTAATCTATTCAATTGCTCATTCACATAGACCGCTGATTCGAAATTCATCATTGATGTTGACATTTTAATTGTTTGAAACTTGATCGATTTATTATTTTATACTCTTCTTATTACTTACTAAAAGTATTTCAATTTTTTTTTTTTTACACCTATTTTACACTTCACTTAAAAATTATAATTCTTTTAGGGAGGCGCACCTCCCCTAAGACCCCACGCTCAACTTATTTTTGTAACTGATTTCTTATATAGTTGATGTCAAGACCTCATGTCAAATAGCGCTACGCTTACCGGACATCAATTATGCCGGTTTTTATAGATTTTTAGTTCCAATATTAATCGTATGGGAATTAAAAAAAATGAAATACTTTTTACCACTTTGAGTATTGATGGTGGACGTACCAGTCTAATCCAGGGTACGACAGATATGTGCGAGGAAAAGTTGTTCTTGAACAACGAAATGGGGCACATATCAACTAACATATTCGTGTTATTATGGGTTGTGATAGGCGACCAAGAGCTCCCGACTGTGATTACACGGGTGAGTGATCTGGCACTATTCATAAGTTTATGACGGCTGATACGCCGAGGCATGAAAGGTTACGCCTTTTGATGCTGGTTCCTAAAAAGAAAACGTTAAAACTATTTACCTCGGTTCGAAAGAGAGGACTATATACCGTGTTGAGGGTGGCGTGCGTCGGAAGACGAGTAATGATCCCCAGCAAAAAATATACCCGTCGGCTTGCAAGTTGGCCGTGTGATGTACGTGACTATCACAACTGATACATTCTGGATTAATCCTCTGTGTGTATCGCTTAGTTATTAAGGATTAGTATGCAATCAACAAACGAAAAGACTTTGGTCACCGCGTCTATAAATGCTGACCAAGAAAAAACTATATGGGTTGCGGAACCTGTATTAGAATACCCCGAATGGGATTATGAATGCTTCCATTGTGGAAGTGAAACAGAAGAACACGAAGGATATTTAAGAGATGGAGAGTGTTATTGTGATTCATGTGCTTATGACTTGTTTGACCAACCAAAGCCAAAGTCGAAATATACCGATGAAATGTGGGATAATTTTGCTGGTTGTCAACCACCTAAAGATGATGTTGTCTGTATTATTCCCGATGACGCCATTCTTATAGATAATGACTACATGTACTGTAAGACATATGACGAAGCAAAAGAAATACTCAAACGTGCTTGTTGTAGAGACACTGACGTCGTTCAGGACCTACTTGACGCATATATTGTTTCGCAAGATAAAGGTACGTTTTGGTTTAAACTCAGTCAAGATACAGAAGAATCTACAAAATTTATCATCTGTGCGTATGCTTCTAAGGATGAAGTCTCCAAAAAATATATAAGGCGAATGTTGGAACACTGTATGTATAGTATTAGTTATATGATAAATCCAGAGGACTATCAAGATGAATCAGAAGACGAAGACTGTGCTACTGAAGAAGACATGGTGAAATACTATGAAGAGCAAGACGCAAATGAAATAGCAGAGGAACAAAAATGTATGGAACAAAATGATATGGATGTAGATGTGAATGACTATAACAACTACTATACAAATAAAGCTCTCTGTGTTACATGTGGCGAATTAAATTATGCTGAACCAGTATGTGAAGTTGAAGGTCGTTCAAGAATGGTATGCTGTGACTGTATTGAAATAGTCAACCATTGTGAAGAATGTCACAATCTTACGCTAGATAGTCTCTACTTAAATGAGAATTATAATGGAGTGAGAGGTCTTGATGTAGATTTGTGCTTCGACTGTAGATTCAAGAAGCCATTGAAAGAGCAGATACCTTTGGCAGTCCACTTGTTGGTAAGGCGTGACATACAGACTCTATCTCGTAAACACTTTACTATTCTGGCAGATTACGCAGAGTTGTGCGAGTTCACTATATTTGACGCATATCGTTATAAATCGAGGTGCCATTGCTATGATTGCGACCGAATGGTCCCGCCAAGCGCATGGGAATCTGAAGAGGCTGTACAATTTTGTTGTCGCAGACACTGTGACATTGCTGAACTCAATGGATGCCACTATCAAAATGTGTATGATGGCAGTGACTATGATGAAGATTGGGAACAGGCCACGTGTAAAGTGTGTAATAATTCTAATCACGACACAAATATGATACCACGAATAGCTCTTAGAGAAAGCGACCAAGGTGTCAAGCCAATTGTGTCTGCGATCTGCGTCTTCGATGAAGTTATCAAAATGTCTAATGTTTTGGAAGAATCTTTGGTAGACCTATGTGAATATTTTATATAATTTTGTATATTTGTTTTGAATTAAGTTTATTGTTTTAATTGTTATATTTAATTTAATTTTTTTTGTTACGTTTTATAGTTTTCTTTTTATGTGAACGTTTATGTTTAATATCTCGAGTTTTATACTTGCCACCTCCTTTACGTTTCATTAAAAAGGAAAAATCAATAGCTATAGTATCTGCTACTAAAGAGGGTTTTTTCATTGCCATTAAAGTTGCTCCTGCTCCATTACTTGGACAAAGAGTTGTATCATCTAAACTATTTAATGTAAACCCATAATTGTTATAAATATTTTTTAAAGCAACTTTATTATTTTCATCATATGTATCAACAAATAAATATATATCTGTTTTTTTTATATTTTGAACTGTCAACTGTTCCATAAAATAAAACAAGGGTCCTATTGGCGAGGCCGTTGTTTTCACTCCCGATGGTCCTAATATTCTACATACATCATTTATCCATACAAATGCATTTGTTAGCAATTGTTTATTTCCAGAACACCAATCATATATTTGTAATGTTCCTGATGCTGTCTCATCGCTTCCTAGTTGATTTAAAATAATATAAGCACTTACATCACCACGATCTAAATAATTACTTATAATAGCTTCATTTACGTCTAAACATATCTTACCTTTTTGCATTCTATTTCCAAATTTTGTGATAACTTCACTCCTTTCTGGATCAACAAGGATTGGTAAATATAATATATATTCATAATTTAATGTTTTATAATTGAATGTACCATTAAACTTATGTCTTCCTGTATTATTTTTAAACTTATAGGACATATAAATTAATCAAAGAAAAAAAATTATATCCGCACTATGCGAGTATTTATATTATAATTTTTATATTAAGCATACCATCTACACGTATCCCATGTACCGTCATTGGGTTTAATAATAATGTCATTTATTTTATTAGCAGCAAGTATAATAGTATTTATATTTGTAAATTTGTTTGAGGCAATGTCTTTAATAAATCGCCTATAAATTTGGTCTTCTAAAATATGAATTTTCTCGGTATCTCCTGTTTCATTATGTGATTCTAATGATTCGAACATTTCTTCGTATGTTGATTTTTCTTCGTCAATAATTATATTATTTTTTCTATTTATCTCCCAAGTTACATCCTCTTCGGCATATTCAATGTCACAAATTTCTTCCTCTGAATTATTTTCGATATCATCAGAAATAGTTGTAGGAGGGTTACATACAAAACAGTTATCAGTAAGTTGGAATGGCATATATCCACAATCAATACAAGCACCATTCTTGTCCCAAACACCGTTATCAATAAAAGAACTCATTTTAGTTTAAACTGTTAAAATAATTAGGTTATATCATTTATATTTATCATTTAAAAGCATTTCAATTTTAAATTATAATAAAAAAAGGTTATCCCTTAAGGCATGTAAATTTATGCCTTTAGTGGCAACCTTAAAATAAATATACAAATTATACAAATACAATTTAAATTTATTTACTCTTCTTGTGTTATATACATAACAATGCCGGTTGCGTTATCACATTGACTTCCAAAATTTTTCCTTGCGAAAACTTGATTTCTCAACATGAAAGACTTAGCCACACGGGCTGCACCTTTCTCTTCGTCAGCTATAATAGCAGTTAAACAACTAGAATCCATAACAAACTTACATACGTGATCATATATCCAATTATCCCACACGCCGTCGCTACATAAAACAACACAAAGACTCATTGGATCTACTGGTTTAATTGTTTCTGTATCAATATAAGTATATACTAAACTGGCTGCATCTATTTGTAATTTTAATTGTTCGAAAATCGGGTCTAAATGTATAGACTGAATCTCTGGCTTGTGAGTAAGACCCAAAGTCTGTAATTTAAAATCTCCGAGGGCGCGCGTAACTGAAAGGACATTTTCTCCACATCTATCACTTATGTATGATGCCTTCTCGTTGCGAACAGTCTTATAATAATATTCAAATGAACCATCATCTTGTCTTACAGTTGGAATACCAGATTCAGATATGTCAAATACACTAGGACAGCTAGGTTTATATTTATATTGTTTATCATAAACACACAATAATTCGGCATGATTAGGATTTTCATCTGAACATTTAAATGTACGCATTCTTGTATATTCGTCAGCATTTTCAGGAGAATGGTCGCGAGTTAATTCAATGTATGTTGAAAGAGAAGTATCTAAATTCTCAATATGCGTATCTTTTATTGGGTTTGCGACATCTTTTTCATACTTTATATGTGACCGATTTAAAATAGCATGTTTACAACATAATAATCCGCTGCTATCTCCAAGATTTGCTATGTAAATTTTTCTTTTTATTAGAACAATAATGGTAAATGTGGTACCTCCTTTTAGATCATTCCAAGGTTGACCTTCAAACCTTCTTTTTGATATAACTCCATGCTCGTCAACTTTAACTTTATATCCTTCTTTTTCCATTATTTCTACTAGACCTATTCTAATTTTTTCGTGAATATAAGCATAACAAAATTCTAAGAATGTTACTGGATTTTCGATTAATTCATTTATTACATTCTCTAGTAATTCTTCTAGACATTTTTTAGTTATATCTGCGGCAAAATGACCTGTTTCTGCGCAGTGACCATCTGCTACAGAAATAACACATACATCGTTTTCGGGTGATGTAACAATAGAATATCTATCTTGATTTACTTTTCCACCACCAATATCAGTATCATGACCAATCTGAATCTTCAGTCTTGGTTTATTTATAGTAGTTTCTGGTAATTGAAATACAGATTCTATGTCCGGATTAGTAGTTTGATTTTCAAAATTCATTTTAATCTTAATAGTTGTAGTTTTAAACTTAATTACTTCGTTTTTAATACATCTCATTTGTATTAATAGAAGCATTTCAATTTTTTTATATGATTTTAATTCTACAAAAATGTAGAAAAAAAAGGTCAAAGTACCTTCTATTTAATT
>Ga0209135_1000668_pt1 | contig 12428 bp, 9 predicted proteins | sample LauGreSBDMM110SD_4_FD_187570 | JGI IMG/M metagenome (GOLD analysis project Ga0209135, IMG submission 187570) | Freshwater lake microbial communities from Lake Michigan, USA - Su13.BD.MM110.SD (SPAdes) (version 3) | ecosystem: Environmental > Aquatic > Freshwater > Lake | place: Lake Michigan, USA... | reverse complement strand
CTTATAATATAGAAGCCTATAAAAAATGAGTAAACAAACATCTTTCCAAGAAACGGGTCATCCAAAAGGACTGCGGGTTTTATTTGCCACCGAAATGTGGGAACGTTTTAGCTATTACGGCATGCGGGCCATTTTGGTTCTCTTTATGACCAAAGCCTTATTGTACGATAAAGCCCTGGCTTCTAACCTATACGGTAGCTACACCGGCTTGGTTTACCTCACTCCCTTGGTAGGAGGCTATATTGCCGACAGGTATTGGGGAAATCAGCGCTCCATTATAACCGGCGGCTTGCTAATGGCTATAGGGCAATTTTTATTATTCTTTTGCGGCAGCACGTTCCAAAGTTCTCCAGGCTTATCTACCCTTTTATTTTTTGCTGGTTTGGGCGTATTAATTGCCGGAAATGGTTTTTTTAAACCCAACATTTCCTCTATGGTAGGTCAGCTCTACCCTGCCGGAGATCGTAGAATTGATGCTGGCTATACTATTTTTTATATGGGAATTAATACCGGTGGCGCCTTAGGCCCATTGGTTTGTGGTTTATTTGGCGATACTGGAAACCCTGCAGATTTTCGCTGGGGCTTTTTAGCTGCAGGTATTGGCATGCTCTTGGGCGTTCTTATTTTTCAGTTGTATAAAGACAAATATGTAGTAGACCCAAGCGGCAAAACTCTAGGTCTTACACCCGAAAGTGCAAGCGGCAAAAAAGAACTCAAACCCACTCAAATTTTAGTTTACGCCGCTTTATTAGCTTTTTCATTGGCCGTAATTGGCATTTTATATATTGATGCCCGCTTATTTGGCATACTATCCTATTTATTAGTTCTTTCAGTGGTGGGTATTGGCTACATGATTATAGGCGATAAAACCCTAACACTAATTGAAAAAAAGCGAATAAGCGTTATTTTCATCGTTTCGTTCTTTGTGATATTTTTCTGGAGTGCCTTCGAACAGGCTGGTGCTTCATTAACGTTTTTTGCAGAAGAACAAACCCAACGTGATTTGGGATTTCGTATCGTTCCAGCAAGTTTCTTCCAATCCTTAAACTCTATATTTGTAGTGAGTTTTGCACCACTATTTGCTTGGGTTTGGATAAAATTAGGTGCTCGAAATGCCGAACCGGCATCACCCACCAAAATGGCTTTAGGTTTATTTTTCTTGGCTATTGGCTACTTAATTATTGCCTATGGTGTAAAAGGTGTACAACCAGGTGTAAAAGTAAGCATGATGTGGCTAACCAGCATGTATGCCTTCCACACCTTTGGAGAGTTATGCTTATCGCCCATCGGTTTATCGTTGGTAAACAAATTAGCACCTTTCCGTTTTGCATCGCTTTTAATGGCCGTTTGGTTTTTAGCCAATGCAGCTGCTAATAAATTTGCAGGCGTGTTAAGTGCGCTTTATCCCGAAGCGGGCAAAGCTACTCCCAATTTCTTAGGCTACCAAATCACGGGTTTATATGAGTTTTTTATGCTCTTTGTTGGCATGGCCGGTATAGCTTCACTTATTTTATTTGGGGTAAGCAAGTACCTCCAAAAAATTATGAATAGCGGCCAATAAAAAATTATGCCCTAATAAAAAACCTTACCAATATTCGGGGAGGTTTTTTTTATCTCATTTAAATCCTATTTTTGAGGCCATATAAAAACTTTGTGAAAACAGATAGCCTCGTACTCATACCCACCTACAACGAAAAAGAAAACATCGAAAAAATAATTCGGAAAGTGTTTTCTTTGGCTATGCCTTTTCATGTGTTAATTATTGATGATGGCTCACCCGATGGAACTGCCGACATTGTTAAAAAACTCCAGAAAGAATTTCCAGAGCAATTATTTATAGAGGAACGCAAAGGGAAATTGGGTTTAGGAACGGCTTACATTCATGGCTTTAACTGGGCTTTAAAACATGCCTACGACTTTATTTTTGAAATGGATGCCGACTTTTCACACAACCCCGAAGATTTACCCCGCCTCCGTGAAGCCTGCCTGAACGGTGCCGATGTCGCCATTGGCTCCCGCTATATTAAAGGTGTAAACGTGGTAAATTGGCCGATGGGTAGAGTACTCATGTCGTATTTTGCCTCCGTATATGTGCGCATGATTACCGGCATTGCTATACAAGATGCCACGGCCGGCTTTAAATGTTACCGCAAACACGTACTACAAATCATTCAACTAAATAAAATCAAATTTGTGGGCTATGCTTTTCAAATTGAAATGAAATTTACGGCTATAAAGCACGGTTTTAAGGTGGTAGAAATTCCCATTATTTTTACCGACCGCACCGAAGGCACCTCCAAAATGAGCCCACGCATTTTCCGCGAAGCTTTTTTAGGTGTTATCCAACTTAAAATTGGTTCTTGGTTTCGCAGCTACAAAAAATCGAGCACGAATTCGTAAATTAGTGCCATGCTTAACGAGAACCTCGACCCCAATGCCGAAAATTTAAATCCCTTAGAGCGTGATATTGAGAAAGTATTGCGCCCGCAGGCCTTTGAAGATTTTACCGGCCAACATAAATTACTCGAGAACTTACGCATTTTTGTGCAAGCGGCTAAGCAACGCCAAGAAGCGCTAGATCACGTATTGTTACACGGCCCTCCAGGATTAGGTAAAACCACCCTTTCGCACATTATTGCCAACGAAATGGGCGTAGGCATAAAAATTACCTCGGGCCCAGTATTGGATAAACCCGGCGATTTAGCGGGCTTATTAACCAATTTAGAAGAAGGCGATATTTTATTTATTGACGAAATACACCGATTAAGTCCCGTGGTAGAAGAGTATTTATACTCGGCCATGGAAGACTTTAAAATTGATATCATGTTAGAAACGGGGCCCAATGCCCGTTCGGTACAAATTTCATTAAATCCCTTTACCTTGGTGGGTGCCACCACCCGTTCGGGCTTATTAACCGCTCCTTTACGAGCTCGATTTGGCATCAATTCTCGGTTAGAATATTACGATGCCAAGCTATTAACCACCATTGTATTGCGTTCGGCCGATATTTTAAAAACCCCTATTAGCGACGAAGGGGCTTATGAAATTGCACGCCGTAGCCGAGGCACGCCACGTATTGCCAATGCACTTTTACGCCGTACCCGCGATTTTGCACAAATTAAAGGCAGCGGAACCATTGATACAGAAATTGCCCAATATGCCTTAAATGCCCTGAATGTAGATATGCATGGTCTCGATGAAATGGATAACAAGATTTTATTGACCATTATTGATAAGTTTAAAGGTGGTCCTGTGGGTTTAAAAACCATTGCTACCGCCGTTGGCGAAGACGAAGGCACCATTGAAGAAGTTTATGAGCCTTTCTTAATTCAAGAAGGCTATTTGATGCGCACCGCACGTGGCCGCGAATGTACAGAATTGGCCTACAAACATGTAGATAGAACCAAACCCGGAGCAACGGGTTCTTTGTTTTAATCGCTGTGGCGCTCCCGCTAGAAAAATACAGTCAATTTATTAAAGCCGAAGCGCAAGGCTTGGGCTTTTTGTTTTGTGGCATTTCCCCGGCAGGCTTTTTAGAAGAAGAAGCTCCCCTACTAGAAAAATGGCTAAAAAATAGCTATCAAGGCGAAATGAGCTACATGGAAAACCATTTCGATAAGCGCTTGGATCCTCGTTTATTGGTGGATGGCGCCAAATCGGTGATTAGTTTGGGGCTAAACTATTATACCGAAGCCACTCAAAGCGACCCCGATGCGCCTAAAATCTCTATGTATGCCTACGGCGAAGATTACCACTCGGTAATTAAAGCCAAGCTTAAAACGCTATTAAATAGCATGCAAGAAGAAATTGGAGATGTACATGGACGGGCCTTTGTAGATTCGGCACCGGTATTGGATAAAGCTTGGGCCAAAAAAGCAGGCTTGGGCTGGGTGGGTAAACACAGCAACCTCATCAATCAACAAAATGGTTCTTACTTCTTTTTATCAGAATTAATTGTAGATGCCGAATTGGCTTACGATGTAGCACCCCAAGCCGACCATTGCGGTACCTGCACCCGTTGCATAGATGCTTGCCCAACGGAAGCCATTATAGCCCCTTATGTGGTTGATGGCAGCAAATGCATTTCGTACCTCACCATCGAACTCAAGAATGAAATTCCTAACGAATTTGCGGGTAAATTAAATAATTGGGCTTTTGGCTGCGATGTTTGCCAACAGGTTTGCCCTTGGAATAAATTTTCTACACCACATCAAGAAGCTGCCTTTATGCCTTCTGCCGAATTAATAGACCTTCCCAAAAAAGAATGGGAAGAAATTACCGAAGAGGTATTTGAAAAACTGTTCTCCAAATCGGCGGTAAAACGAACCAAATTGGCAGGCTTAAAGCGGAATATTGCTTTCCTAAAACCCTAAACTACTTTCCAAATTTATCTTTCAACTGATTTAGCAAATCTGAATCAATTGGTTTTTCGGGCTCAAAGCTCAATGTGGCTTGCTGAGGTGCTACTGAGGCTGCTTTTACGGGCTCTTTTTGCGCATGCATGCGATCCCAAATTTTGGTGAGTTTACGTTTGGTATCTAAAGGAAAATCGCCTTGTTGCATCCACGAATAATAACTTGGTTCAGCTTTTAGCACCTCTTCGCATGTACGACCTTTGTGTTTACCAAAATTAAAAAGCTCTACTCCTTTATCGTTATACACCATACGGGCACCAAAATCAACCGGCTTGTTTAGGTTGGTAAACTTGTGTAGGGCTTCAACATCATTTTGTACAGGTACGCTTTTTTGGCCTTTTTTATCTTCCCACTCTTTGTTTTCGTAGCGATCTAATTGCGCCAAAAGCACTTCGTAAGTAGCCTTAATATCGGCCTCGGCCGAATGTGCGTTAATGATATCTTTATCGCAATAAAATTTATAGGCTGCTCGTAGGGTACGTTGTTCCATTTGGTGGAATATATTCTGCACATCCACAAAAAAGCGGTTATCCACATCAAAATCTACACCAGCACGTAAAAATTCTTCTACCAGCATCGGGATATCAAAACGGTTAGAATTGTAGCCAGCTAAATCGCAATCGTCTAAAAAACGAGCCAATTCTTCGCCCACTTGTTTAAAGGTGGGTTCGTTGGCAATATCGGCATCGTAAATACCGTGTACCAAAGAAGCCTCTATGGGAATGGGCACTTGCGGATTGATGCGTAATGTTTTGATGTTTTCGGAACCATCAGGCATGGCTTTTAAAATAGATATTTCTACAATACGATCGGAAGCGACATTAACACCGGTGCTTTCTAAATCGAAAAAGGCTAAGGGTCGTTTTAAGTTTAATTTCATAAAATTGGTTTAACTGAAAATAAGGATACCCAGCAAAATGCCTAGCACCATTAAAAGGTACATCAAAATTTCGGTACTAGCGAATTGTTTATAACGGGTCCAAAAGGAAAAATCTTGCTTGGGTTTCATCTTTTGTTAGTTTTTAAGTAAGCGTTGAATTTCATCGAGCTTCATTAAAGCTTCCACCGGCGTAAGGGTATTTACATCGAGGTTATTTAACATGTCACGAATTTTCTCCAAAACCGGATCGTCAATGCCAAACATTTGAAGCTGATAGGCCTGAGCCTGTACTTTTTTTATACTGTCTTTAATATGTTCGCCACCAGTACGTTCTTGTTCTAGGCGTTTTAAAATTTCGTTCGCTCTAGCAATCAGTTTTGGTGGCATACCGGCCATTTTAGCCACGTGTATACCAAAGCTGTGTTCACTACCACCAGGTACCAATTTTCGCAAGAAAATGACTTTATTGCCTACTTCCTTTACCGAAACATTAAAGTTTTTAATGCGGCTGAAAGAGTTGGTTAATTCGTTTAGCTCGTGGTAATGGGTAGCAAAAAGTGTTTTAGCTTGTGCGGTGGGATGGTTGTGCAAAAATTCGGCAATAGCCCAAGCAATAGAAATACCATCGTAGGTGCTGGTTCCACGACCAATTTCATCCAATAAAATTAAACTGCGTTCCGATAAATTGTTCAGAATACTAGCCGTTTCGTTCATTTCCACCATAAAGGTCGATTCGCCCGAAGATAAATTATCGGAAGCGCCTACCCTCGTAAATATTTTATCAACCAAGCCTATATGCGCTTCTTTTGCGGGCACAAAACTGCCCATTTGTGCCATCAGTACTAGTAAACCCGTTTGGCGTAGTAAAGCCGATTTACCAGCCATATTGGGGCCCGTAATAATCATCATTTGCTGGCTTTCGCTATCTAAGTATACATCGTTGGTAATATACACCTCACCCGTGGGTAAGTTTTGCTCAATTACCGGATGTCGGCCACCCTTAATGTCGAGTACAAAACCTTCATTAATTTCGGGCTTTACATACTGATGTTTGATGGCGATATGGGCAAAATTGAGCAATACATCTAACTGAGCCACTAAGTGCGCATTCAACTGTATGGGTTTAATGTATTCGCTTAGGCTGAATACCAATTCGGCAAATAATCGACTCTCCAGAGCATTAATTTTTTCTTCGGCCCCTAAAATTTGCTCTTCGTATTCTTTCAGTTCGGGCGTAATGTACCGTTCGGCGTTTACCAAGGTTTGTTTACGCAACCAGTCGGCCGGCACTTTATCTTTATGGGTATGGGTAACCTCTAAATAATAGCCAAATACATTATTAAAGGCAATTTTAAGCGATGGAATGCCCGTAGCCTCAGCTTCTCGTTTTTGCAATTCCATGAGGTAGCCCTTGCCACCAAAAGCTATTTTGCGCAAACGATCTAGTTCGGGGTCAATACCTTCGGCAATTACACCGCCTTTAATTACCAAAACCGGAGGATCGGGTTGTAACTCCCGTTCTAAGCGATCTTGAATACCCGTGCAGGGGTTTAATTGCTCGGCCAATACGTGCAAAGCCGCATTATCAGATTTACTGCACAATGCTTTTAATTGCGAAATAGCCACCAAGGCACGTTTCAACTGAACCACCTCTCTGGGGTTAGCTTTGAGCAAACCGATTTTAGAAATTAGCCGTTCCACATCGCCGATGAGCTTTAATTCGGTTGCCAATAGCTCTCTTAACTCATCTTGGGCAATAAAATAATCTACAATGGCCAATCGGTCTTCAATAGGTTTGCGGTCTTTGAGCGGCATGGTCATCCAACGGCGAAGCATACGGGCGCCCATGGGCGATAGCGTGTGGTCTAAAATATCGACCAAGGTAATGGCATTCTCGTTGGCCGAACCTACCAATTCTAAATTGCGAATGGTAAAGCGATCGAGCCACATATAACGGTCTTCTTCTATACGGGCCATACCCGAAATATGCTGCAAATTTCGGTGTTCGGTTTCGTTGAGGTAATGTAAGGCTACACCTGCTGCCATGCTGGCTAGGCCCATTTTTTCAATACCAAAACCTTTTAAAGAGTTTACTTCGAAATGCTTGAACAAAATTTCGTTGGTATAATCTGTTGTATAAGGCCAATCTTCGAGACCATAAGTATAAAAGCGATCACCAAAGATTTCTACAAAATCTCGGAGAAAGCGTTTGGGAAATATCACTTCACTCGGCTTAAAACTTTGTAGCAATTTATCTAAATAGTCGGCATTGCCTTGTGCAACTAAAAATTCGCCGGTAGAAATATCTAAAAAAGCAACCCCATATTGGTTTTTATCGGCATAAACCGAAGCCAAATAGTTGTTTGATTTCTGATTGAGGATGTTATCATTCGTAGCCAAACCGGGAGTTACCAATTCGGTTACGCCACGTTTTACAATAGTTTTAACAGTTTTAGGATCTTCCAATTGATCGCAAATGGCTACTCTTTGCCCGGCACGAACCAATTTAGGCAAATAGGTATCTAAAGAATGGTGTGGAAATCCGGCCAATTCAATGTGCGATGCGGAGCCATTGGCTCTTCGGGTAAGTACAATACCCAAAATTTGGGAAGCTTTTATGGCATCTTGGCCAAAGGTTTCGTAAAAATCACCCACCCTAAATAACAATAGCGCACCAGGATATTTCGCCTTGATGGTATTGTATTGTTGCATTAAAGGGGTTTCTTTTCCAGTATTCTTTGCCAAAGTTTGGGGTATTGAATGGGTATAAAAATAAGAATTTAGGGCTGTTTTCGATGTAGTTTTGAAAAATTAAGCCCGTACAGAAAATACATACCTTGTTTCATGGGTATAGGTTTCGCCAGGGGGAAGAATGGTATTGGGGAAATGGGCATGATTTACTGAATCGGGATGTATTTGATCTTCCAAACAAAAACCAGAACACGGTCCATATTGGACTCCGTTTTTACCTTTCATATCGGTCAAAAATGTGGCAGAATAAAAATGTACAGTTGGCTGATTGGTAAATAGTTTCATACAAATACCACTTTGCGGAGCATAAACCGTGGCAGCTGCTTTTTGATGAACTGCATCTAATATAAACGTTTGATCGTAGCCTACACTAGCATCCCAATCGGCTGCAATAGCTTTTGGCTTGGTAAAATCATGAGCGGTACCTTCTACTGCCTTTAATTCACCACTTGGCACAAAATCGGCATCTTGTTTTAAAATATGATTGCTAGCAATTTGTAGTACCTGCGCCCCAATATGCCCCGAACCTTCTAAATTAAAATAACCATGATGCGTTAAGTTAATAGGCGTGGCTTGATCGGTTTGGGCAGTCATAGCGATGGACAATTCATTTGTTTCGGCTAATTTGAAACGTATTTGCACAAGTACATTTCCGGGGAAACCCTCTTCCCCATTTTTGCTCAGGTATTGCAAAACAATTTCTCGATTGCTACTAGAAAGAACTTCCCAAACTTTTTTATCAAAACCCGAATTACCGCCATGCAATTGATGTTTTCCGGCGTTCGTACTCACTTGGTATGATTTCCCGTCTACAGCAAATTTTCCATTAGCAATCCTGTTGGCATAGCGACCAATTACAGACCCTACATAAGCTTTTTTTTGTACATATTCTGCTAACCAATATTCTTGGATAGTGTCAAAACCCAATACCACATCTATCAGATTTCCTGTTTTATCAGGCACCTGAATAGATTGTATAATTCCGCCATAATTACTCAAGGTTACATGCATACCCTTTTCATTGGAAAGCGTAAAGCAAAAAACATCGGCCCCTTGATGCCGACAAACGAGTGTGGAGGTTAATTTCATAGCGTTAGTGCACTAAAACTAAAGAAAAATTAGGCTTTAACCTACTCTAAACAATTTTTATGGGTTTAGCTAAATCTAGCTACTTTTGTACATGGCCAAATTAAAACTAGAAGAGCTAAACCGAGTTAGTGTAGAAGCGTTTAAAACGCAAGAAAAATTACCTATTGTATTGGTATTGGATGAAGTACGCAGCTTGCACAATGTAGGTTCCATTTTTAGAACTGCTGATGGTTTTGCTGTGGAAGCAATGGTATTATGCGGCATAACGGCCCAACCTCCCCACCGAGAAATTGAAAAAACAGCTTTGGGTGCAACCCAATCCGTAGATTGGTCATACTTCCCCACTACGATAGCGGCTGTGCACGATTTAAAAGCAAAAGGTTACACCGTTTTAGCCTTAGAACAAGCCAGCGAAAGTATCATGCTTACCGATTTTACGCCAACAGCAGTTACAAAATATGCCATCATTTTAGGCAACGAAGTTAATGGCGTAAACGAAGAGGTGATGAAATTGGTGGATGGCTGCCTCGAAATACCACAATTTGGCACTAAACACTCTTTTAATGTAGTGGTATCGGCAGGCATTGTACTTTGGGACTTTTTTGCCAAATGGCATAAAAAATAGGCACATTCCCTGTTGTCAAATCCCTAAATTTTTCCCATTTTTGTGACGGGCAAGTCTTTTACGACCAGCTCCCTTTGAACTCCCCCAGGGTGGGAACACAGCAAGGGTAGAAGGTTGTAGCGGTGCGATAAAAGGTGCTTGCCCATTTTTTCTTTTTAAACTTATTTCTATGAAATTCTTTATCGATACCGCCAATTTAGCTCAAATAAAAGAAGCACAAGACCTAGGCATTTTAGACGGCGTTACTACCAACCCAAGCTTAATGGCTAAAGAAGGTATTTCTGGCGATGCCAATGTAATTAACCACTACAAAGCAATTTGCGACATTGTAGACGGCGATGTGAGTGCCGAAGTAATTGCCACCGATTTTGAAACTATGGTTAAAGAAGGTGAGCTTTTAGCCGCTTTAAACCCAAAAATTGTGGTAAAAGTACCCATGATCAAAGACGGGATAAAAGCGATTAAATATTTTAGTTCGAAAGGGATTAAAACCAATTGCACGCTGGTATTTTCTAGCGGACAGGCCTTGTTAGCTGCCAAAGCAGGTGCTACCTATGTTTCGCCATTTGTGGGCCGTTTAGATGATATTTCTACCGATGGCATGCAACTCATTGAAGATATTCGGTTGATTTATGACAATTACGGTTATGAAACTCAAATTTTAGCCGCTTCAGTACGTCACCCTATGCACATTATACAATGTGCGCAACTGGGTGCAGATGTAATGACTGGACCTTTATCAGCCATTTTAGCTTTATTGAAACACCCACTAACCGATAGCGGATTGGCTCAATTTTTAGCCGATCATGCCAAGGCTGCAGGGAAATAAACGATTTTACCTATTTGTAAAGCCCCGATCCAAATCGGGGCTTTTTTTTTGTGGAAAACCTTTTGAGGCAAGCAATAGATAGAACTTCTATATTAGATAAACCATTTATAAAAATTATGTCAGCAAAAGAATTCAAACCCTATGTTCCGGCCAATACCAAAATGGCTGAGTTTACGGTAAAATCAATTTTATTAGGCGCTTTATTCGGCGTAATTTTTGGTGCAGCAACCGTGTATTTAGCCTTAAAAGCCGGATTAACTGTTTCAGCTTCTATCCCAGTTGCGGTTTTGGCCATTTCTATTGGTCGTAAATTTTTTAAAACCACCATACTAGAAAATAACATCATCCAAACTACAGGTTCGGCTGGGGAATCTATTGCTGCCGGCGTGGTATTTACCCTGCCCGGATTCTTATTTCTATCGGCAGGTAGCCAAGGCGAAAGCTTTTTCTCCTATTGGCCTATTTTCTTTTTAGCCGCTTTAGGAGGTATTTTAGGCACTTTAATGATGGTTCCACTACGTAAATCATTAATTGTGGATGAACATGAGAACTTGCCCTATCCAGAAGGAACTGCTTGTGCTTCGGTATTAATTGCCGGAGAAAAAGGTGGAGATTTTGCCAAGACGGCTTATCTAGGCCTTGCATTCGCTTTCGGGTACGCCATTTTGCAAAAAGTATTCCACGTAATTGCCGAAACACCAGCCTGGGTAACCAAGCAAAGCAATAAATTTTTTCCTTCGGCAACGGTAAATGGCGAAATTACCCCCGAATACATGGGTGTAGGCTATATTATAGGGCCCAAAATTGCTGGAGTATTGGTTGCTGGCGGGGTGTTGGCATGGTTGGGTTTAATCCCGCTCCTAGCCTCATTGGTTCCTGCAGAAACTACTGCTTTGCAGCTAGTTAAGCTTGGTTATTTGAAAGATTTATTAACGCCTGGTGGACCTGGTGGATGGGATCCTGCAAGCAAAACCTTTGCCGATACCGCTTCGGCCATTTACCGAGCTTACGTACGTCAAATTGGTGCAGGTGCAGTTGCTGCAGGTGGATTTATAACCTTAATTAAAACCATACCAACCATTATTTCCTCGTTCAAATCGAGCTTTGGTTCGATGAACAAAACGGAAGGTAAAATGCAAGAGGTAAAACGTACCGACCAAGATTTATCGATAAAAACAGTGGTTTTGGGAAGTTTAGCTCTGGTTATTTTAATGGCCGTATTGCCACAAATACCCGGTGATTCGCTCATCAATAAATTATTAATTGGGGTATTGGTAGTGGTCTTCGGTTTCTTCTTTGTAACTGTTTCTAGTCGCATTGTGGGCTTAATTGGCTCTTCTTCTAACCCAATTTCAGGAATGACTATTGCCACCCTAATGGGCACCTGCTTGATATTTATTAGCGTGGGCTGGACCGGTCATTTATTTGAACCCATGGCTTTGGTAGTTGGTAGTATGATTTGCATTGCAGCAGCCAATGCTGGAGCTACTTCGCAAGATTTAAAAACAGGTTATATTGTAGGAGCAACGCCAAAATACCAACAATTGGCCTTATTTGTAGGAGCTATTGTATCGGCAGTGGTTATTGGTTTAACCCTTTCCATTCTCGACCGCCCAACACCAGAAATGATGGCACAGGGAATTCAACACGCCATTGGCACTGATTTATACCCAGCCCCACAAGGAACGCTTATGGCTACATTAATTAAAGGCTTATTATCCTTTAATTTAGACTGGCAGTTCGTATTGGTGGGTGTATTTTTATCCATTACTATGGAGTTATGTGGAGTAAAATCGCTTTCCTTTGCGGTGGGTGCCTATCTTCCACTATCAACCACAC
>Ga0209135_1000664_pt1 | contig 12453 bp, 9 predicted proteins | sample LauGreSBDMM110SD_4_FD_187570 | JGI IMG/M metagenome (GOLD analysis project Ga0209135, IMG submission 187570) | Freshwater lake microbial communities from Lake Michigan, USA - Su13.BD.MM110.SD (SPAdes) (version 3) | ecosystem: Environmental > Aquatic > Freshwater > Lake | place: Lake Michigan, USA... | reverse complement strand
AAACCTACGGTTTCGAGGTTCACGGGCTCTGGCCCGTGAACCGAAAAGCGCGTCCGGGGCTTTGGGCCCCGGCCGCTTCCCCTACGACCCCTTCCCTTATGTGCGCTTCTTGTTCCACGGCTAACGCCGTGGAACGAAAAGCAAATAAGCCATGCGATTGTATGAAAATCATACATCTCATACAATACTGTTATTATGTGTTTTATTTTATTACTCTCGGCGGAAACCTCGGAAGAGACCTTGGAAGAGACCTCGGCAGAAACCTCGGCAACAATCTTGGGCACGATATTTGTCTCCGACCGAGGTATTGCCCGAGGTCTTTGCCGAGGTCTCTGCGTACTACACGCCAATATATGTATGAGAGTCATATAGATTCTCATACAAGTCCATCCTATTGATACCCGGGCTTTGCCCGGGTATCCCAAAAGGGAAGGGGTCGTAGGGGAAACCGTAGGTTTCCCTACATTGTTATATGTTATGTTTGTATGAAATGAGTGAGAAAAAAACAATCCAAATAAATCCTGAACTATTCCGATTCTCCACCAATAAAACGCGAAAACGCACAAAATCGGATGGCGAACCGAAACCAATCCGTGTAAAGGGCCAAGCCAGACCAGTCAGCAACAAAACTGCCAAACGACGACTCTTGAAATACATCCGGCAACAACAAGAAAAAAACTACCAACAAATGATCGAAGGAAAACCTTTAGCATCTTCTGAAAACGGAGAATTCGAGAGTGATTTCGAAAATTCGCTAAAATACCTCGCTTCCGTCGCGGAGAAAAACAAACAATCTGTCAAACACAACCAAACATTGCGACATTTTCCGCCATCCGAATCCTTTCTATTTAGGCAAAACACCCATAATGCCGACGCAGGCGTCGAAAACGACTACGTCGAGACCGAATTGCCCGATTTATTCGATGACGACACCGAACCCGAACCTGCCGGTCCGAAATACGGTTGTCTCAAGAACGGCCGATTGCCGACCTACCGCATGTGGAAAAACCAAACGCAGAAAACCACTCCTCGACCGATGTCAAACACACATACGTTTTATACATTGTCTTCGCCGTTCCAACAAAGTCCCGTTTCTCAACCGTCGATGGTCGAGAATTATTTAGCATCATCGCCTGTTCGCGATGAACCAATGACAATCGAGAGTGCTCCATTGCCACCTGCGTCGAATGTATCGTCGTTTGTGCGCGACAAAATGGAAGAACTCAAACGTCATCGCGAAATACGCGAACGTCGAGAGAAAATACCGATTAATTTGTTTCGCAACCGAAAACAGAAAAAAACGACGCGGCGCACATTCCGCGTTGGAAAATCGAAGCATTATTCGCAAGTAGCCGTGTTGGTTTCGAACAAGACCTTGCGCAAACAGGTATCTACCAAAATACAATTGCTAAAACAGGTTCCGATCGAAGATGTCCGGAAAACGCTGGTGAAAAAAGGACTGATTCGGGTAGGGTCGTCCGCGCCTAACGATGTACTCCGAAAAATGTTCGAATCAACGAGTCTTATCTGTGGGGAAGTTCAAAACCACAACACCGAGAATTTGCTATTCAACTATTTGAACGGCGGAATGTGAACAAAAATCTCATAATAGTATATATTGTAAAACACAATGGCGAACACTGGTGTAAATTTGTTGATTATCGATCCACAGAATGATTTTTATCAAACCAATGACGAAACTATCAAAGGAAGCCTGGGAGTTGGTGGGTCGCAAGGCGATATTGAGAGAATTATTAGGATGATAAACAACGGCAAAAATAATATTAAGTCCATTAATGTCTCATTGGATACACATACGCGAAACCATATTGCAAACGCAAGTTTCTGGAAAATAAAGGGTACAGACAAAGCGGCACCAGATTCTAAAATGGTTAATGCTAAGAACGAAAAAGATAACAAAGTATTCTACGCAGACGGCATAGAAATAGAGCCCCGGTTGAGTAATGATATTTCAGAAGCAGATAAAGAAATATTAAAGGTTTGGTTTAAAACATATTGCGATTTGGTGAATCAACCAGGTAGAAATGGGCTAATGCTTTGGCCGGACCATTGTATCGAAGAAACCGACGGTCACGCAGTTGTACCTGATTTAAAAACCGCTTTGGACAATGTGTCGACCCAAAATTCTATACCCATTCCAGTTGCGTATCATATTAAAGGCCAAAATTGTTTAACCGAGATGTTCAGCATTATGAAAGCTGATATTGATATTGATGATGTTAGTTTACCAGATCAATATAAAGAAACATTAACAAAATATATGTATACTGGAAGTACAGCAACACAGGCAGATGGTAACCCTTTACGCAATACAGAAACATCTTTCAACGCAAACACTGATAAAACTGACCATGTATACCTAAATACTAAATTTAACAAAGACTTATTTGACAAACTTGTCGAAGGCGGTCGACCAATTGCGATTTGTGGTGAAGCATTGACACATTGTGTGTTGAATTCATTTGTAGATATTGTCAATAAAATTCAAGAAGAAGCCCAAAAAGGAAACACACAAATTACTCAACAAGTATGGCTAATTGCGAATGCTTCATCGCCAATTTCTGACACAGAAGGTCCCGCAATCGAAAAATATAAAAACCATGTATTTAAAAATGGAAATGATGGAGAGTTAAAAAAGTTTATAAAATTCAAGAAAATCGAGGAGGATGGCTCCTTGGTGGATATATTGCCAAATAAAACCGATGGGGACAAAATATTCGATGAATTTTTAAGGGTCTCTGGTTTAGTAAAACAAGAAGCAGCACTCGGTGGTCGCCGAACTCGCCGCAACCGCCGCCGCCCTTCTGCTACTCGCAAGGCAAAGGCCCCCAAGAACAATCGCTCCGCACGCCGCAACCGTCGGCGGGTTCGTTCGAGGAGCGTATAAACGTTCGCGAATCGTATAAATATTATGTATTCATAATATCTATATTTACACCAAATCTACCTACATATACCGAGGTTTGCTCGCATCAAAATTTTGTATGACTTGTGTTTGTGATAGCTCGGTATTATAATAATAAAATTCCCCAATGTCGCATTCGCCTTCTCCGTAAAATCCGGTTGGGAATGTCATATTTTGCGTAGTCGACGGAATCCCGGTTTCATTACTGGTTGCGGTCATAACTTGGCGCCCATTTACAAATATCTTATTTTGACGTCCTCCTCCATTTCCAAATTGAACGTTGGCTGTATAGAGTGCCCATCCACTGCTTAAAACTCCAGTAACAGAATTAAAATAGTTTACTTGCGACGAACCATTTTCATGCAACCCTAATGTGGTATCTGCCCGATAACCTAAAGCATACCCGTCGTAAGATGGTGCCCCAAACACCTTACTCACCAACGAACCTTGTGAACCAACATTGTTGATTTTTACCCACATTTGTATAGTGAACGGCGTATTTATAGCTGGATTAATTGCGGCGGCTTGATCGATTTGCGCGTATTGCCCCGTAGCTGCTCCTGTATTAAACGCAAAATATTTATTTCCTGGATCGGTTGTGGTATCAAATGACGGCGACCCGGTGAGCGTTGCGCTATACGACCCACCTGATTCCAGATTCGTCCAAGCAGAACCCGAACCGGAGTAAGAGCTGGAGTTATTTGCGTCTAAATAGATGATGCGGTTGGTTGATAATAAACTGTTGGTGGTGGGAGTGACCGACACCATCAGAGATTCGCTGCTTGAACCATCCGAATTGACTGCTTTTAGTTTGATATTGTATAAGGTTCCGTTTATTAACTGCGTTGTGCCATCCGACGAGAGTGTGGTTATTTCAACCGGACTATAAATTTGCGCAGGATTAAACGGCAAAAACGTTGCTCCATCGTCGGTGGAATACTCGTAGTTGGTTACAGTTCCGCTTTGTGTGAACAAAATATACGCCGCTTGGTCTCCTCCTATGCCGGACAATGCGGTTGGTGGCAATATAGAAGCCACGGCGGTCCATTGAGCATACAGAGTCGTATCGGCGTTAATGATGAATGTATTTCCTTGTGAATAAGATATTCCCGACCCATTTGCTGCTGTATTCCATCCAGCAAAGGTGAATCCGGTTTTTGCTAATCCGGAACTCCCTAAAATAGTAATAGTTGAACCAGATGTGTATGGAGCAGATGTGGGAGCATCTCCGCTTGTGTTGGTATTACCATTATACGCTACGGTGTAGGTTGGCGTAGTTTTCAAATATCTATATGCTCTTCGATGGTTTGCTAAACCAGACCGGCTTTTTCCTGCCATGTAATTATATTATATTATGAGGTTTAGTTATAAAATATATAAAACAAATTAGTATAGATGGCAAACACGTGGACACAATTTGGAATAGATCTTGATGGAGAAGCCGAGGAAATTCGTGCCGGTTCTTCCGTATCATTAAGTGCGGATGGAACAGTACTTGCTACTGGCGCACCATATAAAACCATTAATGGGCAACTTCAAACCGGTAGTGTACGAGTATATAAATGGAATAATACCACTTGGACACAATTAGGATTAGATATAAGCGGAGAATCTGTTGGAGAACAAGCCGGTTATTCGGTGGCATTAAGCGCAGATGGTACAATACTTGCCATTGGTGCTGTGACCTCCAATGTTAATGGCCAATCTTCCGGTAGTGCAAGAGTATTTAACTGGAATGGTAGTGCGTGGACACAATTAGGAACAACCATTTACGGAGGACCGTATGACCAATTAGGCTGGTATCTATCATTAAATGCAAGCGGAACAGTACTTGCTATTTGTGAGCCAGCCGCTTCTCCTAATAATGTAACGGTTTCAGGTAGTGTACAGGTATATACATGGAATGGTAGTGCCTGGACACAATTAGGTGGAAGTATTAATGGGACATCCGCGTATGAAGGGTTTGGATTTTCCGTATCAATAAACGCAGATGGAACAATAGTCGCGGGTGGTTCAGACCAGAATTCGAATTACGCCGGTTGTGTAAGAGTATATAAATATATCAATGGTGGTTGGTCAAAAATCGGTAACGATATTGTTGGAGAAGCCGAGGGGGATCGTTCCGGGAGTTCAGTGTCATTAAGCGCTGATGGCACAATAGTTGCTATTGGCTCACCATATAATGCCGGTAGTGGGAATTATCCGGGTAGTGTAAGAGTATATCGTTGGAACAATACGAATACAACTTGGGAAAAAATTGGATTAGATATTGATGGTGCAGCTGCTGACGATGTATTTGGTTATATAGTATCACTAAGCGCAGATGGAACAGTACTTGCGGTTGGTTCGGTCGGCAGTATGAATTATACTGGTAGTGTAAGCGTATATAAATGGAATGGTACCACTTGGACAAAATTAGGGGTAGATATTCTCGCGGAAGCGTTGGAGGATGAGTTCGGCACCACACTATCTTTGAACGCAAACGGAACAATACTTGCGGTTGGGGCACCCAGGAACGATGGGAATGGTAATAATTCGGGCAGTGTAAGAGTGTATAGATGGAATGGCGAATCGTATATCTCATATTATCCAACGGAGGCGGATGCTCTCTCTGGCCTAAATATGTTAGGAACTGGTACCTCGTACGTAGTCGGAAATGGCGGGCCGTTTGGACCAGGTTCTGGATACAGCAGTTGGAAAATCGCTTCAAACAGTACAGGTTCATCCGCCCAGAATGTAGTGTATGTAAACGGCAGTTCGTTGGACGCATCTGGAACATATAATTTATATACATCTGTCCCGTGCTTCTTGGAAGGAACCCGCATTCTCTGCCAAGTAGACGGCGTTGAGCAATATGTTCGTATAGAAGAGATGAATAAAGGAACGATGGTGAAAACGAGTTTAGACGGATACAAAAAAGTGGTGTTAATCGGAAAGAGTGTAATTAAAAATCCAGACACCGACGAACGTACCGAAAATCGTCTCTATAAATGTAGCATGTCCAAGTATCCAGAACTGAAAGAAGATTTATATATAACCGGGTGTCATTCCATATTAGAGTTTCCGATAACAGAAAAACAGAAGGAAGACACCGTAAAACATTTAGGCAGGTTATTTGTCACGGATAAAAAATACAGACTGATGGCATTTTTGGATGAACGGGCAGAGCCGTGGAAGTCGAAAGGCGAATATACAGTATGGCATGTTGCGCTGGAAAATAGTAATGAAGTAAAGAATTATGGTGTATATGCGAATGGCGGATTATTAGTCGAAACGTGTAGTATTCATTTTTTGAAGAACAAGTCAAACATGGTTTTTTAATGTTTAGACGCGGGAACTGATGCCCAACGCTTCGCATACCACAGTAAATCCAGATAGTAAATCTCTGTATTTAGTATTATGATGCGTGTAAAAAGTTCATATAATTTGGGGTTATGGTTCTTCGTAATCGTAGTAGTAATCGTAGTGTATTTCAATCTATACTTCGTGTTCTTTTTTGCTAAAAATCTATTCGGTAAGGATTTCCCCGTGAAAGAACACGATGAACTAAACAAGTTTCATGACAATCCAACCAATTTCGTAGATGATATGTATTATTCATATTGTAGTCGCAATTTAGAAAAATGGAATCGTTATCATGACGCACTCCCTAAAACCCCGACCACGTTTGTTCTACCGAGTATTAACGCAGATCAAATCTCGCAAATAGCCCACTATACAAACAATTACAGAACCCCCTTAGTAATAAAAGGACTCATAAAAGATTTCCCCTGTGTTAAAAAATGGGATATTGACTATTTGAAGAAAAACTGCGGGCAACACACCGTAAAAGGGTTTGCAAAAACCGACGGTAGCAACTTCATAACTAACCAATTTAACAATGTGAAAGTTCTCGAAAATGTGCGCTTTTCGAATGCCTGCGATATGATTCGGAATGGAGAGCAAATCTACATAAATAATTTTCACAGTATTTTCATTGATTGTGCGGTTTTACAAGAAGATTTAGATTTGAAAAAACTGAACGAAATAACCCCCATCGAATACTTGGAAGTTAGTCAATTGTTCTTTGGACCGAAAGGCACCGGCACTACTCTCCATTGCGCGATGAAATCGAATATCTTCTATAACGTGAAGGGTAGAAAGAAGTGGACATTTATTGACCCAGCATATTCGCAGTATTTATCTGCTGTGTTAAGTGATAATGGCATTTTCGTAGTCTCGAAGCTCAACTATTTCAACGATCCATCTTTATTGAGAAATATTCCGAAGTTTGAATATACATTAGAAGAAGGCGATGTATTATTTAACCCTTCTTGGTGGTGGCATTGTGTGGAGAATATGTCCGAATATACGATCGGCGTCGCAAATCGAAGCAGTTTAGGATTTAAATTCCACGATAACAACAACCATACATTTACAATCAATTCGATGCTTACCCGACCATACCAATTATACAAAATAATAAACGCACCGACCATCGATGTTGACGTAACCGGAAAAGTATTTGTTTAGGGGGGTTTTATAAAAATTGGTTTCATGCGAACGTCAAAATCACGGATACGATAGATACAATCAGCAAGACTGCCATACTAAACCTGACACAGTCGCGTTGACGTTGCCAGTTGAAATGGTCAATCGATTCTGGCTCAGACACGTCATACAAGATTGCGTTGTCCACCGGAATAATCGTGTGGTCATTTATCTGTTTCGCCACTGCCTGAACGTCGCCCTTCGGATGCTGCGTTTCTATGCGGGTCGCGGCCATTTCCACTATCGGAGGAGACGGTAATAACGAGACAACTCGATTCCGTACATGATACACTCGGCTGCTTGGAATAATACGATACTCCGTGATGACTATCTCGGTCGGGGTCTCGATATCACAAAACCACCCAAAGTCGTCTGTATTGTTTGTTGCGGTTGCGTTCATATTTGTAAATGTTGTTTTGTATTTGTATGTCTTGTAGTTGTGTTCGAGAGTATTCAAATCAATTTTGTATAAACATAAAGCAATGACTCTCTATATGTTTATTATCACTTTGGTAGAACCATTATCATCAACTGAAACCATGTCTTCTGACCAATCGATATATGGAGAGTATTTCCGCATTACGGAGGAATATACCGCGAAATATGGACCGAAAACAGTACTCCTGATGCAGGTCGGCGCATTTTTCGAAGTATACGGTATTCGCAAGCCAGGCGAAACTGTTGCTATCCGAAGTTGTATCGACCAATTCGCGCAGGTGGGCAACTTGTCCGTTTCGGAGAAAAAAACGGCCTTCGAGAACGGCTCGGTGGTGATGGCGGGGTTCCGCGATTATACTCTCGACAAATACATTCCCAAACTGACGGAAGCGGGATTTACCGTCGTGGTGTTTGTCCAAGAACCCCGGCCTGGCACGAAATCTTTCCAGCGTGTGTTTGATTCGGTGTATTCACCCGGCACAGTGGTTTCGTTTGATACCGACACCTCAGCCCAGATAACAAACCATATCATGTGTATTTGGTTCGACGTCCACCGCACTCTCTTGCGAAAATCGTCGTCGCCCATCACAGAGAAAACCCGCGACACCCTGTTATATGGCGTGGCAGTGGTCAACATTTTCACCGGCAAATCGTCGCTGTTCGAACAACAAACGACTCTCGACTTTTCCCCTTCGACCTTCGATGAATTGGAGAGATACGTCTCCGTGTTTTCCCCAAGCGAACTGATTGTGGTATCGCCGTTTGAGCAAAACCAACTCGACAAAATCATACAATATACGGGAGTCAATACGTCCACCGTTCATTATATTGACTCTCGAAACGTGGCCAACGAACGCGTCCAGAATTGTACCAAACAGAAATATATCCGCCATTTGTTTACCGAATTCTACAAGGACGATACTTACGATATTTGTTCCGAGTTCCAGACGTACGCTGTTGCCACCCAATCGTTCTGTTATTTGCTGAATTTTATACAGGAACACAACCCTCGGCTGGTGCGCAACATCGACCTGCCGACGCTGAATAATACGTCGTATCGCATGATACTCGCCAACCATACTCTCAAACAACTCAATATTTTGGACGATACCACACACGAATCGACGTATAGTTCTGTTTCGCGGTTTCTAAACAAGTGTGCCACGCCGATTGGCCGTCGAATGTTTTACGCGCAATTGGTGAATCCTGTATTCGACGAGGAATGGCTACGTCGAGAGTATGACGCCATCGAGGGAATGTTGGCGTTTGGCAGCGAACCGATTGCGGCGTTTCGCAAACTTCTGCGCGGGGTGTGTGATATGGAGAAAATCATGCGGCAGCTCACGGTGCGCAAATTACACCCTGCGTCGATATTTGCCCTCTGGAAAAGTATTCAAACAATACACCAAACCAATGTTATTTTGTACGAATCGAAGGATTTGTTGTCGTATTTGTCTCCCAACCCGGAACCATTTGCGTTTATCGAGAGTCAATGTGCCAAAATATTGGAATACCTCGACCAGCGATTGGCGGTTGCCGACTGCCAGGGGCTCCAGGGTTTCGAGGTAAACATCATTCGTCCGGGAATATCGCAAACGCTGGATGAGACTCTCGATGCTCAACGAAAAAACCTGGAATTATTTGGAGATATTCGAGAGTCATTGAATGCCATCATTCGCACACAAGAGAAGAATGCCGACCTGGATTTTGTCAAAGTCCACGAAACCGACAAACTGGGCCTGTCTCTCCAAATAACCAAGAAACGCGCAGGTATTCTGAAAAAGTATATCGGCGACCATCCCGACAAATTTTTGTCCTCCGTGTCGACATTTCCCCTAAATAATATACGGTTTGTATCGGTATCGTCTACGATGGATGAAATCGAATGTCCGGTTTTACAGACCGTCGCGCGCCAGATTTTGGCGGCGAAACAGCGACTCTCGAAGATGGTGGAGAATGAATATCTGTTGGTGTTGGAAGGATTCGAGAGTCGGTGTTATGGATGTTTAGAGAAACTAAGCGCTTTTGTGGCAAAACTGGATACATTAACCACCAAAGCCTATTTAGCACAAACATACCATTATTATCGGCCCACCATTTCGACCGCATCGGAACATTCGTTTGTTCGCGCAACGGCATTACGGCATTGTTTGATTGAGCAGATTCAGCAAAACGAACTGTACGTTCCCAACGACGTCGAGCTGGACGGGAGGGGTATTCTGTTGTATGGCACGAACGCGGTGGGCAAAACCAGCTTGATTCGTGCTCTCGGAATCGCCGTTATTATGGCCCAATCGGGGATGTTTGTTCCGTGCGCGCAATTCGTGTATCGCCCCTACACGGCCATCTTTTCGCGGATTTTAGGAAACGACAATTTATTCAAAGGACTCTCGACATTTGCAGTAGAAATGTCGGAATTGCGGACGATTCTGACATTATCGGATGAGCGGAGTTTGGTATTGGGCGACGAATTGTGTTCGGGGACCGAAACGGAATCGGCATTAAGTATTTTCATGGCGGGTTTATGTCATTTAGACAAAAAGCGGACGTCGTTTGTATTTGCCACGCATTTCCACGAGATTCTGCGTATGTCGGAGATGGCTGCGTTGTCGGTCGAGACCAAACACATGGCGGTTCATTACGACCGCGAATTGGATTGTTTAGTGTATGATCGCACTCTCCAATCCGGACCTGGAAATCGCATGTATGGTCTCGAAGTGTGTAAATCGCTCCATTTACCGGTGGATTTTATGGACAAAGCATACGATATTCGTGGGCGGTATTTCCCGGAGACGCGGGGCGGGTTGTCGAGCCCGCCAGCGCGCACATACAATGCCAATAAGATTCGCGGAACGTGTGAGATGTGTCATGTTGAGATGGGCGAGGAGACGCATCATTTACAAGAACAACATTTAGCGGACGCAAACGGGTTTATTGGCGATTTTCATAAGAACCATATGGCGAATTTGATGAGTTTGTGTTCGAAATGCCATGCGTTGGTTCATACTCTCGAAAAGGCGCCCGAAGTGCCGCCGATACCGAAACCTACGAAAGTAGTGCGGAAGAAAACGACGAAGGGTACTACGGTTTTTGTGGAAGGAAAAATGTGATGTTATATTATAAATAGTATGACTACTGCCTCCTCCGAAATAATACATAATTTAGAATATTATATCGATAACAACTTATTGAAAGAGAGTGAGTTAACAGCTTTAAAAGAGATGTTAACAACTGAAATAATTAATGCGCGTAATAGACTTAAAATTGAACAAATACAAAAATTAGAAGATAATAGTCTGACTAATATTATGAAAAGATTAACGGGATACGAGTCCGCAAGAGAAGTGCCAAAAGTGCCAACATCGTTGTTTTTTCATTTTGTAAAGTTACGTACAGAAATAAAAAATAAGTTAAATTTGGGCTCGGTTTATAAGGATAAAAAATTTGATGATACCCATATAAGTACTCTTGAAAGTGCCAGTGCCAGTATTCCTGGCGGTACTCTTACAGGGAACAAACGTAAAATTCGATTCAGTCGAAAAAGTAAGAAGTCCAAATTTGGAAAAAAGAATAAACACTCCAAGAGAACTCGTCGCAACCGAAGACGTTCTGTGTAAACTAAACTAAACATAATGTTTTTGCCGAGAGTAAGAAGTATTCATAGATATCAGAGATATATACGAATGACGGATTTTCGCGACGATTGTGAGTTTTATTGCGTTTCCTATAATTCTCCCGAACGGGCACATACAATGACCGACCGGTTTGCCTCTCTCGACATTTCGTTGAATATCCACACCGGCGTTCAGATGGACGACCCCCGGTTGGCCTATACCACCGATATGGCGCGGAGGCGTGTCAATAGTGTGTTTTATGGCCATATCGATAATTTAGCGAATTTCTACGCTACCGGGAAAAAATACGGATTCACCAGCGAAGACGACGTCTATATTCGCAAAGACTTGGCGAAACGTATGCCGACCATTATCCGCGAATTCGAAGAAATGAAACTGGACGTATTGTTGTTGGGATATATGACGCAATACCCCATCAAAGACTGGTGGTCGGGCTATCATTTCACATATCCATACGATGAGTCCCGCGAATACCAGTATCACTCCTATCCCGAACATCAATGGGGGATTCATTTAGCGATGTTTTCGCGAGAGTATGCGAAACGTGTCATCGAAACATTTACTCCCGATTATGCCGAGAGAGCGCTACACGACACAACACTTGCGCCGCCCAATCCGGATTGGACGTTGACGAAACTCACAAAACGCCGGGCATTGATATATCCGATGATGGCGGTGGAAGATGGCAAAGGTAACTATGACCATTGGGGGCAGGGCGAGTTTCATCGGAATAGCCACAACGCGAATTACGACCCGGAATTGTTTTTATAGTATATCCATCCTTGTTGCCACTCTCTAAAAAACAAATACGAGAGTCATATAAAAGATTGCGTGTATACTATCTATCAGTTGTTCTATCTATTGTTCTTGTTATAAAAAATGGTCGCCTTTTTATCTGAAATGATTCGGTTCGTCTTATACACA
>Ga0209135_1000663_pt1 | contig 12455 bp, 10 predicted proteins | sample LauGreSBDMM110SD_4_FD_187570 | JGI IMG/M metagenome (GOLD analysis project Ga0209135, IMG submission 187570) | Freshwater lake microbial communities from Lake Michigan, USA - Su13.BD.MM110.SD (SPAdes) (version 3) | ecosystem: Environmental > Aquatic > Freshwater > Lake | place: Lake Michigan... | reverse complement strand
GTAGTCCATAGTCTTGTAGATCGCAGGCGTATAGTCGTTGAATTTGTAGCGTGTGGTAGCGATGTAGGCAGTGGCAGGATCATGGGGAGATACCTCAATGGCATTGATTAAGCATTCTTTCAAGTCTTTGGGAGTGACATTGGTCCAAGTTTCCCCACCATCTCGGGTCAATTGGACGAAGCCGTCATCACTTCCAGTCCAAATCGTACCGGCTGCATGTGGGCTTTCGATTACATAGGCAAGTGTACCGTAATTTTCTGCTCCCACAGCTTCATTGGTGAAGGGAACTCCTCCTTTGCCTTGCTTTGATTTTTCGTTGCGGGTGAGGTCTGGAGAAACTTCTTTCCAAGTTTTGCCCCAATCTTGGGTTTTCAATAAGATCTGAGCACCATGGTAATAGGTATTCTTTTCATGCTGCGACCAGATGATCGGTGCGTTCCAGTTGTACCGATACTTCATGTCCTTGGCATCCATACCTAGGTATTGGATAGGGGCAGCCATGATGTTAGTCGATCCTTGGGTTTGCATATCCAACACCTCAATCGTGCCTTGGTAGCTGCCTCCTAAAACATAGCGGGGATCATTCGGGTCAAAAGCCAGAAAAGCGGATTCGCCACCAGCAGAATTGTTCCAATGCTCTTGAGTGATCCCTCCGCGGCCTAGCCCTATGCTAGATATCACTACTGAGGAATTATCCTGCTGCCCGCCATAGATGCGGTAGGGAAACTGGTTGTCCACATTGATACGGTAAAACTGGGCCGTAGGCATGTTACTCTGAGTAGACCAAGTTTTCCCGCCATTGAAGGAGATAGATCCCCCACCATCGTCGGCTAAGATAAGATTATTGGGATTTTTGGGGTTGATCCATAGGTCATGGTAGTCGCCGTGTGGGCCATCGATACCCTCAAAGGTTTTGCCTCCATCGATAGAAACTAAGAACGGAGCGCTCTGTACATATACTTTGTGCTCGTTGACAGGATCGGCAAAGACTTCGATGTAGTACCAAGCGCGTTGCGTCAATCGGTTGCTCTTGTTGATTAGGGTCCAGTTCTCACCAGCATCCTCGGAGACAAATAATCCGCCTAAATCTTTCTCGGTATTACTTTCAATCAAAGCGTAGACCTTGTTGGAATTGGCTCTAGAAACAGATATGGCCATTTTTCCTTTTTCTTCAGGAAGGCCCTTGTGGATTTTATTCCAGGTTTTGCCCGAATCTGTGGATTTGTAAAGCCCAGATCCAGGGCCTCCAGACTTCACCTGCCAAGGAAAGCGCTGGTGCTCCCACATGGCGGCATAGAGGATTTCTGGGTAATTCATGTCCATGGACAGTTCCACTGCGCCGGTCATGGTATCTACGTAGAGTACTTTTTCCCAGTTCAGGCCTCCGTCTATACTTTTGAAGACTCCACGATCTTCATTTGGTGCATGAAGAGCACCTTGGGCAGCCACATAGAGCACATCTGGGTTGCTAGGGTGAATTTGGATTCTTGAGATATGTTGGGTCTTTTCCAATCCCAATTTTTTCCAGGTTTTACCAGCATCGGTGGATTTGTATACCCCGTCGCCGTAGGAGGTCATGACACCTCTAGGCGCATGTTCACCCATTCCCACATAGACTATGTTGGGATTGCTTTCGGCTACTGCCACCGCACCAATGGAGCTGGTAGTAAAAAATCCATCGGAAATATTTCCCCAATGTTGACCTGCATCGCTGGTCTTCCAAAGACCTCCACCCGTAGTCCCAAAGTAATAGGTCAAGGGGTCTTGGACTACACCTGCGGCAGTGACGGATCTTCCTCCTCGAAAAGGCCCGATATTGCGGTACTTTAAGGGAAGCGAAGAGTCAAAGGTTTGGGAGTAGGAAGTCAGCGAACTGAAGAGGAAGAAAACAAGAATGATTCTTTTCATAGGGGGAGGATAAATAAATTTTAAATCTAAATAAAAGCGAAAGGAATGGGTATAAATCTAGGATGAATCTAGCTAAATTATTTTGCTAGGGAAGAACCAATCTGCTTACCATAATTCCTGTTTGCGATCGATTTTTCAGGAGATACTCTTGTAAAGGAAGGGTAGAAATCTCTACTTTTCTTGAAACGGAGCTTGCATGCATTAGGTAAATCCTGTCGCCTTTCTTCACAGCAAATCCTACATGAACCACATCTAAATTTTTTAGTGGGGTGGTAATTGCTAAAATATCCCCGTTTTGGAGCTGCCCTTCGATCAGATGGATTTTCTCTTTAGGGATAAAATAGAGTTCTCTGCTCGCAAGAATAGCTTCTCTTTCATGGATGGAAGCTAGGTGTGTAGGATCTGCCAACTGCGGGTAGGCGCTTGGATTTGCTGACATAAAAGAAGGAATGTTTAAAGACATTATTCCTCCTAAAGATTTACTGAGGTGGATTATTCTGCCTGCTTTTTCATTTTCGTAAATCCAATCGCTGAAATAATGAAGGCGTGAGCCATATCCGGAATTTTTACCCTGGAGGTACCTAAAGTTTTCCAATGCCTTTTCCATATCTGCCATTTGGGGGCTAGTTTTCTTTAAAGAGTAGACTAGCGCAAGTACCGATTCCACAAAAGTGGTACAATCCAAACCCATCAAATTGATGACTACCTGTTCCTTTCCTGAGATCTCCAAGGTTTTTTCTAGATAGGGAGTTCCCAAAAAACTTTTACCTACTGCCAGCACCAAATCCCCTGCTGCCAATTCGCTTGAGGCTGAATTTGAAAATTTTTCCAGCGTAGCCTCTAGTTTGGCTCTACTTTCTAGATCACAAACGGTTTGAGACTTCGCTTGTAGCGCTATTGAAACGAAAAAGAATAAAAACAAATAGCGGAGTAAATGCATAGTTGTAGGGGTTAGGGCAACTTAGGTGGCAATGGATTTGTCCGGTTTTCGTCAGATAAGATAGCCCTTCAAATCAACTTATTTTTTTGCTAAATCAAGAATTTATTGGGTTATACTTTCACTCCAAAAAAATATCCTACCATTGCAGATAGACCCATGGCCAAAGTTCCCCAGAGGGTTATTCTCCAAATTGCTTTGCTTAGGCTGGATCCACCTGCTTTTGCGGATGCAGCCCCAAGTAGGATGAGAAAAATCAAGGTAAATCCATAGAGCCAATATTCCATTCCCGACACGGGAGCCAAAAGTACTAAAGCCAAAGGCAAAATACCTCCTACCGTAAACGAGGCGCCAGATGCGAAAGCAGCTTGAATCGGGTTTGCTTGATTCATTTCATTGATCCCTAACTCATCTCTTAGGTGTGCACCTAAGGCATCCTTTTCGGTTAGTTCAAGGGCTACCTGCTTCGCCGTTTCCTTTTTTAGCCCGCGCAGTTCATAAATCTGCGCCAATACATGCAACTCTTGCTCAGGATAATCTTTGAGTTCCATGATTTCCCGCTCTTTATCTGCCTTTTCAATATCTGTCTGGGAGCTGACGGAAACGTATTCTCCTGCAGCCATGGACAAGGCACCGGCTACTAAACCTGCTACTGTGGCCAAAAAAATGGGTTCTCTTGTGGTACTTGCCGCTGCCATTCCGATGGCAAGGCTAGAGATGGAAATGATGCCATCATTTGCTCCCAATACCGCCGCTCTCAGCCAATTACTTCTATGTAAGTAGTGGTGATCTAGGTAGTTTTCTAGGGTTAAGTTTCTTTCTCGCATGTTAAGCTTAGTTAAACTCTTTTAAACCCGATATTTCACAATTTCCTCCATTACCCAGTTGGTACGGGCTGCAGTAACTCCTGTGCTCGGACAACTTCCTTTGCCGAGTAATTCCTCTACGATACTTTGGATCAGGGGGCGCTGTATGTGTTTGGGCAGTTCCAAATGAAAATGAAGCGGTTTTTGATTCGGTCTAAGAAGGGCAAATGCTCCTTCTCCAAACGTAGGAAAACGAATTTGTCCCTTCGATCCATCAATCACGATTTCGTCGATTTCCGAGGCGGCGGAACTGGTAAAGCACCAATTTCCTGTTCCCATTACCCCATTTTCAAAGACAAAACTTCCTGTGACTAGGTCTTCTGCCAGGTAAGCTTGAGCCTGATTGGTAGAAAAGCCAGCTACATGGGTGATTTTGCCAAAAAAGAAGTCCAGCAAGTCCAATTGGTGGGAAGCCAGGTCATAAAAATAACCACCCCCTGCGATTTCCGGAATTACACGCCAATTGGTTTCGGTTTGGCTCACTAGATTGGGTGTAAGGACTTGTTTCAAGTTAATGTGAACCGTCCGAATCTCACCAATGTCGCCATGCTCTAGCAGCTCTTTAATTTTCAAAAAATGAGGCAACTTTCTTCGGTAGTAGGCGACAAATAGGGGTACCCCTGCAAGCTTGCAGGCATCAATCATTTGTAGGCATTCTACGTAGGTTCTTGCCATTGGCTTTTCCACGTAGACGGGCTTGCCTGCAGCGGCTGCTAACTGGGTAAGCTCTAAGTGGACATGTGGTGGCGTGGCAATGTAGATGGCGTTGACTTCTGGATCCTGAATCATGTCCTCTGCCCGGCTATACCAGTTTGGCACTCCATGTCGAACCGCATAGTCCTGTGCTTTTTCTGGATCTCTCCGCATGACAGCAACGAGCTTACTGTGTGGGATGGTATTCATCGCAGGTGCGGACTTGAGTTCACACACTTTACCCACGCCTAATACTCCCCATCGGACTTCTGAGTCTTTAAATGGCGTTGTCATAATTTAAAGATCTTTTAAGGGGTTTGTGATATATTTTTAGCTTGGGGTAATCTTAGTAAATTTATCGGTACCGAACCCCATCAATCACCAAGCATAGTCCCGCCTGAAAAATTACCAAGCCAAGAGTGCCTGTCCAAAACCATTGTTCTCCCCCTAATTTTTCTACTCCGGCATGAATGCATATCGACAGTCCTGTCGCGGTGAGGAGTAAACCAGACACAGACTGTATAAACCAGCGTTTTTTATTTTTTTCCATAGGTAATTTTTCGATTTAAAATTGAGTGATCATCGCCATCCCATTTTCTTCGAAGGAGTCCATACGCATCAAGGCTTCTGCTGCGGCTTCAAGAGAAATTCTCCTTCCAATCAATTGCTCAGGGGTAATTTTATGATCCAAAATCATTTGCATCATTTCTGGGTATGCATGGGCCTGCATGCCATGGCTACCAATGATTTCTAGTTCCTTTGCTATCACGAGGTGCATGGGAACAGGTGGATTGGCTTCATTCCCTGCCAAAAGGCCTACCTGTATGTGTTTACCACGTTTTCTCAGGCAGGAAATCGAGTTGTAGCTGGTTACCTTACTACCCAAGGCGTCGATCGATACATGAACCCCTCCCTTGCTGAGTTCCAGGATATGCGCAGCGACATCAGGCTCATTAGAGGCATTCACCAAAAAAGTTGCACCCGCAGCCTTGGCAAGTGCCAATTTCGCTGCATCGATGTCAACTGCAATGACTGTAGCGCCTTGCGCAGTAGCGATCATAATAGCAGATAAACCTACCCCTCCACATCCATGCACTGCCACCATTTGTCCCCCGCTCACTTTACCTTGCGCAACTACCGCACGAAAGGAGGTAGCAAATCGGCATCCCAAACTTGCAGCCGCTTCAAAACTAACCGAATCCGGTAGTTTCACCAAGTTGGTGTCTGCCCGGTGTACGGCCACATATTGTGCAAAAGAGCCCCAGTGAGTAAATCCAGGTTGAAACTGATCGTCGCAAATTTGTTGGTTACCACTTTGGCAGGTAGGACAGGTCCCACAGGCACAGACAAAAGGGACGGTAACCCGATCCCCGACTTTCCAGTTTTTAACTCCTTTTCCTACTTCAGTGATTACACCCGCAAATTCATGCCCTGGGATATGTGGGAGTACGATATCAGGATCATGTCCCATCCACCCGTGCCAATCACTTCGGCATAGGCCTGTCGCCTTTACTTCTAGGAGGATGCCTTGATTCGGTGTTTCGGGGTCTGCCACCTGGGTGACGCAAGGGGCTTGGGAAAACGATTCAATTAATAGGGCCTTCATGCACTGAATTTTTACTATTGGAAGGAATGAAAATACGCATAAAAAAACCGTGAGAACTTGTCTCACGGTTTTTTTCAATCCGTTTTTGAGATTTAAACCTCAAATCCTGCTCTGTAGGTTCTGCCGACAAACTGGTTGGCTTCCTCCAAGTTGGTGATCCGCATGTTTTCACCGTCCCAGAGCAACTTTCTGCGACCAAAGAATTCCTGCTGACCCTTGCTGTTTGGTCTACGCAGCATGTAACTGCGGATGGCCAGGTTGCCCATCAACACCGTTTCAGTCATTGGTCCTGCATAATCGAAGGAAGAGGTCAAACCCTTGTGTTCGCTTGATCCAAAACCAGCCTTGCAGGCATCCACCCACTTTCTCTGGTGGCCGTATTCTGACTCCGTGTTTTCGAGGCGGTCGGGACCAAATTCCTGGGTACCGTCGTTCAAATACAGTTTGGGCATTAGTGGGGAACTGTCGTTGATGTTGTGAGTGATGATTCCTTTTTCACCGATCATCATTACTCCATTGGCGGAGTTGGCACCTCCAAGATCGTGGTCTGCAGGAATAATGTCTGGGTGGGAAGGTCGAATTCCTCCATCCATCCAGGTCATTTCCAGAGGAACTCCATTTTTGCCAGTTGGGCCGTAATGTAAGGTGATGAAAGAAGAAGCTGGGCAGCCTGCTGGATTGTAGTCGGGAGTCCACATTTGAGAATAGACCGAGCCTACTGAACATTCGGCATCAAGCGGGTACTGGAGACCAAGCATTCGGAAAGGGATGTCCATCAAGTGGCATCCTACGTCTCCCAGAGCTCCTGTTCCATAATCCCACCATCCTCTCCAGTTGAAGGGGTGCAAGTTGGGGGTAAATGGAATTTCAGGGGCAGGGCCTAGCCAAAGGTCCCAGCCCATGTCTGAGGGTTTATTGCTGGGGTCTGCTTTTGGAAAGGCGCCTCCTTGAGGCCAAACGGGACGGTTGGTCCAGATTTGCACCTTGGAAACTTTTCCAATTTTGTCGGAATCCATCCAGCCTTTGATCATGTCCATGAGCGGGTTGGAAGCTCCTTGGTTTCCCATTTGGGTGACCACTTTCTTATCTCTTGCCATCTGGGTCAGCATTCGGGCCTCCCGGATGTTGTGGGTCATTGGTTTCTGCACATAGACGTGTTTGCCACGCTCCATGCAAAACTTTGCTGCCGGACCATGGACATGGTCTGGAGTGGAAATGGTGACTGCATCGATATCCTTCATCTCCTCGAGCATTTTGCGGTAATCTGCAAACAGCTTTGCTTTTGGAAATTGGGCTACCGAATCTTTGGCAGAGCCAGAAAAATCAACGTCACACAAGGCCACTACGCGCTCTCTGCCATTGACAGAGGCATTGAAAATATCGCTTTTTCCCTTGCCTCCAGCACCAATAGCTGCCAAGTTGAGCTGGTCAGAAGGCGAAATGAAGCCCACACCGCCGAGTACTTGACGGGGAACGATGAAAAAGGAAGATGCGATGGCCGCATTTTTGATAAATTCTCTCCTGGATTTACCGGAGGTTTGGGTTTCAGGTTTTTTCATGGGTGATGTGATTGACAAACGAAACAGGTAACAGTTAGATCAAGGATTGGGTTTACGAGTTGGCAAGCTTCCCCAAACACGTTTTCTACTTGCCCAACTTCATTATCCCCCAAGTTGCTTTTGATTTTTGGGAAAGGCAAAGAAAAAATCAAAAATTCCTTGATTAACTAGAATTTAAACTTTTTGGTAGGGTTGTGGTTAGGGCAACAGGAGAAAAAGAATTAAACTAATCTTAAAAAGATGCCAATGAATTTTCTTCTATTCTAAAGTTTTCGTTCTTTGGAAGCGCATTCCAAATGAGGTTTAGTAAATTTATTTACCAATAGTGAAGGTAAATAGCTACAAATTAAACTTGGCCAATACTATAACCACCTAAAGATTAATTCAAATCCATGATCATCGGCGTAATTAAAGAAACCAAGGAATATGAAAACCGAGTGGCCATGAGCCCTGAGGTGGTAAAACTCACACGAAAAAAAGGATTTGAAGTGCTAGTGGAGTCTGGAGCTGGAGAGAAGTCATTTTTTTCAGATCAGGAATATTTGAATGCTGGAGCCACAATTGGTACTTCCAAAGAGGCATTGGGCGCTGATTTAGTACTAAAGGTCAACTTAGCCACGGTAGCAGAGATCTCACAGATGAAGGAGAATGCGGGGTACATTTCCTACATGTATGCCTATCAACACCCTGAGGTTTTAGAGGCTTTCAATAAGAAGCGAATCACTACTTTTTCAATGGATGCCGTACCTCGGATATCGCGTGCTCAAAAAATGGATGCGCTTTCCTCCCAGGCCAACCTTGCAGGCTATAAAGCCGTGCTGCTCGGGGCAAATTATTTAGGAAAAATATTCCCCTTGCTCATGACCGCTTCGGGAACAATTACTCCTGCTCGGGTTTTGATTTTTGGAGCTGGAGTGGCAGGATTGCAGGCCATTGCCACAGCCAAAAGGCTAGGAGCGGTGGTGGAGTGTACTGATGTTCGTCCTGAAACAAAGGAACAAGTCGAATCCCTAGGCGGTAGATATTTGAGTGTGGAGGGTGCTGAAGGTGTGAAAACCGAAGGAGGTTATGCCCGAGAGGTATCTGCAGAATACTTAGAGAAGCAGCAGCAGCTTATTCGTGAGAAAATCAAGGAAGCGGATTTGGTGATTACTACTGCCTTAGTGATGGGTAAAAAATCCCCTATTCTGGTGACTGAGGATATGGTGAAGAGCATGAAGGCTGGATCAGTTATCGTGGATATGGCGGTAGAGTCTGGAGGCAATTGTGCAATCTCTGAGAAAAACGCCACAGTAGTCAAGCACGGAGTCACCCTAGTTGGGGAATCGAATCTTCCCTCCTTGCTACCCGTTAATGCTAGTCAGCTCTATGCAACCAACATCAGTACTTTAGCCTTCCATTTAGTTGGCGAATCTGGAATAACTCTTGACTTGGAGGATGAGATCACCAAGGGTGTATTGATCACGCACCAAGGGGAACTCGTGCATGCGTTTACCAAACAAATTCTTTCTCAATAAATACCATCAACTATGTCTCTATCAGCGCTAATTGTTCTGATTTATGTTCTTGTCTTGGCGAGTTACCTCGGGTTTGAACTTATTTCTAAAGTGCCACCCACCTTGCATACCCCCCTCATGTCCGGATCAAATGCCATTTCTGGAATTACCATTGTAGGGGCACTGATTGCCAGCAATGAGTTGGGCTATACTACCCTCAGCAAATGGTTGGGTTTGGTAGCGCTAGTCCTCGCTACTATCAATGTGGTAGGTGGCTATGTGGTGACCGATCGAATGCTTAAAATGTTTAAGAAAAAATGAATATAGGAATTGAAATCGCCTATTTGGTAGCTTCAGTGCTATTTATAATAGGAATCAAATATTTAGGAAAAACCAAGGATGCACGCAAAGGGAATGTGATTTCCGCAGTGGGCATGGTGATTGCCATTGCTGCTACTTTATTCACCTTGGAGGTGCTTACCTTGTTGGAAATTGGAATAGCTATTTTGGTTGGTTCGGCGATCGGATTGTATTACGCCCAGAAAGTAGCGATGACAAAAATCCCTGAGATGGTAGCGCTATTCAATGGTTTTGGAGGGCTTGCTTCCTTTGCAGTTGCCCTGTCGGATTACTATTTTAAACGAGATACAAATCTAGCTTCCTTGGATGCAATCAACCTGACAAGTATTCTTGTTTCAGTATTAATTGGAGCGGTGACTTTCACTGGTTCCATGGTTGCCTACCTCAAGCTGGATGGAAAAATTTCCGGTCAGCCCATCACTTTCAAAGGCCAGCATTTATTGAATCTCCTGTTGCTTATCGCTTTTGTTGCCGCTTCCGTACTGGTCTTCCTAGACCCTAGTCAAGTGAATTACATCGTGATTTTGATAGTTATTTCCTTGTTGTTAGGGATTTTGACGGTGATTCCAATTGGAGGAGCAGATATGCCTGTGGTGATTTCATTGCTCAACTCTTACTCTGGTATGGCGGCTTGTGCAACTGGATTTATTTTGAGTAACAATGTGCTAATCGTGGCAGGGTCGCTTGTAGGAGCCTCTGGAATTATCTTGACACAGATCATGTGCAAGGCCATGAACCGTTCTTTGGTCAATGTGTTGCTTGGTGGTTTTGGACAAACAGTAGCTACAGGTGGAGCGGATGGTCCTGCGGTAGTGGTTAAAGAAATTGGTGTAGAGGAAACAGCCATGTTATTTGATTCTGCATCTTCTGTCATTGTCGTTCCTGGCTATGGTATGGCGGTGGCGCAAGCGCAGCATGTGATCCGTGAATTGATGGAGCAGTGTGAAAAGCGGAATATCAATTTCCGATTTGCAATACATCCAGTAGCAGGGCGAATGCCAGGACACATGAACGTATTGCTTGCTGAGGCCAATATCTCCTATGACAAGTTGATTGAGATGGATGATATCAACGAGGACTTCTCGAATACGGATCTGGTATTTGTGGTAGGAGCCAACGATGTGGTCAATCCAGCGGCAAGAACGAATCCGCAAAGTCCAATTTTTGGGATGCCGATCTTGAATGCTGACAAAGCGCGTACCGTGATTGTTTCCAAGCGCAGCATGGGTAAAGGATATGCAGGCGTTGAAAATGAGTTGTTTGGATTCCCTAATTGCTTGATGCTCTTTGGCGATGCCAAACAGACTATCACCAAGGTGGTCAGTGAAATGAAAGATATGGCCTAAGGGCTATGCTTTATTCCAGTCCCAGAGATAGCTGTCGCGGAAGGAGTTGAAAGCTTTTCCGGTGCCAAAGGCAGCTTCCATGGGATTGGATTCCTTCTCGGTGCTTTTTGGTCGGGTAGCCTGCATTTTGTTCCCATCCATAGTAAGGAAATTCATGGGCTAGTTTTTCCATCAACGCATCTCGGTAAACTTTTGCTAGGATGGATGCTGCGGCAATGGAAGCAAATTTCCCATCCCCTTTGATCACACAGGTGTAGGAGTAGGGAAGTGTGGATTTCCATCGATTGCCGTCAATCAGCAAGTGTTCAGGTACCTGTGGAAGCTGCTGAATAGCGCGCTCCATGGCCAGGAAGGAGGCCTGAAGGATGTTGATTCGGTCAATTTCTGCTGCGCTAGCCTCCGCGATCGCCCAGCCGAGCGCGTTGCCTTTAATTTCTTGAATTAAGTCTTCTCGAATTTGTTTACTCAGTTTTTTCGAATCTTGAATCCAGGGGTTCCGGTAGTCTGTAGGTAAAATCACAGCTGCAGCGACCACAGGGCCGGCTAGGCAGCCTCTGCCTACTTCATCGCAACCTGCTTCGATCCGATTAGCTTCTAAAAAGGGGAGAAGTGTCATCGCTGTTACTGGCTGTGGGTTGGTAATAGGAGTGGATCATTTCAGCTACTAAGGCTGTCCAACCTGTTTGATGGGAGGCCCCTAGACCTTTTCCGCTATCTCCATGAAAGTATTCGTAAAAAAGGAGGTGGTCTTTGAAGTGAGGATCTTCTTGAAATTTAGTTTGATTGCCATAGATGGGGCGTTTCCCGTCATTGTCTCGGGTAAAGAGGGAGATGCAGCGAAGGGATAGTTCCTTTGCAATGATATCCATGGTCAAGAATTTTCCTGATCCGGTGGGGTATTCAATGGAAAGGTCTTCGCCATAGTAGCTGTCAAATTTCTTCAAAGATTCCATGATTAGAAAGTTGATTGGAAACCAAATCGGGCCTCGCCAATTGGAGTTACCACCAAACATTTGGGTGTCCGCCTCTCCAGGTGTGTAGCGAATGGAAAGGGTATCTCCGTTAATTTTCATGGTGTAGGGGTTGTTCTCGTGGTATTTCGAAAGCGAACGTATGCCAAATTCGCTTAGAAATTCGGTTTCATCGAGCATGCGTTGAAGTACACTTTTCATTCGATGACCCCGAAGGAGGGAGAAAAGTCTTCGTTTTCCGTAACCGGGTTCAACCCAACTGGAAACCAATGCGGCTAGTTTGGGTTTTTCTTTAAGAATAAAGTCAAGCCGTTTCTTGAATTCGGGGAGGGAATCAAAAAGTTCTTCGCGGATCGGCTCCACTGCAAAAAGAGGAATCAAGCCAACAATGGACCTTACTTTCAGTTTTTTAGGATCCTTCCCTTGGTAGTGAAACACATCGTAAAAGAAATTGTCTTCGTCATCCCAGAGCGAGATTTGTTCCGAAGAGATGGTATTCATTGCGCCGGCAATGTACAGGAAGTGTTCTAAGAATTTGGTTGCACTAAACTGATAGACGGTATTGTGTTCGCAGAGGTCGAGGGCAATTCGGAGCATGTTCAGCGAGAACATAGCCATCCAAGAGGTGCCATCTGCCTGCTCTAGTTTGCCTTGATAGTATTGGGCATGATTTCGGTCAAATAAGGAGATGTTATCGAGCCCAAGGAATCCTC